>Ga0326512_10001218_pt1 | contig 20441 bp, 25 predicted proteins | sample 1_2617_0518_D_FD_203652 | JGI IMG/M metagenome (GOLD analysis project Ga0326512, IMG submission 203652) | Bovine rumen microbial communities from UC Davis, California, United States - 1_2617_0518 | ecosystem: Host-associated > Mammals > Digestive system > Stomach > Rumen | place: USA... | reverse complement strand
ATGCGCTGTCTATGGAAGAGCGCACAGCAATCATGAAAGATGAAAAAGTCGTTGACTTCCTCGCAAGGGCAAGGAAGTGCATCGAGGAGAAGAGAGCACTGACAAACGTCGGGCTTACGATCCCGGAGGTTATGCTTCCTCTCCTGCGCCAGATTGTCGAAGCAAACAGCAAGCTGGTCGGCAAGGTCGATATGAGACACATCGCCGGAACAGGCCGCATAAACATCATGGGTTCCATCCCGGAAGGTGTATGGACGGAGATGTGCGGCAAGCTCAACGAGCTGTCTCTCGGATTCAATGATATTGAAGTTGACGGTTATAAGGTCGGCGGTTTCTTTGCAGTCTGCAATGCAGTACTCGAAGACAGCGATCTGAATCTTGCGAGCGAACTGCTCACAGCGACCGGTGTTGCTATCGCTAAGGCGCTCGACAAGGCGATCGTTTACGGCACCGGCACAAAAATGCCGCTCGGCATCGTTACGAGACTTGCGCAGACAGCAGAACCGGACGATTATCCGGCGACAGCCAGAACGTGGGTAGACCTGCATGCGTCCAACGTGATCACAGGTACCGGCGCATCCGGGCTTAATCTTTTCAAGGAAATTGCCGCTCACAAGAAGGCGATCAAGAACGACTATCACAATGACGGTCTTATCTGGATCATGAACGAGAACACACACCTTGACCTGCTCATCGCATCTATGGACAAGAACCTCAACGCAGCAGTCGTTGCAGGCATGGCAGACACTATGCCGGTCGTAGGCGGTCAGATCGTAGAGTGCAACTTCATCCCGGATGGTAACATCGTCATGGGTTACGGCAAGGGCTATCTTCTCGCTGAGAGAGCAGGCACGAAGCTGGGCCAGTCTGAGCATGTGAAATTCATCGAAGACCAGACCGTATTCAAGGGAACTGCTCGTTATGATGGCACACCGATCATTCCGGAAGCGTTCGCAGTATTCTCTATCACGAGTACTGCACCGGTAACATCCGGCATCACTTTCGCGGCTGACACAGCTAACGCATAAGGCTTATAAGGAGGGCGCAACATGTCAGATAGAGAACTCTTGGAGATGTTAAAGCTCGACTTGCAGTGTCCTCCTGACGCACTTGACGATTACCTCTTTACCCTTATCGGGGCGGCAAAGGAGCGCATCGCATCTTATGGCATTACGCTTGACATGAACGCATACTCGGACACACACCTGATTGTCCAGTATGCGTCTTATCTGTACCGCTTGCGGAACAGCAACGAGGGAATGCCGCGAAGCTTGCAGTACGCGCTCCACAGTCGTCTTGTGAATGAAAAAGGCGGTGAGTCGTCATGATGTTGGCAGATGGAACGCTCAAATTATACACACTGCAAAACATGGCATCGCCGGGCGCTATGCCGGTTCCAAAACTCATGCTCAAATATCCGAAAGACATCTTCTATGCGGATAGAGTCGTAGGATACAACAGGCAATACGCGGCGATGGGTGCGGATCAGTTTATCAGCAAGCTTGTCCGCATCTGGGAACTTCCGGTAAACGTCGGGGAGTTTGCCGTAATCGGCAACAATCAGTACCGGATAGACATAGTTCAGTATCTCAGAGACGAGGACGGTTTGAAGGTCTGTGACCTGACGCTTGCAAAGTTGGAGGAACGCTATGATTGCATTACAGACTAAACTGCAAAGTCTCCGTGATGCACTCGTTGCGGCCTTTCCGGAGACGTATCACTACCAGAGACCGGCGCGGAAGGCGGCTCCGTTCGCTGTCTGGAAAGAAGACCATGAGGATCTGAGCATCGAAGCGGATAATCACAAAGCGGAACAGGGGATTTCCGGATACCTGGACTACTTTACGCTTACGGAGTTTGATCCGATTGTAGACGCTTTCCAGACATGTCTTAACGGGCTTTCAGATTGCAAATACTGGAATCTGGACGCCGTAGACAAGGAAGACGAGACCGGCCTCATCCATTACCGCTGGTCCTGGAGGGTGTAGCCATGGCAACATTCAAAGTCAGCGACGGGATAGACAACTACATCGACAAACTCCAGACGATGGCGGCACAGACGGAAGGAATCATCAAAAAATCTGCGTGGGAGGGTGCCAGAATCGTCATGGATGCGGTCAAGGCCGAAGCGCAGACGATACCGACACACGGAAGCACGAAAGGCAGTGCGGACGTTATAGACGGTCTGACACCGACACAGAAGGCGGGTGTTATCGCATCGCTCGGTATCGCTCGCTTTCGTCAGGACGGGAACTTCCTCAACGTCAAGGTTGGTTCGGACGGATACAACACCATTTACACGGCAAAGTATCGTCAGGGCCAGCCGAATGCCATGCTTATTCGTGCGCTGGAATCTGGCACGTCTTTCCGTAACCCCTATCCTTTTGTGAGCCGTGCAGTTTCCAAGACACGAGGCAAGTCAATCGAGGCAATGCGTAAGCAGTGCGACGAAGAGATAAAGAAAATCATGCAGACATAAGGAGGTAAATCTATGTCAGCAGCAGGAAAAGTTTGTATCGGCTTTAGTAAGCCGTATGTAGCAGTATATACAAATTCCGGCACAACGATCACATACTCCGACGGGCGTGTCCTTGCTCGCGGTGTGGATGTCAGCATCGAGCCGGAGACATCGGACGATAACAAGTTCTATGCTGATAATACAGAGGCAGAGACAGACGCGGGGACATTCTCCGGCGGCACTCTGAGTCTGACGGTCGATGGTCTGCATCAGGACGCGGAATCGCTCATTATGGGACTCCCGGCAGCAGACCAGAGCGGATGGATCTCTTACGGAGATTCGCAGACGGTTCCGTTCGTGGGCGTTGGCTATATCGCTAAGTACATGAGCGGCGGCGAGATCACTTATGTACCGACGGTAATCCCGAAGGTCGTTTTTAATCAGATTTCAAACTCTCATGCGACATCTGAGGACAGCCTGAATTTCCAGACTCAGGCACTCACGGCTCAGATCAAGCGCGCAGACGACGCGGATCGCAGTTGGAAGTATCTTGGAGAGCCGCAGACAACGGAAGCGCTTGCAGAGGCGGCAATCAAAACAAAACTCGGCATCACGGGCTGATAATGGAGGGGTAATACATGATTATCAATGGCAAGGAATACGGCTTCTTTTATTCTGTTTGGGCGCACTGTGAATTTAACGACTGGGTCGTAAAAAATCCGTCTACTTCGCTCGTGTCTGCAATGATTCAGCGCGCCGTCATCATGTCAAAAGCTTATGCTGACGCGCATGGCGGGCCTGTACTTTCGGCAAAGGACGTTTTAAGTCTGCCGAAGTATGTGTATGACGAACTGATAGCAGAGACAGACGCGGCAGAAAAGCGCGACTCGGAGCGGACAGTAGAATCTGCGCCGTCGGCAAAAAACGGAAGAAGCTCCGCAAAGTAAAAGAAATGAATTGGGCTTGGTACCTGTTTTACGGGCATCAGCTTAACATGAATGAAAAGGAGGTTAAGTCGACAGCATACGGTATGATGTGTGACTTAATCTCCTGTTTTTCTATTTTTAACGGACTTTCGGAGCAAAAGGAAAAGAAACTTACATATGAGCAGATTATGGAGTTGAAGTAATGGCAGGAGTAAACATAGGGCCTCGGATAGGTATTGAGGGAGAATCTGAGTTTCGAAAACAAATGAATCAGATTATCCAGTCAACGAAGACGCTCAAGACTGAAATGAAGGCTACGGAGTCCAGTTTCTCAGCCTCGGACTCCGCAATGAAAAAAGCGAGTGAGAGAAGCAAGATCCTCTCACGTGAAATCGAAAACCAGAAGAAGCATATCGAGAACTGCCGGACAGCCTTACAGCAGGCTACGGACAAATACGGAGAAGCTGACAGCCGGACACAGAGATGGGCGCAGGCCCTGAACAATGCGACCGCAGAACTTAACCGGATGAACTCCGAGCTTGCGAATAACAACGCCTTAACCGCATGGGGGCAGGACGTTGAAGCACTCGGACAGCGCATACAGGGCATCGGTTCGACAATCAGCAGCGTGGGCGATACGCTCACGAAGTACGTCACGGCTCCGATTGTGGCGGGCGGTGCCGCATCTGTGAAGCTGGCGACATCGTTCGAGGATTCACTCGCAAAGGTATCCACGATTGCCGATGAATCGGAAGTCTCGATGGACGCCATGAGCGACTCGATCAAAAATCTGAGCAATCAGACAGGGATCGGGGCGGCTGATATTGCAGAGGCTACTTATCAGGCCATCTCTGCCGGGCGATCGACAGGCGAGGCGGTCGATTTTGTCGCGCAGTCTTCGAAACTTGCGGCAGCCGGGTTTACCGATGTCACAACCAGTGTGGACACCGTTACGTCCATCCTTAACGCGTATGGCTTGAGCGCAGAAGAGACGACAGCAGTCTCAGACAAGCTAATTACCACACAAAATAAGGGGAAGACGACCGTGGCGCAGCTCGGACAGTCGTTAGGCTCTGTAATTCCGACGGCGGCGGCTTTTGGCGTCAGCCTGGATCAGGTACTTGCTTCCTATGTCTCCATGACAAAATCCGGTATCTCGACCGCTGAGGCGACCACATACCTCAACGGCATGCTCAATCAGCTCGGCAAGTCCGGGACGGACGCGAGCGACATCCTGAAGGAGAAGACGGGCAAGTCCTTCCATCAGCTCATGGACGAGGGAACATCTCTGGCAGATATCCTCAAAATCGTTGTAGATGCGGCAGACGAGAGCGGTCTGGAACTTGCGGACATGTTCGGCAACGTCAGAGCCGGTAAAGCGGCGATGAATCTCGCAAAAGACGGTTCGGCTGAATTTAATGCGGCGCTCGTTGCACTTGGCGAGAGTGCCGGAGCAACGGAGATCGCTTTCGAGAAGGTCAATAACACGACATCGAAGAAATTCACGCGGGCACTCAATCGGGTTAAGAACAGCGGAATTGAAGCAGGGCAGGCAATCTTAACGGAATTTGCTCCGCACATCGAAAAGGCACTGAACGCAGTCACCAAGGCCACAACGGCCTTTAGCAGGCTCAGCTCCGAAGAAAAGCGGAACATTGTCCGGTGGGCGGCTCTTGCGGCGGCTATCGGGCCGGTTACGAAAGTCGTCGGCGTTGCTACAAAGGGATTCGGAGTGCTTACAAGTACAATCGGAGATGCGGCAATTAAGATTGGTATGTTCGCGGCAAACGCAGGAACATCCGGCTCCGTACTCGGGACGCTCGGAGCGGCTCTCGGCACTACTGCGGGACTTGCTACGCTCGCCCTCGGCCCTCTCGTGGCATTGTCTGCGGCTTTTATTGCCGCACGGAAGGACATGGGCGGTCTGACTGAAGAACAGTCGGCATTTTCCAAAGAATGCTCTGAGATGGCATCTAAGGCGGCAGAGGTCAAGGGCGCTGTTGACGGCTTATCGACGACCATTACAGCAAACGGCAATGCCGCGGTGACATCCGGCGCAGACCTGACCTACTGGAAAGAGGAGCTCGCGAAGTGCTACGACGAGAGCGGGAATCTCAAGTCCGGTATGGAGTCAGTCGCTGAGTACGCTCTGGGTAGACTCAACGAAGCGATGGGAACCGATTACAGCACGGAATTTATCGCGAACGCAGAAAACTCCGCCGACGCGCTCAAAGGCATCGAGACGGAGATTGATAACTGCATCGCAAAGCTCCAGCAGCAGGCGATCGCTACGGCCTTCCAGAGCGATTATGCGGATGCACTGAAGAATCAGGCGGAGGCCACTAAGACAGCGACGGAAGCCGAGGCAACATATACGCAGGCGGTCGAAAACCAGAAAACGGCGCAGGCGGAACTTACCGCGGCGCTCAATGCATCCGACGCAACAACAGCAGAAGGAATCAAACGCCAGACGGAAGCCAAAGCCGCACAGCAGGCGGCAAGTAAAGCCGTCAAGGATGCGGCGAAAGCCTACAAGGAAAGCTCGGAAGCATCCGCAGAGGCATCCGCGCAGGTCTCCGGTTTAAAAGGCGCCATGGAGCAGATGGGCAAAGCTAAGACCTCGCAGGAGATTGAAGCCGCGGCAAAAGCTTATGCGGAAGTCGGAACGAAGGCAGAGGAAGCCGGAAAGAAGGCCGCAGACAGTGCACAGGTAATCATTGACACAAATACAAAGGCTTTCGACAATATCACGGAGCAGTCAAAGAAAGTCATAGAGGGCACCGCACAGACCTATACGGAGGCCGGTAAGCAGGCAGGTACGTCGTATCAGTCCGGATACAATAACACGATGGCTGACTGGAGAGCCAGCGCACCGGCACCGGAAATCGACCAGAATGCGGCATCCGTCGAAGCTCTGGAGACTCGCAATACCATGCAGGGAGTCATCGGCGTGGCCATGCAGGGAGCTGTCGACAAAGTCAACGGTGGAGATAATGCGGCGAACACTGCGCACATCGACATGCAAAATATCATCGCAAAGCCTCAGCAGGGCAACATCAACCTCGTAAACGGAGGTGACGCGGCGGCGAATACGGCATGGGCGAACATGAGCGGAATTACAGCGAAAGCCATGCAGGGAAATATCGACGGCGTGAACGGCGCGACATCCGCGGCGTCGTCTGCCAGATCAGAGATGCAGGGGTATTTGAACGCGAACCCGCTTTCCGTTGTCTGCAACGTGGTCCAGAACGTCGCGCGAGTCGTCACGGAGACGGTCCAGACCATCACGCAGCATGCGGAAGGTGGTTTTACGAACAAGGAACAGCTTTCGTGGTTGTCTGAAGGCGACAAACCGGAAGTCGTCATCCCTCTGTCTGTCGAAAACAGACGGAGAGCTATGGAGCTGTACCGGAAGACCGGCGCAATACTGGGCGCTGAGTCTCCGGTCTACATGCCTGCTCCATCGCCTGGCATGTCATCGGAAGACATGTACAACGCAGTTAAGAGCGGCGCGGCTGACGCAACGACAAAGATCTATCTCAATAATCGAGAGATTACGAGAGCATTCAAGGACATGGGGGTAGCGTTTGCATGATTAAGGTGATATACGAGGCATCTGGCGGCAAGCGCTACGACCTCAAGGCAGACCCGATAAAGATAAAGAATGCCAATTTTCACAACTACGGATGGACAAAAGAAGTCGTTTCCATGCGGTACGGCGAGCGGGTACAGCGCTTTTCCAAAGATGCACAGGAATACGAAACAACACTGTATTTGCGTGGAAATCAGACGCAGGTAAAGAAGACGCTTTACGACCTGCACAACGATTTTGAGTCGGACATCATAAAGCAGACGCCGGGCAAGCTGTGGTGGCATAATTCATACATCCCGTGCTATGTCGTGGCATCATCTACGTATCCGCACGAAAATGACGCGTGGGTATGCAACGAGATCACAATCTATTGTCCGTCTCCGTTCTGGATTGAGGAAAAGACATTTTCTTTCTTCCCGGTCGAGGAGCAGACATCATATCCGTATCTGGATTTCAACGTTGATTTCCCGTTTGATTTCTCGTACAAGCCGAGGGCAGTTTTGCCGATTGAGACCGGACACTATGCACCGTCATCCTTCCGTATGGTCATACATGGGCCCTGCGTCAATCCGTCAGTCAACATCGGCGGAAATATTTACAACGTCAACATATCTGTCCCGTCTGGCGGTTATCTGGTCATTGACAGCAGACAGGACGCTCCGCTCGGGTGGCAGGTCTACATGCGGAATGCGTCCGGGCAGGCGTCGAACGTCTTTGACAATCGGAATCCAAATTATCAAATTCTGGAGCGCATCCCCGGCGGGACGGTCGACCTGACGTATCCGAGGACGTATGGCATCGACCTTACACTCTATCTGGAAAGGAGTGAACCGTCATGGATGAATTAAATCTGATTATGATTTCCACGTCCATGCACGAATATGCGGCTATCACTCCGATATCCTTTGAATGTGAGGTCGGAACCGGCGACGCATCGAATGATTTCGAATTGCGGGGATATGACGTTTTTCAGGGCGGCGTATACATCCCGGGGACGGAGTGCGGCGGCCTGATCGAAAAGACAGAGGACACGACCGGCGAAGACCTGCACACTTATAAGGGGTGGACATGGAGAGGATTACTCACTCAGGCAGTCGTTTCCCCGCCATCCGGGGCGGATTACTACACAGCATCCGGAGACCTGCACGAAATCATAGCGGGGCTTGTATCGACCAGATTCAGCGGACTTTTTACGGTTCCCGCTACGCTTACGGGCGTGACCGCAAATTTCCAGGCTGACCGATATTGTACGGTTCACGAGGCACTGACTGACCTGTGTGAGGAAAACGGATATAAACTCGTGATTGAAGCATACAAGGCCGATACGGTCAAGGTCGAACTGAGAGCGGAGCCGGTCGCAACGGTGGCGGGAACATACAACGAAGATAACCGGCTGTCGCTGACCTTTGCGGATAACCGGATGGGCATTAACCATTTAATCTGCATGGGTTCCGGAGAGCTGAAGGACAGACAGCGAGTCGACCTTTACGTCGACCAGAACGGGAACATCGGCACAACGCAGTACCATACAGGCTTGTGGGAACGTGAGCAGTATTTCGACTATCCTAACGCGGAGAGCCTTGCGGAACTGACAAAACAGGGCAAGAAACGCCTTAAGGAAGTCATGAGTAAGAAAACGCTCCAGATAAACCGGATACAGGATGTTGAAATGGATATAGGCGATATCGTGACCGGCAAGCACACAGTAAGCGGTACGAGTGTATCGGCACCGATAGACAGAAAGAGCTTTGCGTACTCCGGCGGAATCGTCCGTCTTGAGTACCATGTCAAGGAGGACAGATAATGCGAATAGTTACAGGATACAGAGGAGAGCCGCATCTTGTCTCCGATGATTTGCAGGCTTTTAACAAGGGCGCGATTGGTGACGTTATCCTTCCGATCGGCGACCGCTTACACGGGCATATGGAGACGGCGAACACTCTCCGTATTGCCAATGGCACGGCAATCATGGGAGGCGTGGAGTTTCGCGTGGAGCCGGGGACATGGGATGACGTGGCAATCGACAACGGCGAGCAGGACAAGAACCGAATCGACCTTGTGTGCGCGAGATATCAGAAAGACGGCAGTACAGGCGTCGAGTCTATGTCATGGGCAGTCGTAAAAGGCACACCGTCAAGCGGTACGCCGGCAACACCGTCTTACACGACCGGGGACATAATCGACGGAGCGACAGACGTCTATTTTCCGATGTACAAGGTCACGCTGACCGGTCTGGCAGCAGTCGCGGAAGATCTCTGCGATGTACTGACTGCTGCGGCTGATAATCAGGCAACGATTACGAGCCTTCCGCGAGCAATCCAGAAAAGTTCAATGGTCGTAAATGGAACGACGAAAGACGACGTGACGCTGTGGACGGTTCCGGCGGGATATAACCTTGAGGCGATGGCGGTCACGGTAACAAATCCGTATTACAAAATCAATCCGGTCGTACCGATCGCGACATACATCGACGAAAACCGGAGAGTCCATGCGAAGCTCAACGTCAGCCGGATAAGCGGATACTGTCGTTTTAATTACATCGTCTGGTATTGGGGGTAAGATATGAGCGTTTTAACTTTAAATGTAGACGAGGTTATGCGGACACTCTCTGCGGAGAGCTCGAATCCGTTCGTCACCCACGACAAAGAGGTCGACATCGTCCGCTTTGCAATCAACAGCGGTTTCGCGGACATCGTGCTTGACGGGCAGGTCGCTCTCCGTGTCATGTATCAGAGGCCGGGCGAGACGGAAGTCCGTGCGCAGACGCTGACGTATTATGATACGGATGGCTTACACAACTACTACGACTGGCAGTTGCTGTCTGCCGACCTTGCCAAAAAGGGCACGCTCACAGTCGCGCTCTGCATCCTGCGAGCAGACAACGAGGTCGAGGAGTGGCACACGACACCGTATCAGATACGAGTGCTCGATACCATCCATACTGATGACAGCGACGAGGGAGATGAGACGATCACGCCAACGGTGGCGCAGCGGGTCGCGATCCTTGAAAGCATGATTCAGAGGGTCGCATCTGGTGCGCCGATTGTCGTGTCGAGTATGTCAGCTATGACAGATACAGACAAGATTTATGTGCTGTCTACGGATGGAAATTGGTACTACCACAACGGCTCTGCGTGGGTCGCAGGTGGGGAGTATGGCGCAGTGGCAACGGATACCACGCTGACTCAGGCTGGGATGGCTGCAGATGCGGAGGCTGTAGGAAATGCAATTCATTCGGTGAACAATGTTTTAGATTTGCATTCAGACGCTCTTGGAGAAAAATATTCTCTAACTCCGTATACAGATCTTATTGGTGTTGGCAATGGATATATTTCGGCACAAGGAAATCTCGTTACAGCGAGTGGGTATAAAAGCTATGCCTTTACAGCTACAAAAGCAGGCAAGATGTATGTTTCCGGCACAGCATCAAATCATCAGTGTTTTGTGTGTAAATGCAAAAATGCGGTATATTCGGAAGGTACTTGGACAAGCGCAACGGTCGAAGAGCGTCTGTCGAAATCCGCAGGAACACTTCCTACAGCGGAGAATCCAATGAGTTATACCACAGGGGATACGATTGCTGTATCAATGACTGGATTGAGTACAAATATTTATATTGGTGGCATCTACGTCACTGCTGACAGGATAGAGGCACTTGAAGAATCTGTATATGAAATAGTTCCATCACAATGCACGTTCTTTGATCACAAAAATTTGATAAATCCATCAGACATCAATAGCCTTGTTCGTTATTCTCCGGCAAGCACAAGCCTTATTGCAGACACAAGCGGAAATTATGCGTCAACAGGTATGATAGAAGTAAATGAAGGGGTCACATATTGTTATAGTGGAACAGCAGCTACTTACACAGGTGGGTACTTCGGAGAAGACGCAGAGTGCGCGGCGGGTCAGTCTGCTATTGATAACATCACTTGGACTGTATCGGTTGACGAATCTGGTAGATATTTTACTGTCCCAGAAGGAATCGGTATAAAATATGTATGCATCAACATGATAGCATCAAGTGGAATTGCTACGGGGACTTATCAGCTTGAGATTGGTGAGGTCGGCACTGAGATTGTTGCCTACGATGAGGCAATGAAAATAAATGCGAAATATTTGCCTGTATCTGGTGGTGGAGGCGGATCTTTAGAGGGATTGGATGCGCTTGAGCCTGTCAGCTACGGCGATTATGACAGGACAAAAATATCTAATTTTATTCGTCATTGGAAACGCAGAGATAAAGACATCGTGGTAGTGGGAACAGGAACGTCACTGTCTGCGAGGGGCGTTGGGTACTGCGAAACGCTTCCGAATGCAAACGCAAGACCACCATTGATGGATTCAAAAAATCTCGCTTCTCGTATTTGGGATAAGATAGCTTGGGATCATCAGTATTATAGGAGATATGATTATACTGGATTCTTTGCGGAAACAGGAACCTGGAGAACAGCAGTTGACCTTGCAGTAAACGGTGTGAAGCAATGGGATGATGGAGCATATCGCAACGGATTAACAAGGTATGCAGAGGGTGAGGTGAGTGTATCTTATACGCTTCCTGCAAACGCATGGGCAACAAATTTTATTTATCGTACAGATGAAAGCGGTTCTGAATCATGTACTATCACTGTTGCTGAAGGCGATGGTAAGATGGAAGTTTGGAACGGCTCTGCTTGGGTCGAAGCCAATGGATACGTATTCAGCGAAAAGCAGACAATACAAACGCTTTCAAATGTTTCGGTTCCTGATCCAACAAAAGATGATAATGCTCCAACAACATATGCAACGTATCAGATCGGCGGAAACACCGTCTATCAGAAGCGTCTTAAAATGCGGTGCATCGACCGCACGACAACGAAAACCATTACCATATCTAGCGCATCTGGCAGGATGATGTATTGGGGCGTTGAGTGGTCTGAGCGTGAATTTATGATTATTTATATCAATTCTGCGAGGGGTAGTCATAATATCACTCACAATTCTGCAACCGCACTCCATAAGACGCAGGAATCGGACATCTGGATACATAAGCCAGATTTGATTTTTACGGAGAATCCGATTCATAATTCTGGCGCGTCCGGATATACGCACAACTACATCGGCTATCCGTCCTCTTACTGGTATAACATTACGCACAACTTCTTCTTTAATGCAGATAGTCCTGTGTCACTTATATCGAGAGCAACGGCAAACGGCATCACAGGATTGGAATGGGTTGTATATGACACAACGCTTACCCCGAATTTTCAGGGAATCAATTCTGATGGAACGCTTGTCATTGCACCGGACAAAAACGGAAAAATGACCACAGCTCTTGACGCTATGCAGATGTCTCAGGACTACTTTGCAGATCATACAGATGTCGTGAGTATCAATGCTGTAAAATACTGGATAGATGCGGCAGTTGCTCTGTTTGGCGATTTATATACCGCAACACAGGCTGGCGGGGTTGACGGAGCTACCTTTACTTTTGAGGGAAGTCACTGGAATACCACGGGAGCGGCTGTCATGTTTAAGGCAATCGGTGGGATTTTTGACTTTTATTAAAATCAAAGGAGACATCATGGACTTATCAACTTTTTCTTACAGTCACATCTACTGGATTTTCCTGCTTCCGCTGATTGGCGCAGGGGCGGACATCGTGACAGGATGGATTCAGGCATCTATCAATAACTGTTGGAAATCTGACATCATGCGGGCAGGGCTTTACCGCAAATCCGGCGAACTGCTCATCGTTGTCCTCGGTTTTGTCGCAGAGCAGGCGGTTCCGGTTATCGGACAGTATAAGCTTGCGACATGGATAAGCTTATATATCTGCATTATGGAGGCTATCAGTGTCTTGGAGAACTTGGATAAAGCAGGCGTAGGCTTTCCAAAATCAATCCTTCGTAAACTCGGCAAAGTAAAAGAGGAATTGGACGGTGACGATGACCAGAGAACAGATTGAGCAGATTGCCCGTCTGTGTGTACAGGAGCAGGGTGGGAGCGAAGCCGGGGTTAAGGGCGAGGCGAGCTTAATGGCTAACCTTGCCCGGAAGCGCGGGCGGGAAGTGTACGAATATGTACGAAATTCTGGCTGGTTCTCGAAGGCTGCTCACTGGATGGACAACGGATCCGCGACAGAGGAGCAGGTCGACTGGGTTGCCGACGTTCTGGTCAACGGCAATGCAACGCTCCCGCCCTACGTAGATGAGCATGACTGCTTTAGTGATATCGCATGGATAAGCACGGGAAGCGTCAGAGACAGGTCGGCGTATATCAAAGACAAGACCGCAATCCGCAATCGGTACGGTTCCACGTATACGTTCTGGGGCTTCCTGCATGAGCACAGCGATCCTTTCGGCTACACGTCGAAACCTTCTGATACAGACGGGATATTCTTGGAGGTGGGCACATGATTAGTCAGGAATGGCTCGACGCAGCGGTCGAAGAGGCTTACAAGTACGCACACGATCATTGTCATTACGCTCCAACAGACCAAAGTTTTCCAGTCGGTGAAGACGGGCGCATGGACTGCACCGGCTTAATGCTCCGTGCACTGTACCTGCTCGGACTCGTGGACTATCCGCTGAACTGCGACCAGATAGACATGCTCATGGGTCAGCTCGGATTCGCGCAGAGTACGGATATCGAGGACGTGTACAGATACCACGGCTTCGTGCAGTGGGTGCTTCCGCAATGGGTCGGCAGTGAGCATGTGCATCACACGTACTATTCTCTGGGCGGAGACGGTCGGACAATTTCCAAGTACGACACCGGCTCGGAAACGAGACTGCGGTCTGCACAGCCCTTTACGGGTGTTCCTGTGGACGAGTGGGACGGTCGGTATGTGTTCAAGCATATGTGGATTTTGCCGGATGCTCCGCCAGATAACGGCGTGTATTTGAAAGTGGGTGATTGAATGGGTATCACAGCAAAACAGTTTGTCGAGAAGGCTCTCAGCTTCGAGGGCTATCGGGAAAAAGACCATGCATCTGCTGACCTGGAATCGTTCACGGCTGACGCAGGAGACGGAAATCACACGATATTCCAACAGGTCGCAGTCGGGTGGACGGGCGATCAGTGGTGCCAATACTTCGTGGATGGCATCGCTGTCATGCTGACGGGGAACAGAGACGCGGCAAAGCGTCTGCTCTGTCAGGAAGGGCTTTCCAGAATGACCGGATACACTCCGGACGGGGCCGCCTGCTACAAAGAGGCGGGCAGGTGGCATGTGGTTCCGGAAGTTGGAGATATTGTTTATTTCTACGGGAATGTTTCCAGTGAAGGCAGGAAAAGGATATGCCACACAGGTATTGTGACATGGGTCGACAGAGGCAGTCAGACTTTCGGAACGGTCGAAGGGAACAGCAATTTTGACGGATTCACCACGAACGGCGGAAGCGTCGCACAGCATGAATACTCTTTCGCTTCCGTGGGCGGTGACAGCCGGGTGAACGGATTCGGCAGGCCTCGATTCTCGGAGGCATTACCAGACGGCGTATACATCCAGATAGGAGGGTGAGAAATGGCAGTAACATACAAGGTTCCGCAGATTAAGAACGGAGACAATGGCATCGCAGTCGTGATCTTTCAGGGCATCATGAAGTACAGAATCAACGGCATGTCCGGTAAACCCTTTTATGAGGGCGAGATAGACGGTGAGTTCGGGCCGCAGACGGAGAAGGCGGCAAGACGGTACCAGAACGTCATGCATGAGATGGGATATGATTTCTCTGTGGATGGTATCGTCGGCAATCAGACATGGGAATCGATTCTCGGAGCGCTTCCGAGAGTATAAGGCATCAAAACGGGGAGGGCTTTTTCGCTCTCCCCTTCTTTTTATTCCAGTCCTCGCTTGATTAAGTACTGCGAAAGTGTCAATCCTTCTGCTTTTGCCTTCCGCATCAATTCTTCCTTGATTTCGGGTCGACAGGTGAAGTGTACATGACTGTAATTTTCTTTAACGTAGTTCTGGATATACTTGTTCTGGTCGAATTTCTTTTCGTCTGTCATTTAGACCTCCTCATCGCTGTCGCATTCAGCTTCGTACTCTATCTCGTTCACGCAGACATCTCCGTCAATCACTGCTATAAGGCCTCTGCCTTGTCTCTTGAGTATCTGGACAGCTTCGTTATAATCGTATGAGCCGGTTCCCCAATCGTCTTCTCTGTCTGTCTGAACCGCATACCAGAGAGTGGGCTTGACGTATCCATCTTCCTCGAGTTTATCAACGATCCATCCGATCTGTTCGTCGGTAAGCTCTTCGTCGTGGTCTTTGGCTTCCTGCGCAATCCATGTCTTCCATTCTTTCTCGGTGAGCGCTTCACCCTGCTTCAGGGTGGCGATGTACTCATCCATCTCGCTCATAAATTCCGCATATCCCATATCGTACTTCTTCATTGTCTTATCCTCCTATTTTGTATTCTCTGTTAGGCATCTGCCGGGATTAGCCGCCCGGCTCGGCTTGTGTGCTTTATGCTCCAATCTGATAAGCTTCGATTTCCATCTCTTCGAGTTCCTCCCAAGAGATGCCGTAAGTCTTATTCAGCTTTTCAGCGAGTTCGCTGCAATAGGTGGAGTATTCAAGAGTTTTGAAGTGTGAAAACAGTTTGCAAGCTGTTTTGTATGCTTCGATCTCTCGGCTCTTGATGAACTCGTCGATCTCGCTCTTGCTGTTGAAAATCACCTTGTCGATGTAATATCCTCTGTACTGTGTCATTTCCTTATCCTCCTTTTTGTGTGTTCCTGTATTTCCCTTTCCTTGATTATAGATTACCACATTATGTACATAATGTCAAGTACTTTATGTACATAATGCAAAATATTTTTCGGCGTGCGGAATAAATGCGGAATCACTGTTTAGCGCTCTTTAGCACTTATTTGCACATTAATATAAGAAGATACCCATATCCCAACACGTATTTACATGTATTATCACATTGTCGTACAGCCCTACCGGCTATCTAACCTCGAAGCCCGGAAGACTAGGAAAATACTGGTCTTTCGGGTCTTTTTTTGTGGTTCAAGTCGGGTGCTGTGCGGAATTTGTGCGGAAAGTTAGAGAATCTGAACGAGATCGAGGCGTTTATTGTCTGCCTCCCTGACCTTATTGGTGACGTGCATGTAAATCTGCTTCGTGATGGAGCTGTCCGCATGTCCGAGCTGTCTGCTGATGGTCTCGATCGGAACACCGGCCTCCGCCATGAGGGACGTATAAGTGTGGCGGAGCGAGTGGACAGGCAGCGGTGTGCCGTGGATCTTCGCGACATGTTCGCGGAAATACTTGCTGTATGCTTCATAGTGCATGTATCCTCCGTCGCTCCATGGAAAGAGCAAAACAGACCGGACACCGAAGGCAAGGCAGATTTGTTTCTGGCGGAGCAGGATGGACTTTACCAGTGCGAGCAGTTCCGGGCGCATGTGAATGACACGCTCGGACATCTCCGTTTTTGTGGATTGCACTTTTTGGGTGGTGAGCGAATACGTTTTGTCGATTGTGACGCTCTGAGCGCCGATATCAACGTCTTTTACGGTCAGGGCGAGTGCTTCACCGATTCGACAGCCGGAAAGCACCAGAAAGCGCGTGAGAAGCTGATACTCGGTATAATCCGCCATGCTGTCGATGACTGCATGGAGTTCGTCGGATTCCAGGTATTTGCCGATGACCTTCTGCCGGGCGGACTTTTCCGGATAGCGTTCGAGACGGTCAGGCACGGTCAGGTCCGGGACGTAGCCCTGACGATAAGCCCACCGGAATAACATCTTGATGTGCTTAATCTTTACGTTTTTCCATGTGTTATCCCTCTTCGTGCGGTCGAGTGCTTCGCGGATGACCGGCGCCGTGATTCTGGAGATGAGGACATCCGAGCCGATGAGACGGCAGACACCACGTAAAACTATCTCGTCCTGCTTCGCTGTCGACTCCTTCCGCATGGAATACTGATAGCGCACGAACTTGTCTACGAGTTCCGACAGCCGCATAGACTCCGGGCAGGTCGTGCAGGTCTTCTCTCTGATTCGCTCTTGTAAGAGCGCTGACGCCTCTTTTCGGGTCTGCGGGGTGTTCTTATCCATTACGATGGAGACTTCTCTCTTTTTGCCCGTGAGCGGGTCAGGATAGCATTCCGCAAAGCGCCATTTTCCTTTATGTTCACGTATGTACATATTCTTCCTCCTGTGCTATAATAAGCCTAATTTAATACTCACTCATTTCTGAGATAGAGGGCATGTCACTACGGCGGGGCATGTCCTCTTTTTTATGTGCTCTTACCTCTATCATGCTGGTCGATTCGTCGCTGTCGAAGTCGCCGTTTTCGATGTGTTCGAGTTCGTGACGGTAGGCTTTCATGCGGGCATCCGGCGACAGGGACTCGTCTATTATGATAGTGTAAAAATCATCTTTCCGCACGACATACGAGCGGATTCTGCCCGGGATGGGCAGGCAGTAGATTCTAATCTGAAAACTTCTCAATGAATTTTGTAACAAGGTCTATATCCTCCGGTCTGACGTTTGCGCTTGCTTTAAACAAAACGGAATATTCGGGGTTCTTTCGGAGCCGATCGGTGACTATCTGGACGGTCTCGTCGTCGTAATATTGGTATGCCGGGTCTGTCAGGACAGCGGAGCGCGGCACGTTAAAGAATTTGCTGATGCGGTCAATCGTTCCCATACGTGGGGTGCGCTCTCCGTGAATCCATCGTGATACAGTACCCTCTCCGACTCCGAGGTATTCTGCAAGGTCTTTCTGTTCTTTTTCATACATGATAAGCAGGTTCAGGATATTCTTTCCGATGCGAACGGCATGCTCTTTATGCTCTTCTTTCATGGTTCTCACCTCCTGATTACATAGTACGCCAAAATGGAAAATTTTTCTACATTTTAGCTTGACAGTTTCCGAAAAGGTAAGTATTATTAAAGAGGGTCAGGAACCCGACAACATAAGAAAGGAGGACGGAAATGCCGAAGATAAGCATGGAAGCCGCACGGGTCAACGCAAATTTGACGCAAGACCAGATGGCGGAAAAGCTCGGAGTAACTAGACAGACCTATGCCACATGGGAAAAAGGCAAGGCGGAGATGCGTCCTGCATACTTCATAGCATTCTGCCGAATCACTGGATTCCCGGAAGACGCTATTTCTTTGCCCAAAGACTTACCGTAAAGGAAAGTGAAAACGGAAAGAACGGAAAGGAACAGTCACATGAACAGGGTAACATATTCTGATTTCTTGAAATCAAAAGCGATAGCCGCAAAGCCGTCCGGTTTTGAAATCGACAAATCAGAACTTAATCGAAATATGTTCGACTTCCAGAAGGACTTATGTAGATGGGCGCTAAAAAAAGGCAAGTCAGCTATTTTGATCGGATGCGGATGCGGCAAGACAATCATACAGCTCGAATGGGCTAATCAGGTATCAAAGCATACAGGATTACCGGTGCTTATACTCGCTCCGCTTTCGGTCGTGAATCAGACTGCAAAAGAAGCAAGAAAATTTGATATCGGAATTATCCATGTATGCAGGTCGCAGGACGACGTAGGCGACGGAATAAACATAACGAACTATGAAATGATTGAGCATTTCGAAACGTCTGCTTTTTCTGGAATCGTCCTCGATGAATCGTCAATTCTTAAGTCGTTCACATCCAAGACGACCGGACGACTCACAGACCTTTTTATCAACACTCCATACAAATTACTGTGCTCCGCAACGATAGCGCCTAATGATTTTACGGAAATCGGCACAACGTGCGAATTTCTCGGAATCATGAGTCGAACAGAGATGCTTGCAACGTATTTTGTGCACGACGGCGGTAAGACTTCCGACTGGAGGCTGAAGAAAGCCGGCAGGAGTAAGTTCTGGGAGTGGATGGCGACGTGGGCTATATGCTTCAACAATCCAAATGAGCTAGGATATGAGATTTCCGGGTACGACTTGCCAGAGCTGCACATCAAAACAATCATCACAAAATCAAAAGCGGACGACTATGAGCTATTCCCGAAAGTAGCTGAGACACTGCAAGAACGGCGAGATGCACGGAAAGAATCAATGAACGACCGGACGGATAAAGCGTCAGAGCTGACGAATGAATCCGCTGATACGTGGCTCTGTTGGGTGGATTACAACGACGAATCCGCAATGCTACACAAGAAATGCCGGGAGAGTATCGAGGTCAAAGGGTCAGACGATCCGACTTTTAAAGCGCAGTCGAGCATAGATTTTGCGGAAGGGAAAATACACTGTCTCGTCAGCAAACCGTCAATTTTTGGATTCGGTAGTAATTTCCAGTCGTGCCACAACATGATTTTTTGCGGGCTGTCTGACAGCTATGAGCGATTCTATCAGGCCGTGCGGAGATGTTGGAGATTCGGACAGGACAAGGAAGTGAATGCATACATCATCCTGTCAGAGAAAGAGGTGAATATCCTTAAGAACATCGAACGCAAACAGGCGCAGATGGATGAAATGCAAAAAGAAATGACTGCGCTCATGAAGGAAGTAACGCTGTCAGAAATCAAAAACACAACGCGAATCACGGATACATACAATCCGAGAAAGGAGATGAATATACCTAAATGGACGTAAGCGTAAAAGACCAGCGCATCACAGATAGATATGCGTTGTACTGTGGAGACACCACGGAAGTCATAAAAGGAATTTCCGACGACAGCATTGATTTGATCGTTTATTCTCCGCCGTTCTCGTCGCTATACACATATTCGAACAGCGATAGAGATTTGGGAAATTCTAGGAATGACGCAGAGTTTTTTGCTCACTTTAGCTTTATCGTAACTGAGCTTTACCGAATATTGAAGCCCGGCAGAATCATGGCGGTGCATTGTATGAATCTTCCGACCTCAAAAGAACGGGACGGATACATCGGAATTAAGGACTTCCGAGGCGATTTAATCCGATTGTTTCAGGATAACGGTTTTATCTATCACTCGGAGGTGTGTATCTGGAAGAATCCGGTCACGGCGATGCAGAGAACGAAAGCTCTCGGACTGCTCCATAAGCAAATCAAAAAAGATAGCTGCATGAGCAGAATGGGCATCCCTGACTATATCGTGTACATGCGGAAGCCGGGAGACAATCCAAACAGAGTGACGCATACCAATGAAAGCTATCCGGTATCCAAGTGGCAACAGGTAGCAAGTCCGATTTGGGACGAATACAACAGCCCGGTGTGGTGGGACATTAACCAGAGCAATACATTGAACCGGTTATTTTCGGATGAAGAATCCGAGCGCCACATCTGCCCGTTACAACTTGACGTGATAGAGCGTGTCGTCGACCTGTATTCAAATCCTGATGACGTTGTATTTACTCCGTTCATGGGCATCGGGTCGGAAGTGTATCAATCCGTGAAGATGGGCAGGCGAGCAATCGGTATTGAGCTGAAGGATGCGTATTTCGAGCAGGCAGTAAAAAATATGGAGTCTCTCGAACAGGAGCAGGCGCAGATAACGATATTTGATTTTCTCG
>Ga0326512_10001216_pt1 | contig 20456 bp, 28 predicted proteins | sample 1_2617_0518_D_FD_203652 | JGI IMG/M metagenome (GOLD analysis project Ga0326512, IMG submission 203652) | Bovine rumen microbial communities from UC Davis, California, United States - 1_2617_0518 | ecosystem: Host-associated > Mammals > Digestive system > Stomach > Rumen | place: USA... | reverse complement strand
AGTAAGCGAGACGGGCAGGCGGTGAAAGAGATTAACCATTGCTGGCGGCTGGGAGACCGATGGCTCCGTAGCCGGAGAGCGTATAGTTGTAGGTGGTGACCTGCTGGTTCTGTGCCTGAATCTGCAAATTTGTGCACTTGCACTGACCGTGGCAGATTTCCTCCACTACGGTGCGGTTGTTCGTGCCCTCCATTACGCAGATTTTCCAGTTCAGCAGCTGGTCAGTTACCCATGTTTCAAAGTCATTGAGACCTACGCCACCCGTGAGCAGTGAGTCGTTGGGCGTGAGCACAAGTCCGCTGCCGGTGATGTCGTAACTCTGTCCCGTCACCTCGTATTCCAGAGCGTCGCCGGTGGTGTCCTTTGTCGATGAATCCTCGGTCTGAGCACTACCATGAAGGGCCATCTGCTTTGCGGCTGCAATCACGGTCGTGGGATTGCTGGCCGTTGAAATCAAAAGTCTGATGTATTGTCCTTTTTGCATAGTCGTTAACTAAGGGTTCCTGTTCCCTGGAATTGGAGCGATACTGAGACAGTCTCGCGGTCGTTAAACGTCATGGTAAAGTCATTCAGCAAAGCCTGACCTGAGCGTTTGAAGTTCGCATTCTGCACGACGCGGTTCTGTGCGCCTGCAGTCTGGTCCCATCCAACGGCAACGGGTGCGGCTGCGTTAAAGAGAGTGATAATGCTTTTGAGCGCAGAGGTCTCGCTCTGGTAGGTGTCCACCTGTGCGCTCCACTGTTTGCTCACGATGGTGTCCTGCGAATAGAATCCCTCGGTGTCCTTGGTCGATGTGCTTTCGGTGTTACCCTGCAAAGTAATCGAGCAGTTGGTGGCTTCGGGGATCGCGGCACCGCCTTGAAGCAGTCGGAAGTTTTGGCCTTTTATCTTGCTCATAATTAATCTACGTCTGTGTCACATTGATAATTCAAAACCTGCCAGAAACACGGCTTCATGCTATCGTACTGCACGCCCTGCGCGGACAGCGTGATATCGTCGGGAATCAGCGCGAAGTCTTCGTCGGTGGTGTCGCCATAATGCTCTCGGAAGTATTCGCGGATGGTTGTGCGGACGGCCACGGCCATCTCGCCCAGCTCCTCGCGTTCACCCGTGCAAATGGTTATGCCAATCTGCACGCTGTCGCTCTCGGATTCAAATGCATCGTCCTTGGTGGTATCCTGGTTGTTGAGCCCATCAAAGGAAACAATGATATAGGGGAGCGGTGCATTCTCGGCTTCTTCATCCGGCAGCGCGATGGCGGTGTTGTACACATCGCCCGCTGGCAGTTGCTCGATGAGTTCGGCGTTACTTCGCAATGCCTTGACAAAGATGATGTCGGTCTGGAGACTCATGTTATCAAATTGACTTGGTTAGTGAAAAGAAGAGCGGCGGGCGGTGTCAACCTTTGCCTCGCATCGGAGCCACCCGCCGCTGACTATCTCGGAACTATGAGAGATTAGACGGTCGTGGGCTCAGGCTCGACAACCTTGTAGAGACCGAATGCCTGAGAAGTGTTGTTGGCACCGTTGATGTAAACCGAGATGTCGGTCATAGACCAAGCGGTGTTGATCGTCACAGCCGTGATGTTCTTCTTGGCAACAGCCTGAGAGGTTGCATCGATGCTCAGCCGCACGTCGCCATGCTGCTGGAGGGCGAACCACTCCCAGTAGCCAATCTCGATGTAGCGGTCAGCGGTGGCAACGAGCTTGTCTGCGCTGTTCAGTTCCGTATTTACAAAGTGAGAAACCACGTAAGGATAGCCTGCGCAAAGGCCGTTCTCAATAACAAAACCACCAGCAGCACCGGCAATCTTCGGAGTAGCCTTCAGCTCTGCCTCTGTCACACGGTCCATTGCAATGCAGACGTTACCCTCGAAGAAGCCCTTGTTTGAGAATGCAGCAACAGCAGCGAGGATGTTGGCATAGGCATTGGCACCCAGTTCGATGTTGGTAGCAGAACCCTTCTTGTTAGAGAATGGGCCTTTGTTACCACTCCAGTTGGCGAGAGAGTAAATCTTCTTAGCAAGATACTCACGCAATGCGATGCCGAACTTGGTCTGTACGAAGGCCATGAGGTCGAAGGCTGCATTGTCGATTGCCATGTTAGAAACGGGAACGGTCAAACCTACGCGGCGAGCGGTGGGAGTGATCTTAGCGAAGTTGAGAACCTGGTCGGCCAGAGTATCAATTTCACCGAGCTCTTCCATCTCCACGTCGTTGATGCTGACTGGCCAAACCTCGTTGCCGGTCACACCTGTTACGGTACGCAAGCCAACGGGCAGTCCCAGACCTTCGTGCAAGGTCGGAATCATCTCATGGATGCTCAGATTGATTGCGCCTGAAGCCTCGATAGCGTTTTTGTCGCCATCATTGGCGGGACGCAGCAGAATCTCACGGTCGGCCTTGCCATTGCGCACGTCTTTCAGCAGTTCGCGGAAAGCCTTTGCCTTGTTAGCCTTACTTGCCTCGGCCTGAGCCTTGGCGTTGTCACTCTCGCGGTTCAGGAACTTCATCTGCTCGTCGAGCTGATTCAGTTCACGGGTGAGGTTCATCTCCTCGATTTTCTCTTCGGCGGTGAGCTCACGGTTCTTGGCGTTCATGTACAGATCGCCCAGCTTTTCGTTGGCCTGGTTGCGGGCCTCACGCAGCTGCATAAAAGTCATTTTTTCCATACTTTAAAATCGGTTTTAAATTGGTTAATAATTCGTTTGTTCAAGTTTCTTTAACGTAGCCAGTCGGCGGTTCATCTCGCGCTGCAAAGCGTCGGCCTTCTCCTGCTCTTCGCGCTTGCGGGCTTCCTCTTCGGCTTTCTTGTCGGCAATGCCGGCGGGTGTCTGGTCGTAGAGTTCGCGGGCGTGGAGCGAGGTCTGCAAATATGCCGGGTCCATCCCCAAAGTAAGGGCTGTGATGGCGCGGAAATGGGTGTGGCGCACCAGTGGCACCTTTCCCTCACGCTCCTCCACGTCGTACTTGTCCGGCCAGAACTCGAAGGAGCAGCCGTCATAAACGCCGGCCTTCGTCAGTTCACGGGCACGTATGCCGAGGTCGCAGTTGGGAACGTCCACCTCGAAGTTCACGCCTTCGTTATCCACACTGAGGCGGGCATTACCCGACACTCCGCGTTTCGCACGTCCGAAGGTCAACTCACGCATGTGCAGCATGTTAATCTTGATGTCCTGGGTGTTCAGGAACTCCATCGTGGCGGCTTCGGGTGCAATCACTTCTCTGAAGGTCTGTCCGTACTCGTCGAGCACTTGGCTTTCAGCATTAAAGCAGATGGCACGCCCGCAGATGGTGCCAAGGATGCCCTTCGAAGATGCTTCTTCTGAAGCCTCTCTAAAGGCAAGCTGGCATTCCAGATTTCTGATTTCTTTCTTAGCATCCATATTTCTTGCTTGTTGTTACAATTCAGTTATTTCTTGCCGTTGGGTTTACTCCAATATTTTTCGTATTTGGTCAGCCATTCGGCCTGACTCTTCATGTCGTTGCCGCGCCAAGAACCACCGCAATAGTGCACGTAGTATTTGTCGAGGTTCGGGTAGAGACGGGCAGTCAACTGTGGCTTGGTGTTGATGATGTCTTCGAGGATGCTTGCACCCGTATCGTACCAGTTGTTTGGGTTGCTCGTGCCTCCAGGCTGCAATCCCCATGAACGGTTGGGGTCATAATACTTGGCACCGTTTGCCGTGAGCAGCGGCACGTTCAGATAACAGAGCCAGGGAAGCAGACGGTCATGCTCTATGCGCCGTCCACGGAACCACTGAGCCTTGCCACAGGCGGCATATTGTTCGTCCCAAAGGAAGTCGAAGGGCTGCGTGATGAGCACGTCGCTTTCAACAAGGATGAAACCGTCTGGGAGTATGTCGAAGAGGTACTGCACACTCATCATGTGCTTCACGCTGCCGTAGTTCGACTTGCGGGCCATGTCCCAGCACTTGTCGGGGAAGAATGCCAGTTCCTCATCGAAGTTGATGAGTTGCTGCTTGCGGTTGTTGAGCACTTTTACGCCCTTCATCCGCTTTGAAAATGGGCGGGCATCGGAATTGTCGAGCACCGTGACCGGCCAGTCGCATCCCACCTTGCGGATGCTCAGGATGCAAGTCTCGGTCAGTTCGGGCGTATTGTAGTGCACGATGGCTATTGACTTCTTCATGGCTGTTCGGGGTTAGGTTCGGGTTGTGGTTCGGTGTTGCCGTTGAGTTTCTGACTGCCCAGCTCTGCGAGGTTGGTAGAGACGTAAACAATATCGCCATTGGGTACTGATGGGCGGTCGTACTGTGCGCGGATTTCGTTGACCGTGGCGGCACCCGTCTGGAGTTGCAGCTGGTCCACCTTCGCCTGTGCCTCCTTGTCGAGACGCAGCAACGGCTGCTCGCACATGTGGATGCGGCGGCGACCGAAGTCTTCACGGCGCAATAGCTTGCGGTTGAACTCCTGCTCCATTTCGGTCACGTCCGGCTGGACGGTGCGCTGCAAGTATTCCAGGGTGGCATTGGTGTAGGTGGTGTAATGCGAGTTGGTGTCGAGCATCAACATCGGGCGCGGGGTACCAAAGAAGCGTGCACAGTCATCGAGTGAGAGGTTCATCTGTTCCAGAAGCTGCATGTCCTGATTTGAGAGCGAGATGTTATGCAATGCACTGAGGCCGCGAATGCCGATGATGTCTTGCTGATAGACCTTCTCATTCAGTTCGGCGGCATACTTGTCGATTTCTCCCTTGTTCATCAGTCCGAAGGCCAGCGTTCCGGCACCCTGGGGCGGTTTCTCTTCGCCTATAATGAGCTTCATCCTGCCACCCTTCGCAGCGGTTTCCAATGCGTGACGGCTCTCGGTCTTAATCAGTGAGAGAGTATCGAAAGCGTATTGCAGCGTGGACATGCCCCAGAATCCGTCGTAATATCGGAAGGTGTTTGGGAAGTGGAGCACATCTTCGCGCGGTGCATCCACCTTGAACTTCACACCACGCTCGTTGAGGTAGGTCAGCGCATAGGTGCCGGTGATTTCATTGTAACCGCCACATTCGGCCAGCCACAGGGCCACAGGGTCTTTCCATTCATCCCGCTCTATGTACACGAAGGCATTGCCCAACAGCAATCGGCGGATGACCACCTGCTCGATGAGGGATGCCGCGCTGCTGATGGGGTTCGGCTGCACTTGAAGCAGGTAGTTGATGTTCTTGCCTGGTCCCCACATGTCGGGAACGAAGTTGCCGCCAGCCGCATTCATCTTTTGGTACTGCACGCAAAACTGCGCCTCCGTTTTGGCGCGGAGCTCGACGGCACGATACACCGCTGAGACCGTCAAGGCCAGCTCAGGCCGACGCACCCGCACAATCTTCTCCTCGTAGGTTGCGCCCGTGGTGGTTGGCTGGTTCGATGCCGCCGACGGGTCGGTGGTAGACGGTACTCCGCTGCTCACCTCCCTGCGTTTCCAGGGAATGGTGCCCGTGGGCGTGAATAAATTACTGAGTATATTCATAGATTTCTCTTTTTGTTTCGCTTGATTTGTGGCAGCGGTTTACTCCTCAACGATGGTGACTTGCTGGTTAGCCAGTTCCATCGCGGTGATCTGAATCTGATTGTCCTGGTAGTTGGCGTTGAAGGACTGAATCTGATACCATCTCCCCTGGTACTGAATCAGACACCAGCGGTCGATGTCCTTATGAAACCGCATTCTGAACATCACCGTGTCGTAGGCATCGTAAGCCCCCTCGCGCAGCGACTTCACGCCCTTGTTATAGTCTTCCGCTGCCCAGAACTCCCCGAGGATGGTGTACCTCACACCCCCGGCTCCCTTACCGTATCCGCTTGCGGCATCGGCAGCTCTCTTTGCCACCGTCACCCGCTTGTTCATCATTCCTGAAGTATATGCCATAGTTCTCAATTTTTCGGGCATAAAAAACCGCCCGGCTTTGATAGTCGGGCGGGATTTGGTGAGGGTTTACTATCAAGCGAAACTAATATTCACATAGTCAGTCACAGAACTTTGGGCAGAATTACTTGCCTTCGCCATGAACAAGATATATGTGTTTGATGCAAGTGGAATTGTTCTTTGTGTGGTGTTAGTGTTGTAACTCCAATTATTCGCTCCGAAAATATCTGTTGAAGATGTATTTGGAGTAGTAGAGTATGCACAACACACCGTACTATTAGCCTTCGGGGTAATCTTAACAGAACGGTATCCGTTATCATATAATGTCTTCAAGGACACCATCGCTCTCGTACAATATCTATACTGCTGGAAGTTGCTGATAGGACCGTAGAACAAATGCCCCTGTGAAGAATTTGGACTCATCATGCCAGTATCTTGTCTTGGTTCCTGAATTGCAGATGCACCTATTCCATACCCTATCGGATTACTTGAACCTGCTGCCGAATCAAGTTCGCTGACAAACCAAACAGCAGGATCGAATGTTGTATCAATCCTGTTTTCATAAAAGTTTGCACTTTTGATTATTAATTTCTTTCCCATAATTGTTTATTTTTTTTTATTAAATTACTATATTATTCATTGTCCAGTTGAACAGTAGTTTAGCAAGTCTTTCATTACCTGCCACCGTAAGATGAATATTATCTCCATTCCCTTGGAATAGGTCGGATGCACCATCATCAGTAGCCCTATTATTGAAGAAACTGCAAGTCCTGATAGATGGAATGGCATAGAATCTTGTTATGTCCACTATTGCATCTTCAAATTCATACAAATAATTACCGTTTATGTTTGAATCGGCTATACTTGGCCTTGCACCTGAGTATGTAACACCTCCATGTGTATATGTGGAGCCGTTTAAGTATCTTCCCCTGCTCAATGGAGCAAGGAAGCACATTGGGAGATTTGGATTGATTGCACGAATAGCGAGAATCAAATCATGCAGACCACCTGAAAAAGTATCAGTATCAACGACAGCACCGAGCTGGGTAGAACCTACAAGGTTTGAAGGTGGTGTAATCGTGTTAATACTAAAATGCTCCCCGATTGGCTTTGTGTCATAACTGAAGTCATTAGTACCTCCAAAAACAAACAAGAAATCAAGGTCTCCAATATTAGCTTGAGTTACACGGGTTACAAATCTCGTATCGTTCCTATTATTCAACGTATTGCTTGCTATACAAGTACCGCTCACACCCATATTAACTTCGGTACATCCTATCAGATTACATAAGACGGATGAATATCTTGCTGTCAGACGGACGCTTTCAGGCAACCCGTAACCATAGGTTATGCTATCGCCGAGAAAACCAACCTTCTTTCCATGAAGCGGATGGTTTAATACTCTGAGTGTATTGAACAAAGTGTTTATTTCTACCGACCTTGAATCAAAATACTTTGTCTTAATATGACCACCAGAGAACCTTACAAGAGTATTGTCATCTTCATCATTGATGTCAAGGTCAGCGTTGTCGCTATCCCCGACAAATGTTTTTAAATCTTGAGAGTCGAAGTATTTAGTCTGGACATGACCTCCAAAGAACCTTACGAGCGCATTTCCCGCATCATCAGAAATGTCGAGGTCGGCATCATTAGAAGTGCCACCTATACCCGCGAAGTTATCCGTCACGGCCTTCTGAGTCATTGGGCCGTTGGTGTGCTGGCCGGGAACGCTATACATGGTGAAGGCGGCCTGCTGCTCGGGGGTGATCACGGCAACATCGCCCATCGGGCCCTGGGGACCGACAGGACCTTGCGGGCCTTGGTCGCCTTTTTCTCCCTTCGGGATGGCGACTGCTTGGGTGGTGCCGTTGCTGAAGGTGATGTTGTAGAGGGTGGCGGTTTCGGTTTCGCCAGTCTCTATGAAGCCGGTGATGCTCACGCCTGTGTCGCCCTGCGGACCAGTGGGGCCAGTTGCTCCCGTGTCTCCCTTGGTGCCCTTCGGAATGGCTACGTCCTGAGTGTAGCCGTTAGAGTAAGTAATGGTGTAGATTAGGGTGGTGGAGGTCTCGGACTTGGGAAGGAACGAGACGATGCTGACACCTTGTTCGCCTTGCGGACCTTCGGGACCGACTGGTCCCCGTTCGCCCTGTTCGCCCTTCGTGTTCACGGATGTGCTTACGCCCTGGCGGTTGGTGACGGTCAGGGTTGTGCCGTTGAGCTGGGCGTTCACATTCTCGGCACCTTGCACGGCGGCGGCGGTGGCCTGCTCGCGTTGAAGTTCTGCGGCAATGCGGGCGGCCTCATTCTGCTGACGTTGGAGCTCGTTTTGGATGCGCTCGGCTTCGTTGGCATAGGCTGGCAGATTGAACTCGAGCTCGGGGGTATCTTCTCCTGTAAAGTCGAGCAGCACCTGGTAGTCGGTGCCGTCGATGGTGACGATCACATCGCGGGCGTTGGTCACCTCGTCAAACACGGAGCCAGGGAACTCCTCGATGGTGGTGTGGTAGGCAATCTGCATTTCCAGTTTGCCGATGGGTAGGTGGTGGTTATCGAACATCACCAGCAGCTGCGTGGGGGTGTCGCCCACCCGGCAGTTAACGTATTTCACGCCATCAAACCCGACGAAGTAGGCCTGCGAGGGCATACCCGTCCAGAACTTTATGCAGAATGGGATAGCCCAGCCTGCATCGCCGTTAATATTGAGCACGAAGTCGCTCTTGTAGTTGATTTTATAATCTTGGACAGCCATATTGATTGTTGTTATTTTCGTTTACATTGTTAGCCAATCTCATGTACGGTTTCGTCAAAATGTCGAAGGTATAAGGCACTATCGACATGTTCTGGGGACTGACGGGTGAGCGGTGCTGATAGCTTACATCCACCAGCATGAGGGATGCGTGGATGAGTGGCGCAGGGATGTGGCCGTACACCTCCATCAGGTTCTCATACGAGCGGTTGAGGTGATTCAGCAGCACCTCCTCGGCACTATCGCCGTACATCTCGAGCAGGGAGTCTTCTTCGGTGAAGGCCTGCTCTATGCGGCACTGCTGCTTAATTCGTTCTAATGTTAACCATTTCATATCTTTCAATTTACTTCTGAAAAGCGGGAGGAAAGGGGCGGCGGTTTACTTTCCCACGACGAAAACGCCGTGGCACTTGGGCTTGGGCATAAAAAAAGGGAGGCCACCGCCTCCCTCAATAATCACATACAATCAAAAACATTAATCACAAAAAAAACTACTGATTTACCTTCTAACTATGTAAGCACGCATATCACTATGCAACAAAAGAGTGAGAGAATGTACGCCACAAGCTGGATGATGACGGCGACGATGCGCTCTTCGTCGGTCAGTCCACGGTATGGGTCGATGAGCAGGTCGATGTCGTTCATTTCTTCAGTAAGTTGCCGATTACCTGCTTGCGGTTGCGGCCATCTGTGCGGAAACTGACGTGAACCCAATAGCTGCCCTTCGCGTTGTGCTCCCAAATCAACTGGTCAAATTCGCAATGGGCTTTAATCCAATCAAACCACCGCTTTCCCTTCACCTTGTCGCCATCTATGCAGAGGTCGGCGGCTTCGCCCTTCATGTGCTGGCTGTTCGACACACCGCCAACGGCCTGGTTCAGCGCGGGGCAACGGTAGCCGCTACCAATCTTGATAGCATGGCCCATCGCGTCGCGCAGAGGCTCCAACACATGATGCACCAGTCCGGCAAGGTTTACGATTTCCTGCTGTCCGGGCACATTACGGATGCCCTTGGCCTTGGCCGTTGGGCTGGCGGTAAATTCCTCCAGAACGAAGTGCTTGCTGATTCGTATCATACGGCGATGGCCTCCTTTAGTGCAATGGCAAGGGGCGCGGGCAGCGTGTCCATTAGCCGGTTAATTAACTCGGCGTCGCGTCCTTCATAGACAGCATCGCCTTTGTCCTTGTACACTTTGTCGGCCAGTGCATAGCCTGCTATGCCCTGCACCTGTCCGAGTATGGCGTTGGCCACCTGCTCCTGTGGATTAGGCACAGGTATTTCCTGCTTTCGGGCAATGTCGCCATACACATGAAAATTTTTCCAATTTACTTTCATAATTCCTAATATTTAAGATGTGTGTACATTCATCCACGGTGTGGCTGCTTGCATACCTTCCTGGACATGTCCGCTGACGCTCATGCTCAGCTGCACCTCGTTCACATTGTCGGCCACCACTCCGAGAGCCGCCACATAGAAGGTGTAGGTCTGATTGGCAACCAGTGTGAACGGCGTGCTGCTCGTTGACGGATGTGCATAGCAGTTGCTGTTGGTACCGATGATCTGAGCAACGGCCTGAATGCTGGTGCCGGTATTCAGCCGAAGCGTCACGAGCGATGCGGAGATTCCCGTAACGTTCACGCTTCCCACGGTGGCGGTCAGTTTCAGCACCACGCCGTTGCCGTTCGGGGCAATGACGGTGCTGGGTGTTGACTGTCCGTAAACGTCGAAGGTTGATGGGTCGGCAAGAAGTGTTGACCAATAGCTGGCCGACTCGTCGCGGAAGTCGAAGCTGCTGAGAGTCTGCGAGCCGATACCCGTTACTGCTCCAATCTTAACGAGCGTCATCTGTGCAAAGATGTTCTTCAGGTGGGCTGCCACTTGTATATGGTTGGGCAGCATATTGCCAGATGGAAGTGGCAGCAGTCCCGTCACGTTCTGCCATGTGTGCTGTGTACCCGATGCGAAGGCAACCAGACAGAAATGGATGTCCCAGATGTTTCCGCTCGACATATCGTCTGCCTCGATGGGGATGTGCATGTCAACGCCATCGCTTCCGATGCACTGATTGATATTATACGAGCTGAACACCTGCCCTTGCGGGTCGAGCGTTTCCACATTGCCAGAGCAGTCCCATGCGGCACAGATGTACATATCACCAAGCGTGATGCCGCTGAACTGCCAGCCTGCCATCTCCTCGAATGAAATGGAGTAAGCGTTTTCGGTGGCAAGGAATGGAATGTAGAAGTCGATGATGCGCTGCTGGCTGTATATCTCGACAGTGCTGCCATAGTTGGTGTAGATGAACGGCACGGCCTTATGGCTATAATTGGCGAAGTCGCTCAGACGATATGCGCTGCGCGGTCCCACATGATTCCAGTGGTAGTGCGTGTTCAGTCCATCCACTTGCTCGTAGGTGTCGCTGCCGTATTGCTCCAAGTCAGTAACGTGCACAAGTCCCGTCACCGCATGCTGTTGGTCATCAATGATGTTGATGCCCCAGTTGCCGTCGAGCGTCTTAAAGGTGTCGTAGAGCGGTATGCCAGTGCCGGGAAGCACGAGCGGCTTCACCACCGCAACGCCGTTCTTCGGTTCCACGGGCTTGCACTTGCTCCACATGTTTACCGTTGCCTTGCAGAGCGTGGCAAGGTCATTGCTCGACATGCTCAGCGTCTGCTGCACATCGTAGATGCTGACGGGGGCTGTTATGATTCCGTTGGAGTGTGGCATGGCGTTTCGGTTTTTTCGTTTAGGCAACTGAGGCTGCCGGTCACTTTCAGGTTTCCGTCGAGCAAGTAGGTGCTGCTGGCCTCGCTATAATAGAAGGGATGGTCGGCGGGTGCCGTTTCCTTTTCCTTGATGGTCTCTTTCACCACTTCCTGCTTCGGCTTCTTCAGCAGGGCGATGATGGCAGCGGCGAGGGCTGCAAGGGCGATGATGAGGGTGAGGATGGTCATGGCTTATGATGTTTGGGTTTGTTCGGTTTCAGCTTCCCCGTCTTCCGAGATGGTTACGGCAATACGGTTTGGGCAGTTGGAGCGACCGCATAGAAAAGGGCGCATAGATGCAACCATGCGGCCATATCGGGCCACGTCCCGCTGGAGCGAGCGGACTGATTCTTCCAATTCATCCTGCCGCTTGCGCAGATCGTCGCGGTCTTTTCGGAGATGTGAGCGGTCTTCCTTCAGTTCCTGGATGTAGGCCTTCTGCTCATCGCGGTCGGTCTTGATGTCCTGAACAAGCTGCTGATAAACGTCTTGCAATTCCTTGGCGGCATCGGCCTCGGCGGTCTTGGCATCGGCCTTGGCTTTCTTGCGCTGCCACCGCCATGTAAAAAATGCGCCGCCGCCTCCACCAATGAAGAGGGTAAGAATGGCGATGATGGTGTCGAGTGTTATTTCCATGTTGTTATGCTATTTGTACTGATGATGAACCATTATAGAAATACAGATGACCGCTGCTGACGTACACGTAGCGGGTGCTGTCGAGGTAGAGACGTGCGAAGCGGGCATATCCTGTGGTTGGTATCTGCCAGTTGGTTGCCGAAATGTTGCCGTTCACGGTCATTGTGTTCGCGGTCATTGCGCCGGTGAATGATGACGTGCCAGTGAATGATGAAGTGCCGCCTACATTCAGCTGCGAGCTGGCGGTCAGCGTGCCAACGGTCAGGGCACTCACGCTGGGGGTGCCGCCTGTGGAGATACCCAATGCACTCACGCCGCCTAATGAGGCGAAATTCACGGCAGAGCCATCGGTTTTCATTACCCAAACTGTATTACTGCCTGAGTCATACTCGAATCGGAACTTGTTGGTGACTCCAATAAAGTCGGTGCCCATGATGCCATAGGTGTTTCCAATATTCGTGCAACTGCCATAGTTACCATCCGAAGAACGGAACGAGATGCCATTCCCCCAGATGGTGGTGGGCAGATCAGCGGCAGAAAATCCATAGCCAAAGTGCAGGCCGCTGTTGTTGTTAGCGAGCAGTTTCCCGTCGAGATAATATGCCGAAGTGGTGTGAATATTTCCTGTTACGTCCAGATTGTAGGCAGGGGCTCTGTTTCCTATTCCTACATTTCCATTGGAAAGTCCGCTGATAAGATAGCCGCCCAACGAATTGTATAGGTTGAATCCATTACCTCCACCTGCATTGTAGCCCAGGTAGAACGTCCCGTAATTTGTCGTCGTTTCTCGTATATCGCCAGTAGGGTCAAGGTTGATACCCTTCATGTCCTGATAGACCGAGAACGTCTTCGTGGCAGTTATTTCCTGTTGGGTGTCCAATGTCACATATCCCTGGTTATTAACCCATGTCTGCGTGGCATATCCCTGGTTATTAACCCACGCTTGCGTGGCATATCCCGACAGTGCAGCCGATGTGATGTAGCCGCGTCCCGTCACCCATGTCTGCGTGGCGTATCCCTGATTGGCCACCCAGTTCTGCGTGGCATATCCGCTGAGCGACGATTGCGTCAGGTATCCCGCGTTGGCATGGTTGCCCCATCCGTAGGCGGTCTCGCCGTGGGAGATATATCCTTGATATGTTGAACTGATGGCAATGGTGCCCATCTGGGTGATGGTGCCGCCAGAGAGTCCTGTGCCTGCCGTGATGCTGGTCACGGTGCCCGTGCCGCCACCGCCACCGCCTTCGGGGATGGCGAATATCCATTGCGAACCGTTCCATGTAAGGACCTGACCGGCTGCCGTTGGCATTCCCAGGCCTGCATTGTTGATAGAGGCCAGCGGCTCGTTCAGCGTATCGCCTCCCCCACCCCCGCCGGGATTATACCCGAGGGCAGAGACACCGCCCACGGAATTGAAGTCGAAGAGGGCCTCAATGCGGGTGATGGTGGTCTCCACCACGGTGGTCACGCCGCCCTCGGTGGTTTCCGTGCGGCTGGGCATGGTGTTCGGCGGCAGGGTGATGTCCTGCTCGTCGGTCACCTCCCCGTCCACGGTGGTGGTCTGCTTTCCGTGTATGGTGAACAGCTGGGTGAAGTATGGGATGGTCACATAGTTCTGCGTGAGGAAGTCGGCAGAGATACCGCCGCCTTCGCCACCGCCGCCGCCCATCACCATGCCGCCGGTGCCAACCATTCTTTGTATTGCTTCTCGAGTCAGTTGCATTTATGTGGGTATTTCTATAAGTGAGACATTGATTACATCATCCCGCCATTCATGCGAGATGCTGAGCGGATAGCAGCGGGTTCCGTCGATGGTGAGGAACATGCCGGGCGAGATGAGTGGCACTTCGTTCGAGCGAAGGTTGGCGCGGATCATCCTTCGGGTGCTGGCCCAATAGTTGGCCACGCGGTTGGCCTGATGCTGCTCGGGTTCCTGGTCGCCGCTGGCGTATGATGCCGTGCTCATCGGTCGGTTGTCGGTCTTGAACACCAGCCCGAAGCCGAAGTCGGAGTCAATCTTACCGCTTGCATATATCACGTCGTTGTTCCATTCGGCGCGGCTCATGTTGCCGTTCTTGGCGGTGTACTCTCGGCGGCTCAGCATGTCGCCGTAGACGATTTCATTGCCAACATTCTCTACATCTACGCGATAATAGTTCAGCGTGAATCCAGTGATGTCAACTACATTGCTGTCCGTGAAATTTTCATTTTCAAAGTCACCCGTGGAAAGTATGTCGATAAAGACTTTTCCATCCTGTCCGCTCGCGCTCTGCACGGTGTTTATATTATCAGTAACCCATACTCCCGAATTTAATGTACCGAATCGCCACAGGCTGTCATCATATCCTATATGTGCGTCGAATATGGTCATGCTGCTGCTCCATCCATAGTTACCGTTGTACCATTTGGCCGTTGCGCGTGTCTTGCCAATACCAAAGCGAATTTTTATGGTTTTAATATCGCTCACTCCGTCCCTTGTGTACTTATCTCCTACATTATATATGTCAGCCTTTATCTTGAAGCTGCCGTCGTAGACATGGCCGTAAACAGACTCTATCTGGATAAATGCCGTGCCGTTGTATTTTAAAGACGTGTGGAGTGTGCTCAGGTATTGTGGTTTAGGTCCTGCTGTAAGGTCTACCTCATCATCCGCCACGCGCATTAATGCAAGTGATGCCGATTCTGCGCAGGTGATGCTGAACATTCCTGTATTAATGGATGCTATGCGGTTGGTGTATTGAACGTACTTGACGGGTTGAGGGTGTCCAAGAACATAAATATAAATCACGATAATGTTCCCCCAGCCAGCAACGAGCATATTCTTGGTAATATTCTGTGGGAATGCGCTAAACCATGTGTCGCCGGCTGAGTTCCAGTCGGCGGTCACCACGGCCTTGCTGGCTCCGCGCACCATAATGTCATCATTGGAGTTGTCGGCGAAGATGTCGCCCGTGAGCGTGAAGCTGTCGTAATCGTAGGTGGTGCCCGCGTCGGTGCCGTTGGCAATGCTGGCCAACTGCGACATGGTGAGCATAAGGAAGTCGGGGGCTCCGGCCTCGTCATCGGCACACACAAACCACAGGTCGCGGCCATGTGTGCGGGCGGTCCAGCCCCAAAATTTGCATATATCCTCGAGCATGGTGTAGTGGTCGTAGTCGGATTTCACCACGCCATCCTCGTCAATGCTCACGAAGTTCTGCCAGTCAATGCGCTTCTTCAGCCAATCCAGCGCGAAGGCATCGCCCTGGAAGAACAGATAATCAATGCCCAATGGCGAAGACGATGGCGTGAGGCCGATGGAGGCCAGCAGGTAGTTCAGCAGCCATGCGAAGTTGTGGATGTCCTTCTCGGTGGTGCTCGCGTCCTTCGCGCTCAACACCGACAGCACGCACTGCACGGGCAGGTCACGCTCTTGCGGGTTGCCGTAGAGGGTGCCGCTGAAATTCTGCGCTTGCAGGTATCCTTGCCAGAGCGTGTCGCCAAATCCGTTGGTCAGCACAACAGGGCGAGAGAGGTCGTTGGCGGGCAGCAGCTGCCGAAGCCATCCCGATGCCAGTTGGTTGCCCGAGGCATCGCGCCCATCGTCAACGATGCGGATGTAGCCGCTCTGCTGCCTGATGGGCTGGAACAGGTCTTCGTCATCATCTTCCTGCGTCACAAACGGCTCAGCCCCACCTTTCAACTGAATGGGGGTGCCTGAATAGTCGGCATCGTAGATGCTGACGGTGTAGTCTTCGTTGCCGTTAGCCGCCCTGAGAGATTTGAATTTTATCTGCCAATGAATCGCCATTTCTTGCTAATTTCTTATACATTTGCAAGAATTGGCGGGGGTGGTTTACCATTAACGCAAAAAGCCCCCGAAGTGTCAGGTGTTAGACCACTTCGGGGGCGTGGATATAAAACAAAACACATAATAATGATAAAATGATGTGCTCACCCCTCACGGGCTTGCTGTTGCCTCACGGCAATCTTCGTCTAATTAAAATTATGCAGTAAAACAATATGCCTACAATGCTGGCGATGCCGGTGCCCATCAGTCCCTTCTCAGTCATGGTGAGCGGTTTCTTGACCTCCTTCACTACGGGATAGGGAACGGGCACTGAGTCGGTGCGTGAGCGGTAGAGGGTGTCGGTCTTCAGGCGGTCACGGTATTTCGTGTGCCACATTTCGGTCACGATCCTCACCGTGTCGCCCTGGATGTACTCGCGCACAAAGGTGGAGTCGTGTAGGTAAATGCTGTCGCGGTGGTGCTGCACCAGGCGCAGGGTGTCGGTGTGGTGTTCCACAATCGGCACGTACTCCTTCGTTTTGCAGCTGACCATCACAACAGCTGACAATATCATAACAACTATAAATCTCATTTCTTGCCTCCTTTCTTTTCTTCCCGGTGCCAATGGTAGAGCAGGCCGGCGAGGTTAACCAATATTATGGCGGTGGCGACGGCTGCGCCAAGGATAAAATTAATCATTTTTGTCAGATTTATGTGGATTTTCGTTTATTCGTTTACCCGCTGAAGGATGCTCTCGATGGAGGTGAGGGCACTGTCCACCTTGGCGAGCTTGGCCTTTTTCTCGGTCATGCCCTCTTTAATCATGTTTACTACGCGAAGGATGTCGGCCAGATAGTTCTTGCCTATCTTCTCGGTCAGCTGTTGCCGCTCGTTCTTCAGTCCGACGATTCTTTCTTCGGCTGCCAGCAGTTTGTTGTGCAGTTCCTCGATGATGGTGCCTTCGTCGGCGGTGTCGCCCTTTCGCGTGGTGTGGGTCTCAATGCGCTTGCACGGCAACCATTCCGGCGGTGCGTTCTTCACATAGATGCGCACGCTCCTGGTGGTGAAGCACACGTTCATCACGGTTGTCTCTATTCCTGTGTCGGTGGTCACTAAGTCGAACCGCCGCCACACCTGTGTGTCAAATTCTTGCTCTGTCATATTTTTAAAGTTAAGAGTTAAGAGTGAAGAGTGAAGAATTTGCTACCGCGTTAGTTCAAACTCGTAGGCAAACACCCACGGATTACGCATCCATGTGCCTTTGCCGCTAATATTATCAATAAGAACGGCGAAAGCTATATCAGGACTTACCGCCGCAAATTCTCCTTGTTTCTGCTCTGCCCATGAATCAAGGAAACTCTCCTCAAAGATTGGCAGCGTCCATACATGGTTGTCTTTGTAGGGCTGCGGACTGAAATCATCAACATCTTGTTTCAGGTATTGCCTCCAGTTTACACGAATAATGCCTTCTTTCTCACAATCTTCGATGCTGATGCCCTGGAGTTTCTCAACCTTGATGTCGGTGATGCGGATGCGATAGGGCATATATTTGGCTTTGACGAACATCTTATTTTTCCACCCTTTTGAGTGGATAATTTCATCGTATATCGGTTTAAATTCGGTATATGATAGTGATGGCCATCGGATTGTTCCGTAGGCTTGAGCGATTGCTACCGTCTCGCCTATCTGGTAAGCAGGATATACGTCTTCGGTCAGACCAGTGGAATATGTGATGGTGACGTATGCTTTGCCTTTGTCGTCAATGCCCCACTCAGAGATGGACGTTACGAGCGGATGGTTCAGTTTTTTGTCCTCGCGCCGCGTCATCGTCTTTCGTCCACTCAGCACAGCCTCGGTCAGTCCGTACTTGTCGTTAAACATTATTTTCTTCATAGTTCCTTATGTTTGGACAAAAATTATAATAATTATATTAATTTCTGTCAGTTATCAGTTTCTCCCACGCCTCAAAGTCGCGCGTGGCCTTTTCCTGTGCGTCGATGTCGAGGAGGGTTTCTACCGAGGCGAGCACGTTGCCGAGGGTGCGGTTCTCACGGTACTCCTCGATGAGTCGCTTCAGCGTGTCACGCTCGTTCAGGTGGCGGTAGTAGGTGGCATCGGGACCTTCGAAGGGTTCGCGGCCTTCGCGCGGACAGCCGGCCAGCCACTGACCGAGGTTGATGTTCACGCGTAACTGATGCGTCACGCGCTCTTCCAGCCGTTCGTGGTCGTAGGCTTTGATGCCGGAGTCCATCCACCAGTCCACCCATTCGCGTATCTGGTCGCCAATCCTGCTGCGGGTGCCCCAGCGGATGGTGAGCTCTTCCAGATTGTCAATCACGCCCGCCATCTCCTCCAAGGTGAAGAAATAGCAGTCGCCGAAGCTACACATCCAGGGTTGGTCGGCAACCCAAAACTCGGGCCCCACGCCGAGCAGTTCACCGAACTGCCGCGCATATTCCCGTGCAGCCTGCCAAATCAATTCGTTTATTTTCATCTTTTAAAAGTTAAGAGTGAAGAGTGAAGAATCATCCTTCGTCGTATTCGTCAGTGATGGGCGGGCATGGTACGAGCCAACGGCCGATACGTTCGAACACGTCCATCGGGGTGGCACCTGCATAGACGGGCTTGCAATCCTTACCAAAGAACATCCATGCACACGCCCCCTGGTTAATCGTCTCAACACAGAATGGCGAATTATAACCACCGTATTCTTCTGGAGTGGTTGGCCAGTGCTTGTTGTCGATACTGATATTCAGCACAAGGATGGTGTGTTTCTTGTGTTGCCAGTTGCCGTCCTTATCCTTATAGCTGGTGTCGTCGTAAGGCCATCCGGCATTGCAGTCGTATGGAGCATCGTTCCAATCGTCTCCCCACTGTTTCATCAGGTCTGCCTCAGTGAAGAACAGCCTCCATCCTGAGTGCGTCGTTTCATGCTCATCGTCCCGAATGTCGAGACGATCGCACCGTTCAACGTAGCAAAGTGCAAATCCCTTTGCCGTGTAGTCTGAAAGTTCATCAACCTTCAGACTCAGAAAGTCTTTCTTGATATACATAGTTCCGAAATATTAAGCCCTAAAAACGGGCGGTTTTTGCTTAATGTTTAAAAAATTGGAGAAATAAGCAGGTTGCGATGTGCTTAATTTCTCCAAAGGTATTCGCCCCCTCCCTAAACAGGTAGGGGCTGGGGTGGGTCTCTTTTATCCTCCCTCAATCTCTCCCCCAGTCTGCTGGCCGCCCTGGTTGGTATTGTCGCCGCCCTGCTCATCGTCGGTGACGGTGTTCTGGTCGGTCTCGGCCTCGGTGGTCCATGAGAGGGATGCACCCTTCACGGCTGCTGCGATGTCCTCGCCCGCCTTGTAGTTCACCTTCGGCTTCAGGTCGGAGAGTTGCAGGTTGTCGCTGTCCTCGTCCCACTTGCCGGTCACAGCCGGGTAGAGTTTGCCAATCACGCCAAGGTCAACGATGAAGCCCTGCTTGATAGCATCGGCAATCCCGTCGATCATCATCTTGCATGCCAGCTCTGCCTCGCGGAAGTCGAGCGTGGAGCCGTGGGTGCTTGATTTCACGATTTCTTCAAACGACTTGGTGCCGTTGGTGATTACTCGGCCATAGTAGCCCTCTTTGGTCACTCCCTCCACCTTGCGCTTCAGGAGCGTTTTTTTGATTTTCAGTTTAAGTGCCATAATATGTAAATTTAAAATCATTAGGTAACAATTTGCAAACTATTTGGTAATAGTTGCCGAATTGTTTGGTAATAGTTCATTTGTTGCTTGTATTCATTGCGGCCATCATCTGCTGCATCTCTTCGATGTCATCCTCGGTGGGTAGTTCGTTGTCGGTGCATTCCCAGGGGAACTTGATGAGGTCGGTGGGGCTGTTGATGCCCGACTTGTGCATGCCGTCGCTGCCTACCTGTGCGCTCATCAGATTGAAGGCCAGCCAGCGGGTGGAGCTCCAGGCATGGCGGTGGCGGCGGTGATAGCCCCGGATGATGCAGCGTATCTCCCACCACTTCAAAAGCGGGAACTGCTCGCGCGGGATTCCAATTTCGCCCACAAGCTGGGTGTAGAGCTCATGGGCGGTGGTCAGTTTTTTGCGGGTTTCTCCTCTTTTTCCGTGGTGGTTTCCTTGGCTTCTGCGTCTGTGATTATCTTGGGCACTTTAAAAAACTCTGCGGCCATCTCCATGATGGTGTTGAACGCCTTGGTGATGCCCTGCCAGTCGTTGCTGTTCAGCAGCACTTCGGTGGTGATTTTCTCGTCGGCGGCAAACATGGCTGCAAAGACGAGGATGACACGGGAGTATAGCTTGTCGAAGTTTTCTCCAAAAAAAGACTTGTCGGAGGTCTGTTCGAACGCGATGAGCGTTGACATATTGAATTTGACGGGGTATTCCTTACCGTCGATTGTTACTGTTCTTTCCATAGTTCCGGGTAAATGATAAGTGATAAGTGATGAGTGATAAGTGACCGCCCACCCGCTGGCGATGAAGAGTAAGCGAGACGGGCAGGCGGTGTGAAAGAGATTAACCATTGCTGGCGGCTGGGAGGCCGATGGCTCCGTAGCCGGAGAGCGTATAGTTGTAGGTGGTGACCTGCTGGTTCTGTGCCTGAATCTGCAAATTTGTGCACTTGCACTGACCGTGGCAGATTTCCTCCACTACGGTGCGG
>Ga0326512_10001215_pt1 | contig 20457 bp, 36 predicted proteins | sample 1_2617_0518_D_FD_203652 | JGI IMG/M metagenome (GOLD analysis project Ga0326512, IMG submission 203652) | Bovine rumen microbial communities from UC Davis, California, United States - 1_2617_0518 | ecosystem: Host-associated > Mammals > Digestive system > Stomach > Rumen | place: USA... | reverse complement strand
CGTTGCCATATAATCACCTCCTATGGACAGCATAGCACAGGGAGTCAATGGGCGAGACATTACAGTACAGTATTGTAGTATCACACATTGCACATGCAATGAAGCACTATATTTTCAAGGGTGCTTTTCGTTACCTGTAATTGACATCCCGCAGATCCTTCTGTAAGATAGACATAGAAACTACATAAAAGGAGCCGCGCTCCTGACTGCAATCATAGATGCGCGACTCCGGCCCGTAGGCAAGGTCATTGTAACATGGCCATGCCTGCTTTGCATAGTCAAAGGAGGTATTTTTTATGTCATCAGATTACAGAATGCAATTTGTGAAGGATGTCGAGGCGAAGCTGGCGCTGCACTACAGCCCGGAAGAGATCGCGCTGATCTCGAACGTGGTCGTCAAGGCGCTGGAGGGGTATGAGCTGACGGAGCGCTGCACGGAGCTGGCACTGAGGGACGACATCAATGACAAGCTGCTGAAGAGGTACCAGGCGTGCCTGATCGTAGACGGTAAGAGCCAGAACACGGTCCGGCAATACGCGAACACCATCCGGAAACTGTCTGATGCCCTTAACCGGCCATTCACGGAGATGGGGACCTACGACATCCGGTACTTCCTGGCAATAGAGCAGGAGCGCGGGATCTCGAACCGTACACTGGAAAACACAAGAGCCTATATCAGCTCCTTCTTCCAGTGGATGGCAGAGGATGAGATCATCCCGAAAAATCCTGCTGCCAAGATCAAGCCGATCAAGTACACAGAGGAAGTCAGGGAGCCCTTCTCTGAAGTAGAACTGGACGCGCTCCGGGGCGGCTGCCGTTCAACGAAGGAGAGGGCACTGATCGAGATGCTGCTGTCGACAGGAGTCCGAGTCTCGGAGCTGGCCCTGATGGAAGTGAAGGATGTCAACCTGGAGAACCTGTCCGTACACGTAATACACGGCAAGGGCTCCAAGGAGCGGATCACTTATACGACGCCGGTGGCAGCGAAGCACCTAATCGCGTACTTAAAGCAGCGCAAGGAAGACGGACCGGCTCTCTTCTATAATAAGGACCACGGCCCGCTGTGCGCGGGAGGGATCCGGAAGGCGCTGAACGTCATCGCGAAGCGGTCCGGCGTGGATCACGTTCACCCGCACAGGTTCAGGAGGACCTTCGCTACGAACCTGGCGAAGCGCGGGATGGACATCCAGGAGATCCAGCGGCTCCTGGGGCACAGCAATATCAACACTACCATGGTATACGTGAGGACAGATGACTCCAAAGTGCAGGCATCCTACAAGCGATACTCAGCATAACTTATTAACCGAGGGCATCCCGATCCGGGGTGCTCTTTTTTATGGAGAAGGCAGACATGGATTTATTTTTAAAAGCATTGCCGTACATCATCAACATATTGTCAGGCTGTATCCTGGCGATCGCGACCTACAACATCAACAAAGCCAGAACAGACAAACAGGAGCAGGACAGGAAGCAGCAGGCCCTTGAGGACGGCGTCCAGTGCCTGCTCCGGAACTCGATCGTGACAGACTATAACAAGTACACAAACAAAGGATACTGCCCGATCTACGCGAAGGAGACGCTGAAGAAAACATACCAGGCGTACTCCAACCTGGGCGGGAACGATGTAGCAAAAGAACTGTATCACAAATTACTGCAGATGCCATCGGAGGTAGAAAATGGACAAGGTATTCACGAAGAAATGGTTTGAGGCAACACTGATCAGGATGATCCGGACCGGAGCTGAGGCAGCCCTGGCTGTTATCGGATCCACAACGATGTTCGGCGGGGTAGACTGGCGCGTGGTAGGATCTTCGACGCTGCTGGCCATGATCGTATCGTTCCTTCTGGCTCTTAAGGGCCTGCCGGAAGTGATCGAAGAGGAGCTGTGATGACTACGGCTGCGGAGAGGGCGCTTGCCTGGGCGAAGATGATCGCAGCGGATCAGAGCCACGGATACAGCCAGGCGACGCGCTGGGGCCCGGATTATGACTGCAGCAGCTTCTGTATCAGCGCATATAAGACCGGAGCGGGGATCCCGATCGACACGAGCAGGGTGAACTATACCGGAAACATGAACGGCCTGCTGCAGTATGGCTTCGCGGAGAAGGTAGGATCCTGCAATCTGAACACGGGAGCCGGCCTGCTGCCCGGAGACATCCTGTGGTATCACATCTCCGGGACGAACGGGCACACAGCGCTGTATGCCGGAAACGGGCAGATTGTACACGCGAGGGGCCAGTCCTATGGATCCAGCAAGACCGGAGACCAGGGCAGCGAGATCGCGGTCACAGCCTACTACAGAGGGAAGTGGCAGCACGTCTACAGGTATACCGGCGCGGATCCGGCTGAGGAGCACCTGCCCGGATGGATCGATCCGAAGGAATATTACACGGTCACGGCCCGGATGCCGCTGATCAAAGAGGGCTGCGTCGGATCATCGGTCCGACTCTGGCAGGAGCTGATCGGCGTGCCGGTCGACGGAGAGTTCGGTCCGATCACGCACGGCGCCACGATAGGATTCCAGAATAACCACGACCTGAAGGTCGACGGGGAAGTCGGTCCGAAGTCCTGGGGAGCTGCGCTCAGTGAATTAACTTAATAACATGAAGAGAGGCAGGGGAGAGATCCTCTGCCTCTTTTTTTTGTCCGTTTTGGGTCACTATTTGGGTCACTATTTACGGCTATAATAGGCAAAAATAGTCTTTTACTGGCAATAATTGAACCTATTCAGAACAACAGAAAAACCGCGTGGTTGACACGTTTTTCGAGTTTTCGTGTCAACCATGCGGTTTCTGTGATTTCTGCCGGTGGTGGGACTCGAACCCACACGAAGAGGGGCCGCGGATGCTTATTTTACGGTATATTTGAAATTGACGGGTCACTATTTGAGTCACTATTTTGCGAGGGACTGTGAAAAGTGATCGTTGATCTTCTCGTTCATTGCCCGCTCGACGTCGGACAGTGTATCCCGGTATACGCGCTTCATTACGTGGTCCGTCTTCCATCCGCCCCGTGCCATAATATACTGATCTGGGATCCCGATCGCGTGCAGGATAGATGCTGCATAGTGCCTCAGGTCGTGCAGACGGAAGTGAGGCAGCCCTGCGCGGTCTCTGGCTCTCGCGTACCGATCGGAGAGCGCAGCAGGCGTATCACCATCGATCACGAAGCCGAAGCCCCGGCCGATAGCTGCAACGACCTCAGGAGGGTAGATGATCGTCCTGTACGACGCGTCCGTCTTCGGCATCTCTTTATATACCCATTGCTTGGAATAATTCCTTATACAGGATCTTCTGATCGTGATCGCGTTCGTCTTCTGGTCGATGTCATCATATCTGACCGCGCAGGCCTCTGATCGGCGGACCGGGCCGAACACACACAGCAGGACCAGCCTGTACAGGTTCCGGTCCTCTTTGATCAGGCTTATAAGCTCCTCGACCTCCGCCGTGATCGGCGTGTAAAGGTCCGGACGTTTGCGGGGCGGAAGAGTAATCACGAAGGTCCTCTCCGGCATAAACATCTTAAGCGCAGCGGACAGAAGGCCATAGATGTTGCACACTGTTTTTGCTTCCAGATCCAGATCCAGATCCGACACGAACCGCTGGATGGTGAGGTTATCCAGGTCGACCAGCCTGATCGCGCCGAACCGTGTCGTCGCATAATGCGTATCGTATATGCTCATATAGGACCTGTGGGTCGACGGGGAGATCACCGGCTCCTTTGAGTCGATATACTTCTTAATGGCCTCTCCTACTACCAGATCGGACAGCTGCGGGCCTTCCTTGTATGCGATCGCCATCCGCTCAGCTTCCCGCTTCGTCTCCGCAGTGAAAATCTTCTGGTGGACTTTTCCGGTGCTGTCCTTATAATCGTAGATCACGCAGCGCCACTTTCCTGATGGCGTCTTCTTAGCTCTCGGCATATCTGTCCTCCTTAGATAGAATCATCAGCGAACACATCATAGTCGTCTTCCTGCTCCGTATAATCCGGCGAATAATAGAAGACAGTCGTGGATACTTGATAATCCTCGCCGGACATATCGATCTCGATCCGGGATCCATCCTCTGCTTCCCAGTCGGCAAAGTAGGTCAGCTCCCCGGATGCCAGGGCTACGCCTTCCATGCCGGGCGTGTCCTGGAACGTGCTGCCCTTCTTCCAGGAGCTTCCGGAGGAGCGCGGTTTTCCGTATTTCTTCTTGTATGTGTCCAGGAGCTTGTCATAATCGCTGATGTACTGATCCACATCTGCGTGCGGTTCAGTCAGTGTGTAAGCCCCGCGCTCCAGGCCGAGCGAATCACTGTCAAGATAGAAGACAGCGACAGCGCTGAGGTCAGCGATCTTGACATTGTTCAGGGCATAATAGGTCGCGCCGATCTCATAATCATCATCTGACATATCCGCGTTAGTCTCAGAGGCGATTATGTCAGTCATGCCGCAGCCCCAGTCAAGGCCCCGGAACCTATATGCGTCTGTGATGGTGTCGCCTGCTGCTGGAGCTGCCAGCGCCACAGATAATAATGCTGCAGTAACAAGATATCTGTATTTCATGATGTTTAGCCTCCTTCCTTATGTGCTTCGGTCTCTATTGCCTGTATCCCATATCGCTCGACTCTCTCGAAGTCGTTGTGCTGGATATGCCGGACGGCGTGCCAGAAGGCCGCCGTCTGCTCTTCCTTTGTCAGATCCCCATTGATCAGTACGGTATATGTCCCGTCTGGGTTTGAGCAGACCGCTTCTCTGGCTCCGCTCGGCATATCGTCATTGAGATGTACATAGATGTCATCAAGCAGGATCATCCGAGTCTAACCTCTCCGTTTTCCTCTTTAGTGCCATCGCCAGGCTGTACATGGCCTGCAGATCTTCCGGATCCATATCGCGCTGCACGTCGTACAGCATCTTCAGGTTCGGATTGGTGGCCATGTCTTCGGCGATCTGTGCAGTGACTTCGTCAGTATAATATTCCTGCTGTTGTGATTCTTCGACAGCTTCCCAGCCCATAATGACACGCGGATCCAGATGCAGGACTTTCGACAGTGCGGCGATCTTATCCCGTCTCATATTATCGATGTCGCCGGATTCCCATCTGGAAACAGTCCCTTCACTAACTCCGACAGCATCCGCTATCTGCTTCATTGTAAGATGAAGCTCCAAACGTCTATTCCTAAGAATGTCCCTAATCTCCATATCCATAATGAATCCCTCCTTACCTTGATTATATTACATGATTGCAAAAATGCAAGCGAACAGGAGAAAAGACAAAAAAACTTGCATAAACGCATTGACAACACAAAATGCGGGTGCTAGTATAGGACTTGCGAATATGCAAGAAGGGAGGTGAGAAGATGTTCGATAAGACGGAGTTCAGGGTCCAGGTAACACGGTCCGAGAAGACATACAAAGAAATAGCTGAATATCTTGGCATTGATGAGTCTACATTATGGCGCAAGATCCAGAACGACGGCAGCTTCACAAGGGAAGAAATCAATAAACTTATCAATTTTCTGGGCATTGTAAACCCGGAGGCCATTTTTTTTGCCGGCTAACTTGCATATATGCAAGAAAACGAAAAAGGAGGACCGATGAAGCCAGAAGAACGCATCCGGCGCCGGGTAGGTATCCTGCTTGACTGTGCGAACCTGATGGAAGTCAGCAGGCGGACAGGGATCCCGCGCACGACGCTCCGGAACTGGAAAGCAGATCCGCTCCGGATCAAGGCCCTGGAGCTTGAGAAGCTGGAGGATCTGCTTGGCAAAGGGAAGGAAAGATACAAAGGGGAGAGATGAAATGAAGGGAGTAATCAATAAGGGGAAAGCAGCAGTTATGACGATCTGGATCATGTCCATCATCCGGACAAACGCGGATCCAAAGATGTGGCAGGTCGCGCTGATCGGGATCCTGATGTATGAGGTGATCCTGCTGACGATTGAGACATATCACAGATCAGAGAGAAAGAAGGCAAGGCGAAGGAACATAGAGGCAGGCAGAGAAGACATGAGAAGGCTGGAGAGGGAGAGGCTCTACTGGCTGAAGAGGGAGGCAAGATGAACCAGAACCAGAAGATGAAGGCGATCACCATGGGCGAAGCCATAGTGATGGCGGGCAACCCGGAAGCGGAAGTCTACATGATGGTCCGCGTCTGCGGGGATACGACAGTCGACGAGCTGGGCTTCGCGGAAGGGTTCTTCGTTCCGGAGAAGGAAGAGCCGAAGAAAGAAGAGAAGACCCGCGGCGGGGTCATGAAGGCTGCCGATCATGGCAGGATCGTGGCGCTGTACACAGCAAACCCGCCCAGATCCATCAAATGGATCGCCGACGACATGGGCATCACGCAGCAGACAGTTATCAACCATCTGAAGAAGGACGGGCTCTACGATCCCGGGAAGAAGGAGGAGTCATGAAGAAGTGTACGATCTGCGGTGACAAGATCACCGGCGAAGAAATCAGCGAATGGTGGGCTGATGGTGAAGAGTTCCAGCCTGTGCCGCTGATCTGCCCGGACTGTTACGACCGCAGGAACAGGAGGGACCTGGAAGACAGGTTCGAAGACCTGATGAAGGAGGGAGCACGATGAACGGCGTGGCGATGATCCTGCTGGCGGCCACACTGGCTGGCGCCGGCAGTGTAGAGACCGAAGCAGAAAAGCCGTATACAGACGAAGATCTGTATATCCTGTCTCACATCATCAACGCAGAGGCGGGAAACTGCTCAGAAGACATGATGCTGTCCGTCGGATCCGTCGTCCTGAACCGGGTCCAGGATGACCGTTTCCCGGATACGATCGAGGAAGTCGTCTTCCAGCAGGGGCAGTACAGCCCGACATGGAACGGAGCATATTATGCAGAACCAACTGAAGCAGCTTGTGAGGTGGCGAAGACATTACTGGAAGAAGGACCGACCATCGATCCTTCTGTGGTGTGGCAGGCAGAATTTCCCCAGGGACAGGGCGTCTATGACACGATCGACAGCCCGTGGGGGACGACGATGTACTTCTGTTACTGAGGAGGAGAATATGCCGATATCACTATTCAATGAGAAGATCTGCTCCTGCTGCGGGAAGACGTTCACCGTGAGCGATCCGACACAGTGGAAGCTGAAGATGAAGATCAATAACAAGCCGGCGGTCTTCTGCAGCTGGAGCTGCATGGAGAAGGCCAGGAAGAAGAAGGAGGAGGAAAAAGCATGAAGATAACTGTAGAACTGAACACAGTCGAGGAGATGGAGCAGTTCCTGGAAGCCTGGAAGGCGAAGAAGGAACCGAAGCAGGAAGGCTTCGACCTGAAACCGATGCCCATGACAGAGTCGATCACGCCGGCGGTCGTACAGACCGAAGCGCCCGCCCCAGCTCCGGAACCGGAGCCGGAAACGACGATCAGGGTGCCGTCGTTCGATGAAGTCACGAAGGCAGCCGTCAAACTCATGGACGCAGGCAGGCAGGACGACCTGAGGCAGCTGCTGGTCAAGTATGGCGTGCAGGCGCTGCCGGAGCTGAAGGACAAGCCGGACAAGCTGGCGGAATTCTACGCGGAGCTGGAGGTGATGTAATGGCTGACCATACCGCGAGAGGACACGCGCTCCTCAGCCCATCCTCAGCACATCGCTGGATGACCTGTACTCCCTCCGCACAATTAGAAGCACAGTTCCCAGACACGACTTCCAGCGCAGCTGCAGAAGGCACCCTGGCGCATGAGATCTGCGAGATCAAGGCGCGCCAGAAGTTCTTCCAGAAGACGGACATCGGCTACATGGCCAAGAACGTAGCGACCCGCGAGCTGAACAAAATCCGGAAGGATCCTCTCTTCCAGGACGAGATGGAAGGATACACGGATGACTACGTATCCGAACTCGACTGCCAGGCGCTCGGGTTCACTGAGAGGCCGCACATCGCACTGGAGACGAAGCTGGACCTGACCGAATGGATCCCGGACGGATTCGGGACCGCGGACTGCATCATGATCGGCGGGGACAAGCTGCTGGTCGCGGACTTCAAATACGGCAAAGGCGTGAAGGTCGCGGCGGAAGACAATCCGCAGATGCAGATCTACGCGCTCGGCGCCTGGAAGAAGTTCAGCCTGGTCTACCAGATCAAGCGAGTCGTCATGATGATCATCCAGCCGCGCCTGTCCGTCAATCCGGAGATCTGGGAAGAGAGCATCGAGGACCTGCTGGACTTCGGCGAGTCCGTCAAAGGACTGGCGCAGATGGCCGCAGCAGGGGAAGGCGAGTTCGTCCCGGGCGAGTCGCAGTGCCGGTTCTGCCGGGCGCGGGAGCGCTGCAGGGCGAGGGCTGACTACAACATCCAGATGGCCTTCGGGCCTGCCGGTAAGATGCCTCCGCTGATCACTGACGCAGAAGTCGGAGAGTACCTGCAGCGCGGATCCGACGTGGCGAAGTGGCTGAAGGATCTTCAGGACTACGCGCTGAGGACCTGCCTGGACGGTGGGGAGATTCCGGGATACAAGGCAGTCGAAGGCCGCGGATCCAGAGAATGGACTGACCAGGACAAGGCCTTCAATGCACTGGAAGCAGCAGGCGTCCCGGTCGAGGTGATGTATGAACGCAAACCACTCACGCTGGCTGCACTTGAGAAGGTGGTAGGCAAGAAGGCATTCGCGGAGGCTGTCGGGGAATACGTCGTAAAGACACCGGGCAAGCCTGCGCTGGTGCCGGAGTCAGACAAGCGGCCCGCGATCACGACAGTGGAGCAGGCGTTTAAAGAAGTTCCTGCAGAGCTGCCGTTCTGCTGAGAGGAGGATAAAGCATGACAGATTATACATCAGAGAAGATCGCCAGGAATCTGGAAGCCATAGCAAAGTCTATGGCCCGCATCGAAAAGCAGCTGGAGAACCTGAACAGGACCATTAAGCCGCTGAGCTCGTGCGTTAAGGTGTACCCAAATGGATACAGTGAATTCAATGTCAACAACGAATGAGGGGATATGGCGGGGCCGGATCCGCCTTAACAAGACACACACTGGCCAGATAATTGGAGGCGATCGGAACAGGCTGAACCTCAAGAACACATACCCGGGCAGCTGGATGTTGGTGTTCGCAGGAAGGCTGCTCACTAAACAGCATAAAACAACATAAAACAACACTAAACGGAGGAAAACCATGAACGCAAACACGATCACGATCGGAGAAGCAAGACTTAGCTATGTACACGTATTTGAACCTTATGCCAACAACCCGGGACAGGCGGCGAAGTTCTCGCTGACGATCCTGCTGCCGAAGGCCAACACGGCAGCCAAGGCACAGATCGACGCAGCCATCGAAGCAGCCCGCCAGATCGGCCTGCAGAACAAGTGGAACGGGCAGGCGCCCGCGATCCTCGCGACCACGCTGCACGATGGCGACGGTGTGAAGCAGAACGGGGAAGCCTACGGACCGGAGTGCAGGGGCTGCTGGGTGCTGAACTGCAGCGCGAACCCGGAGCACCCGCCGAAGGTCGTCAACGCGATGCGCCAGCCGGTCATCGACCAGAGTGAGATCTACTCTGGCATCTATGGCTGGGTAAACATCAATTTTTATCCGTACTTCAATTCCGGGAAGAAGGGGATCGGATGCGGGCTGAACGCAGTCATGAAGACCAGGGACGGCGAACCGCTCGGCGGATCCGCTCCGTCTGTAGAGGAAGCATTCGCGGGAGTGCCGCAGATCGACCCGATCACAGGTATGCCGATGTAAGGAGGAGAGGATGCACCATCTCAGTATCGACCTAGAAACGAGGAGCGGTGCGGACATCACGAAGACCGGAAGCTACAGGTATCTGCAGGATCCTGACTTCAAGATCCTCCTGTTCGGGTACAGGGTCGACGACGACCCTGTACAGGTCATCGATCTGGAAGCCGGGGAGGAGATCCCCAGCAAGATCGTGACGGCGCTGCATAATCCGCAGTACGTGAAGCACGCGTATAACGCAGCATTCGAGTGGTACGCGCTGAACCGGGCAGGATACACGACACCGATCGAGCAGTGGCAGTGCACCATGATCTGGTCACTGTACTGCGGATACGCCGGCAGCCTTGCCAATACCGGCGAGGCGATGTGCCTGGGCGAAGATAAGAAGAAGCTCATGACCGGCAAGGCGCTGATCCGGTACTTCTGCACTCCGCAGAGACCGACCAAGACATTCAAAAAGAAATACCACGATCCGGCAGATGATCCGGATAAGTGGGAGCTGTTCAAAGAATACAACGCCCAGGACGTGGTCGCTGAGAGCGCGATCCTGGCAAGGCTGAGCCGCTTCCCGGTGCCGGAGGGCGAGTGGGAGCTGTGGAGAGACGACATCCGCATGAATGCCTTCGGGGTCCGTGTGGACACGCAGCTGATCGACGGGGCCCTGTCCATCAACGACCAGAGCCAGAGAGAACTGACAGACGAAGCTGCCCGGATCACCGGACTGGCAAACCCGAACAGCACGGCGCAGCTGCTCCCGTGGATCGCGGATCATGGCTGCCCGCTCGATAACCTGCAGAAGCTGACCGTCGAGGAGACACTGCAGCGGGATGACCTGGATCCGGACGTGAGACGGGTCCTGCAGTTGAGGCAGCTGCTGGGGAAGACCTCGATCAAGAAGTACGTCGCAATGGAGACGGCCATGGGCGAGGGCGAGAGGATCCGAGGGATCAGCCAGTTCTACGGAGCCAACCGGACCGGCCGATATGCGGGCCGGCTCGTACAGATGCAGAACCTCCCGAGGAACTACCTATCCACACTGGACAGTGCCAGGAAGATGGTCAGGGCGTCAAACTACGAAGGCCTGAAGATGGTCTATGGCAACGTGCCCGACACGCTGAGCCAGCTGATCAGGACCGCATTCATACCGTCAGAGGGCAGGCACTTCGTGGTCGCGGACTTCTCCGCGATCGAAGCCAGGATGATCGCATGGCTCGCAGGCGAGCAATGGGTCATGGACGTCTTCGCGAATGATCAGGACATCTACTGCGAGACCGCGTCCGCCATGTTCGGCGTACCGGTCGAAAAGCACGGCGTCAACTCGGACCTGCGGCAGAAGGGAAAGATCGCGACGCTGGCCCTGGGATACCAGGGATCCATCAATGCCATGATCGCCATGGGGGCCCTCAGGATGGGCATCCCGGAGGATGACCTTCCGGACATCGTCGAGAAGTGGCGCACGTCCCACCCGAAGACGGTCGGGATGTGGTACCGGATCGAAGAGGCGGCAGTCAGCTGCGTGAGCTCCGGAGATCCTATGAGGCCCAACTGCGGAGCAGCACCGATCAGCGGCATAGAGTTCCGGATGGAGAACGACCTGCTCTATGGGCAGACGTTCATGACGATCCAGCTGCCGACGGGAAGGAAGCTGTACTACCCGAAGCCGTTCCTGAAGGAGAACAAGTTCGGCAAGATGGCGATCCACTACTACGGCGTCGACCAGACGTCCGGCAAGTGGGGAGAGCAGTCCACATACGGTGGAAAACTTACCGAGAACATCGTCCAGGCGATCGCGAGGGACTGCCTCTGCGAAGTGATCAGGAGGATCTATGCCAAAGGCTGGGACCTTGTCTTCCATGTCCATGATGAAGTGATCGTGGACGCGCCGCTGGACGTACATACGGAAGATCTCTGCGCTCTTATGGACGCGCCGATCGACTGGGCCCCGGGCCTGCTCCTGAAGGGCGCCGGCTTCGAAGCTGATTACTATATGAAGGATTAAGGAGGGGTGGAATGACAAGACCAATGACCGAAGTTTTGGCGGAGGGGACCGATGACCTGGACAGGATCCTTATAAGCAGCGGGATAAATTGTACGACATGTCAGTTTGCAGAACTGAACAACAATAACGATATGGGGATGTGCCAAAAGCATAATGAGTTTTTGACCTGTCCCGGACTGGGGATCTGCGGAAAATGGAGACTAAAACAGGGAGGAAGACAATGACACATGACCGCGATCTCAATATCGCGATAGGCTCCAGCCGGTGGTCGACCTCCTGGCCGACTTCGATCATGTCATGGTCGGAGTTTTGCGGAAGGCTGAAGACACCGATCCGCGGATCCGAGACGCTGAAGGAATTCCTGGCCATGTCAAAGGCAGACCAGGACAGCCGGAAGGACGTCGGCGGGTTCGTGGGCGGAGTCATAGAAGGGGAACGGCGCAAGGTCGGCAACGTCCGCAGCCGTGACCTCGTAACACTGGACCTTGACAACATACCGGCCGGCAAGGGCCCGGAGGTGATCGGCAACGTGCGGATGCTGGGATGCGCGGCTGCGGTCTATTCGACCAGGAAGCACAGGAGCTCAGCCCCGCGCCTGAGGATCATCATCCCGACGGACAGGACGATGTCTGTCGAGGAGTACGAGCCGATCGCCAGGCGGCTGGCGAAGCTGATCGGGATCGACTACTGCGATCCGACCACGTTCGAACTGAACCGGCTGATGTTCTGGCCATCCTGCTGCAGTGACAGCGAGTACGTCTGTGAAATCATGGACGAACGGTTCCAGTCAGCGGACGCAGTCCTGAATATGTACGGCGACTGGAGGGACGCAGCGCAGTGGCCGATCGCTGAAGGCGAGAAGGCAGCGACCGTCCGGCGCATGGCGAAGCAGCAGGATCCTACCAGCAAGGACGGGATCGTCGGCGCGTTCTGCCGGACCTACAACATCCGGGAGGCGATCGAGAAGTTCCTTCCGGGCGTCTACACACCGACAGCGCACGAAGACAGGCTGACGTTCGCGGGCGGATCCACAGCAGGCGGCGCGATCGTATACGACGGCGACCTGTGGCTGTACAGCCATCACGCGACGGATCCATGCAGCCAGCAGCTGGTCAATGCGTTCGATCTGGTCCGCCTGCATCTGTTCGGCGACCAGGACGACAGCGCGAAGGCCGGCACACCGGTCAGCCGGCTCCCGAGCTACAAGGCCATGACGGAGCTGGCGTTGAAGGACGGATCCGTATCCGCGCTGCTGGCAAAGGAGAGACAGAAGGAAGCGGAGGATGCCTTCGCGGGCATCGATGTCACGCAGCAGGCGGATGACCCCGGAGACTGGAAGGACAAGCTGACCATCACCAAGGACGGGACATACCGGAAGACGATCAACAATCTGGTGGTCATACTGGAGAACGACCCGCGCCTGAAGGGCAGGATCGTGACCGACGAGTTCTCCGGCTGCGGCCTTGCGCTCGGGGCACTGCCTTGGGATCCGCACGAGGACCGGAGGCGCTGGACCGACACAGATGACGCCGGAGCGCTGTGGTACATGGAGACCTTCTACGGGATACCGTCGAAGGATAAGCTGATCGCCGCGCTGGCGATCGTCGGCGGCCGGAACCGGATCAACGAGGTCCGGGACTACCTGCTGGGGTTGAAATGGGACAACAAACACAGGGTAGACACGGTCTTCTGTGACTATCTCGGGGCAGATGACAACATCTACACCCGGGCGGTCGCGAGGAAGAGCCTGGTGGCTGCCGTAGCGCGGGCCATCGTCGGCGGGGTCAAATATGACTATATGCCGATCCTCGCAGGCCCGCAGGGCATCGGCAAGAGTACGCTCCTCGCCACGCTCGGGCGGCAGTGGTTCAGCGACTCGCTGACCACGTTCGAAGGGAAGGAAGCAGCAGAGATGCTGCAGGGCACCTGGCTGAACGAGATCGGCGAACTGGCTGCCATGAGCAAGTACGAAAATGCACAGGTAAAGCAGTTCCTGTCGAAGCGGTCCGACATATACAGGGCAGCCTACGGCAGGCGGACGGAAGAGCATCCGAGGCGCTGCGTATTCTTCGGAACATCGAACGACGTCGAGTTCCTGAGGGACTACACAGGAAACCGGCGATTCTGGCCGATCGACGTCGGCGTGAACGATCCGAAGCTGGATCCGTGGGATGACCTGCCCGGGAACGTCGACCAGATATGGGCGGAGGCCGTCATGTACTGGAGAGCCGGAGAGGGGCTGTACCTTACAGGCAAGGCGGAGAAGATGGCGCTGGAGGCCCAGGAGGAACATCGGGAGGCGTCCGGATGGGAAGGTCTGATCTATGACTTCCTGGAGACGAAGGTACCCTTCAGCTGGGATAAGATGGATGTCCAGCAGCGGAAGATGTGGCTGAACGGTAACACCAAGACAGAGGAGCCGCTGGCGCCGATCGACAGGGTCTGTATCCAGGAGGTGTGGGTCGAGTGCTTGGGCGGCAGTCAGCTGTATCTGAAGCCGCAGGATCGGACGAAGATCGGCAGCATCCTGTCGAGGATGCCCGGCTGGGAGAGGATAAAAACCAGCTCCAGATTCGGTCCTTATGGACTGCAGAGGGGCTTCCGGAGGATGTAGACAACGTGTAGACAGCTGTAGACAGTGTAGACAACCCGAGTGTTACAACTTCTACATTGTCTACAAGAGGTGTAGACAGCGCAAACCCGCATAAATACTGGGCAAAATGACATTTGTCTACATTGTCTACATCATTTCTATAGAAACAGATTAAAAAATAAGAGATTTAAGGATTTTATACATATATGGATTCTTAAATTTCTTAAATAAAAATAAGTCTTATAACGCGCGTAGCAGTTGTAGACAGGAGGAGTAAATGAGAGAAAGCGAACTGGAGAGGATCCTGGTCGACGAGGTCCGGAAGGTGGGCGGCCGGGCGTACAAATGGGTCAGCCCTGGCAATGACGGAGTGCCGGACCGGATCGTATTCTTCCCGGACGGATCGGTCTACTTCGTAGAGCTGAAGACGGAGACCGGGAAGGTATCGGCGCAGCAGAAGATCCAGCAGACGAGGCTGAGGGATCTCGGGCAGCATGTACTGACGATCCGCGGGATGAACGCTCTGATCGCGTTCTTCGCGGTGGCGGGGTACCGGGGCACGGCGGAAAGACTGAGGCAGCGGCATGAAACAAACATATAAATGTTTTTGGTGCGGGAAAGAGATCAGAAGGTATCCGAGCGAGGTTAAAAGAAAAAGCAAAATATTCTGCTGTAGAGACTGCTTAGCCAGGTATAGGTCAAAACAGTATAACCCGGACGGGAGACCAATCACGAGGCACCCGCATTTAAGTGAATACAATAAAGAACACAATTTTGAACGAATGACTCCTGGGGTCCGGGAGAAAATAAGATTGGCCCACGTCGACACAGGAAACACAGACACCTATAGAAAATTATACGGCAAGCATGAACACAGAGCTGTGGCGGAGCAGATCCTTGGAAGGCCTCTTCGGAAGGGCGAAGTCGTACACCATATCAACCGAAACAAGAAGGATAACAGGCCAGAGAATCTGATGATCTTTGAAAGTCAGGCAGATCATGCGCGCTGGCATTACATTCACGACAGGATGGGAGGTGAGGCCCGATGAAGTTCATACCGCATGAATATCAGCGATTCTGTATAGACAGGATCGTCACGACTCGGCGAGTCGGATTATTCCTGGATATGGGCCTCGGTTTGGCAAGACAGTCATATCACTGACGGCCGTCCGGATCCTGAAGTATGAGCGGTTCGACGCGAACAGGATCCTGGTCATCGCTCCGAAGAAGGTAGCGGAGGGAACCTGGACGACGGAAGCACAGAAGTGGGACCACCTGCAGGATCTCCGGGTCGTGCCGGTACTCGGATCCGAGAAGCAGCGCCTGGATGCGCTGGGCATCAACGCAGACGTTTATGTCATCAACAGGGAGAATGTCGTCTGGCTGAAGGAGCTGTACCGGAACGACTGGCCCTTCGACATGGTGATCGTTGACGAGGCATCGTCCTTCAAGAATCATTCAGCGAAGCGGTTCAAGGCGCTGGCTGCGGAGAGCTGCCACATCGACCGGATGGTACTGCTGACCGGCACACCGTCCCCGAACGGGATGATGGACCTGTGGAGCCAGATCTTCCTTCTGGACTCTGGCGCGAGGCTGGAGAGACGGTTCACCCATTTCAGGGAAAAATATTTCCAGCCTGACCTTCGGAGCTGGCAGACCGGACAGATCTACAGCTACAAGCCGAAGAAGGGATCCGAAGAGAAGATCCTGGAGAAGATCTCCGATATATGCATCAGCATGAAGGCGGAGGACTACCTGCAGCTGCCGGACATGGTCTTCGACACGGTCCCGGTCGTCCTGGATCCGAAGGCACGGAAGGCATACGAGAAGATGGAAGCGGAGATGGTGCTGCAGCTGCAAGAAGACGAAGACGCGATCACGGCCATGAGCGCCGCAGCGCTGACCGGCAAGCTGCTGCAGCTGAGCAACGGGGCCGTATACGACGAGAACCGGATCGTCCATCCGGTCCATGAGTGCAAGATCGACGCACTGGCCGAGATGGTCGAGGGCCTGAAGGACAGAGGCAAGGCAGCGCTGATCTTCTACCAGTTCCAGCACGACAGAGACCGGATCCTGAAGAAGCTGAACGATATGCCCAGGATCGTGGTCCATACACTGGACGGCCCGGATGATATCGAAGCCTGGAACTACCACGAGGTCGACGCCCTGCTGGCGCATCCGGCATCAAGCGCCTACGGGCTGAACCTTCAGGAAGGCGGGCATCATATTATATGGTTCGGCCTGACATGGAACTATGAACAGTATGTACAGGCGAACGCCCGGCTGCACAGGCAGGGGCAGAAGGAGCCTGTGATCATACACCACCTGGTATCACAAGGGACCAGGGACACGGACGTAATGAAAGCATTGGAGCATAAGGATCAGGCTCAGCAGTACGTTCTGGAGAGCCTGAAGGCACGGATCCACGAGATCAGGAAGAAGGTGGGGTAATGGTACAGCATATAGCGACACTGGTTAAGAGGTTCGGGCATTGCGACGTGATGCCGATCCCCAGGAAGCAGGTCGGGGTGTATTCCGTGATCTGCCAGGGCTGCGGGAAGAAGATCACCACGCAGTACGAAGGCAGCATCGACTATGTGGTCAGCAAAAGAGGGACCGCGATGTTCTGGCACACTGAGTGCTTCGATAAGGCAGCCGCGAACAAGATCCTCTGGAAGGAGGACTGATGAACAAGACGACGCTGGTACACAAGAACGGCAGATACCGGATCGACGACAGGAACTACGCGATCCTGGATGAGCTGAACGATAACGCCAGGATATCCTTCGCGGACCTGTCCAGGAAGCTGGGCATAAATCGGCAATCGGCCAGAGCGCGGATCCTGGATATGGAGTCCGCCGGGATCATCGAAGGATATACGGTCATGATCAACTGGGATCTGATCGACGGAGGGAAATAATGGACACACTGATCTTATTTGCACTTTTGGCTTGCATTATCATCGGCTTCCTGTTTGGAGCGATCGCCGGCATGGTGGTCATGCATGACAGGCTGGATGTCCCGGATCTTACCGTAGATGCGGAGAAGGCTCCGGAGGATCCGGAGGATGACTGGTAACAACGGGGAGACCCGTTAATATACCGCACTCAACAACTTAATAACATTGTTCTGACGACGGTGTAATTTCAAACAACATTTTTACGCATTTTAAATAATTCCGCCCGATGGTGCGGCGGGCGGGAGGAGGTGACTGATGGGATATATTTTGACATTCATAGCTGGCGGCCTGATCGGGGTCTGGACGATGTGCGCAATGGTGCAGGCAGGACAGGCAGATGACCGGGAGGACATGATGCTGTCGCGGCTGATCAGCTGCGCCGGCTGCAGTCACAGTGACGACAGCTGCCGCTGGTGCCGGCTCCTGGATATGCCGATCGACGAAGATAAATACTGCTGCTGGGCAGAGGAGGATAAACATGACACTTGACGAAGCGATTAAGCGCGAGCTGGACATAGTGAAGAGAAGCGAGAGGAAGGCTGCCGAGCAATTCCCGGAACCGTACTCGATAGCGCATAAGACCTGCATTCAATGCGCCGAGGATCACCGGCAGCTGGTCGAGTGGCTGATGGAGCTGAAGGAACGGAGGAAGAAGGATGTATGACGAGATTAGTATGCGCAATATGTTTGAGCCTGTGGAGATGACCTTTACTGTAGAAGACGCTGATTTAAAGGTGCTGCAAGAGGTCTTATGTGACATCAACATTAAAGAGTGCCCATGGTTTGAGGTAAAAGACAAGCACGGCAACAGCGCAAAGTATTACAGAGAAGAACAGCGACAGCGCAACAATGACGCAATCTGGGACATGCTGAGTAAGGTTTACAACATGGGCACGGTGCCAGACTCTGCCAAGGCTATCATCGGTGATGTGATGTTATTACTGGATGATCCATATATGGAGGGAGAAAGATGAAAATACAGTTTAATCTATCGACCACCATAGAAGTGCCGGATGCAGATGAATGCCCGCCGCCGGAAGAGGTCGAGAGGCAGCTTATTGAATTCTTCGAGGAAGAAGGAATGATCGCACGCGGGCTTGAGGTCACAAACTACTGCGTATCTAAGGGGGAAGGGTGAGGTATGATCTACGTTAAATACAAGAAGCTGACAGATACCGCAACGGTACCGACGCGCGGATCAGCGCGAGCTGCAGGCTATGACCTGTACGCGGACACGGATAAAGACATCATGATGTGGCCGGGAGAGGTCGTCGAGTTCTTCACCGGGCTGGCTCTTGAGATCCCGGACGGGTACTTCGGGGCTGTGTATCCCAGATCCGGACTGGCGACGAAGCTGGGGCTGCGTCTTCCGAACTGCGTCGGGGTCATCGACTCAGACTACAGAGGGAACGTGGGCATCCCGCTGCGGAATGATTCCCGGAGCCCGGTCACAGTGAAGGCACACGAGCGAGTGGCCCAGATCATCATCCAGCCCTGTCCGGATATCGTATTGAGTGAGGCTAAGGAGCTGAGCGAGACGGACAGAGGGACGGCGGGATTCGGATCCACAGGGAGGACGTAATGGCAAAGGATAAGCTGATGGAATATTATCGGGCCGGGTTTGAGCGCGCCTACCGGCTGTATAAGGAAGAAGGACCCGAGGCGCTGGAGAAGGAGATGAGGTTCCGTAACATTACGGGTATTAATTCTCCGCTGATAAGTAAAGAGATCGACGCGGGCATAGTAGAGATCAAACGGCTCACTTACCAGACCATGCTTACAATGGCTACGGGTGTGCTATATTCGGAGTTTGGCTTCGGAAAGAAGCGTTTGCTGCGGTTTAAAGATGTATTCCACGAAGCCGTACAGAGTCTTAATGACGGCATCGTGACGTGGGCAGACATCTGCTATAACATCGAGGACATGACCGGCGTGCGGGTTAATCTTATTGATGATCTCGGAAGGAATACCGGGATGATCAGGGAGGTGTAGGAGTGACTGATAGGCAGTACGAGACATACAGGTATCTGTCCAGACTGTGGCGGATCGATCATGAGATCAAAGACAAAGAGGATGAGCTGAGGAGTATAGGTCTCGTACAGGGCGTCCGCTATGACAGGGATACTGTCCAGACCTCTCTGTCGGATCCGATGGGAAGAGTCGCCGATATCATCGGCGAGATAGAGGAGGAGCAGGAGCGGTACATCCGGGTCAAGCACCAGCTGATCAATGAGATCCATGGCCTGGAGGATCATGTGTACGAGCAGATCCTTGTAGAGCGGTTCATCCAGAAGCGCAGCATTAAGCAGATCCGGATCCGCAAGGACTATTCAAGGAGTACGGCTTATCGTTTATTTCTGGAAGCGCTTGATGCATTCGCTGATAAGTATGGGAACAAATGGGAATCATCATGACCTAATATGGTACCGTGAATAATTGGAGGGAGCAATGCCAGGATCCTGCAGGCCGCGAGTCTCATGCCATACCTTTGCTGCTGATATATAGGATAAGAACTTTCTACTCGCGATCACCTGTGATTGACTCACGCGTCTCCTCCTTTCCACGCGTGATCCGGTCGGGGGTAGACCCGGTCGAAGCCAAAGGATCCGGCATCCTGCACCCTCATACAGCTTCGGCTAAACAGTTGCTTGGGTCAGTTCCCTGCAACGCATAGCGGCATAGGCTTAGGTCTGTGCCGCTATTTATTTGGGAGGGCCCTATGATCTACAAGATATGCAGCCGATGCGGTAAGCGGATCCCGGAGGGGACGACGTGTCCATGCCAGAAGATCCGGAAGGCTGAGAGCGATAAGCACTACGACAAGTACCAGCGGGACCAGAAGTCTACGGAGTTCTATAAGTCGGGAGTGTGGCAGCTGACCAGGCAGAGAGTCCTGAACATGGACCAGCACCTGGATGTATATGAGTACATGATGCACGGCCGGGTAGTGATCGCAGATACGGTGCATCACATCGTACCATTGAAGGAAGACTGGAACAGAAGGCTGGATATCTCGAACCTCATGAGCCTGAACCATGACACACACAGCCAGATCGAGCGCGATTATGAAAAGTACGGCGCAAAAGTGATGGCCTGCCGTCTGTCAGAAATTCTGGGAAGGTACAGGGAGCAGATGGCTCCCAGTTATCACTGACGCCCAGAGGCCCCGGAGCGGGGCAGAGGGGCACCCAGGGGGCGGTCAAAAAAGTATTTTAGGAAGGGGATTGAC
>Ga0326512_10001214_pt1 | contig 20464 bp, 34 predicted proteins | sample 1_2617_0518_D_FD_203652 | JGI IMG/M metagenome (GOLD analysis project Ga0326512, IMG submission 203652) | Bovine rumen microbial communities from UC Davis, California, United States - 1_2617_0518 | ecosystem: Host-associated > Mammals > Digestive system > Stomach > Rumen | place: USA... | reverse complement strand
TAGATCTCGTCAGTCAGAGCGTCAGATTCCGCTCTCTTCTGGGCGGCGCGCTCCGCAGAACGCTCCTTGCGTCTCTCGAGGGAGGCCAGTTCCTTATCAAGGTAGTTAGCAACGATGTCGGTCTTAACATCTTCCGGAACGCCATAGGTATCAAAGATCTCCTTGATCATGCCGATGTACTGAACCTTCGTGGTCTTAACAGTAGTGTTTTCCATAGTAAATCTCCTTTTGTTTTAAAAAATTTTTTTGTTTGTTTGTTGTGTGTTTCTTACCTTTTGTATCTATATTATATCAAAAATTTTTTATTTTTTCAAGTCGCGCGGATATTGTCTACAATGTACAGATACTCACGTTCAGTTAGGTCTTCGTACTTGAGTCCATTCTGTTCCAAAATATCGCAGAATGTTTCATGGTCAATGGCGGGAGCCGGATACCGTCTTATATCTCGGATCGCCGCATTTATTCTCCCTTGCCGCGTCGGAAGCTCACCTTCGACCTCCGCCATAAAAAACAGTTCATTCATTTTCATTGTATCTATCCAGTACCTCTTCAAGCATTTCCTGAGCTTCACGATCTTCATATTCCATTCTCTTGGATTTGCGGAGGTCGCCTCTTGTGCGCTTAGGGGGCTTCCGCCTATGCGTAGTGTCTGCGGAAACATAGAACTTGCATTTCTGACAGGCTTTATTCATATTTGCCTCAAAGCCTCTTTCACAACTCCCCTCTCCAGAATAATATACACAAGGGGTCTTTCGATTCTGTGCCATTTTAACTCCTTTAATATAATATAATAATTTTTATCAGGCTTCAAACCCAGTATAATCACAAATACAGGCGGTGCCATCTTTTCGATAGCCAAGATTACCCATATGTAAATCTTTTACAATAGAATAATCAGTAAATTCACAATAATGAATGAATCTCTTCGTCATATTTTCACCATAAGATTCAACGCAATTTGCCAACCATTCTTTATCAATAGCAATTGTACTGTTATTGGTTATTTGTGCGGCGATGCTCTTTGAAGCGCGGGAAGGTCTTCGTAATGATGATGCCTTCGCATACTCATTTGTGATAATCTCTTCCTGAATATACACTTCAAAGCCAGCCGATGTGCCGTAAGGACGGGTCGCCGCAACAAAAGGATCAAGATTCTTTCTATATAACTGTTTGTACTTTTGATATTCTAATTTGCAATAATCTTCATGCTCAGTAAAGGGCTCATAATAATATTTGTAATCAAGTTCATCTGTTACAAATAAAGTGTCAATAGGATCGTTAAAACCATAGCTTTCATCAAAATATTCATAAGTACCAGAAAAAGGAATTTTAATTACAACCCCTTCAAGAGAAGGAGCAATAATAGCCATCTTAGACATACCAAATCTAATATCAGCATCTTTATCTATTGATCGAACATGGTTTAAAAATTCATCATAATAAATAGGTTTATCTGTTTCATCTTCATATATCATTAAACCCAGCGGCTTCCGACAATAAAGAAGCATATTTGCAAAGTCATTTATCAAAGAGTGTTTTACAATTCTCAATTCCGCTTTCCTCTTTCCTTATTTTCTATAAATATTATATCATATTTTTTTAAAGAAATCAACAAGAGAAAAGCGGAATGAAGATTATGAGTTATGCTGCGGTGACGACAGATACCTTGCAGCGAGTAACGACCGTTTGATAAGACTTAGCAACAAAGATTTTTTCCATTGAAGATGTTTCCTTTCCTCATTTTCTATACATATTATATCATAATTTTTTTAAAAAAACAAGCTGCGGATCCGCAGCTTTATATTATAATATTTTTATTTAATTATTAAGTGAGTAAACAAGCAATAATATAAATAATCAAAAATATAATTGCAAGAATAGCAGAAATCCAAATAGGTGAAAGTACCCACCACCAAGACCATGCAATTTTACCAAGGAGCTTAAGCACAATAAAAACAATTGTTAAGACACCGACAAAATCGATGCCGCCGCTTGTCCCCGTAGAACTATTTTTATCCTTCATTTTTATCCTCCTTTTTATTTAACCAAATATTAATACTTTCAATATTTGGAAGTTTCAAAAGATCATTAAGAGAAATATTCTTTTCTTTTGTTAATGTATTACTTATACAACATTCAAAGGGTTCCACTGGAAGTAAAAGTTTTAATCTTCTAATTTCTTGATTTAAATCTTCAATCCTTTTTTCATAATCAGCTTTTGTAATTTTTAATGATTCAAGCGGGCGGCCATACATATAACCGTATATATACCCAGTTTCTTGTAGTTTTTTAACTGCTTGCTCTTTAGTCATACTTATCCTCCCATACAATCATGGTTCCGCAATGATGACAATAGAGCTCATTTGAAGAATAAAGTTCTTCTTTACAATTGCCGCAACAGTATGTGGCAACCGCTTCTTTGGAGCGGAAAGGGGCAGATCCCGCTCTCTTCTCCTTTTGATATTTAAGGATTATATCAGCCGCCGCGTCTTTACGAATATAATGAGGGCAGTTTTCACAAAAGTAAGCAATGTTATCACAGTTGGGGTTTATGCAAAAGTGATGAAGTTCATGATCTTCTACTTTTTCAATATGCCAAAAACAATTATAATTTTTATTAGGGGTGACTTTCATTATTCTTTTTATCTCCTTGATATTGTTCTATAATAGAGTCTGCTTTTGCTTTTGAAATAAAATGCGGGCAGTCATAACAAGAGAAAGAGTTGATTTCAGCAGTTTTTCTGCATATACGGTAAATACTTTTTTCGTCTTGTGTGTACCAATAGCAATTAGGGCTAATGATGCGGTCAGGGCTGGTCGTTTTCGTCATCATTCTCGTCTTCTGTCGGATTAGAGGTGTTGTCGCCGCCATCATCAATAGGAATAGTGGGATCATTGGGGTCATTAGGATCGACGGGGTCAACAGGGTCATCAGGAATAGGTTCCGTGGGGTCGTGGTATAAGAATTTAAGGAAAAGGTCGTAACATACGGTACAAAGCTGATAGCGCTTTGGGTCATAATAGAGTCCCTGGCGGTTTCTTGTATCTACATAAAAGCGGCCGTCTGTGCGCTCCATAATCCTGCCGCATTTATCACATTTATAAACAATCATTTTATTTCTCCTTTTGTTTTATTTGTTTGGTCTATTGTTCCATTTTGCAATTGCTTTAGCTTTTACTACTTTTTTGTCTGACCCTGATACCGGAGCAGACTGGGCGCCGCATTGGTGACATTTAATCTGCATGGTATAAATATTGGGGGTTGCATAATGTGTATATGCGTCATCTATAATTTCAATGTTGGGAGCATTGTTGTCGCAGAATGGACAGGGGAGAGGATCAGTATCATTTGTCTTTTCAATAAGGGGGCATTTTTTCATTTTTGGATTTTTTGTGCCCAGCATATCATAGAATTCAATATCAGAAATGCCTTCTCCAGAAATGCGGCAATGGAATTGATGAAAGTCTGTTCTTTCGCCAAGAGCAAAACAACAAGCACAGGAATGTGGCATTCTTGTATTTATTTCAATCATTTTTATTCTCCTTGCTTATTTCTCCACATTTATAAAATCCAGCATAAGCGGGATAAATAGGTGGATTTTTACAAAATTCTTTATAATCTAATGATCTTCCTTTTGATTTTAGTTCTTCAATTTCAGCTTTTAATTGTTCAATTTGAAATCGCTTTTGAGCAATAAATTCTTCATTTAATTCTTCAACTTTTGCTTTTATTTTTTCTTCGTTGCGGCAACTTGCTTCAATAAGCTAAGGAGGGGTTTCATTAGATTTTTCAGACGTTTCTCCATCTTTACGCACTGTAATTACTCCATCGTAAACAGAAACAATATATGTCCCATTTTCTCGAAAAATTAATCCAGTACCAACTTCAACAGGATTTTTACATTGATTATTAAAAATTATTTTTTCACCTGAATTTACAGCTTCAGTTTTATTTTGAATATATTCAACCATTATTCTCCTCCTATTGAAAAATAAAGCCACAATCCAATTACAATAATAATTATAGCAAGCCCATTTATTAATTTACATTTATCAGAATTTTTTGCCATTCTCATAGACAACATACATCCGCATAAATATATGATCCATCCAATATATTTCATTTAATCCACCTTTTACAGTTCTTTTACATGATAAGTACATTTTTTATTATAAGTACAATGATAAGATTCTTCTTTTAACCACTTATTAAGTTTTTTACAACAAGAGGCACAAAGATTAATTTCTATATTAATTCCATCTTCATATTTATAAATTACAAAATAGGGGCTTGGGGTTTGCATAAAATCAGGCGGCAATTCTGTTTTACATTTGTCACAAACTTTCATTTAATTTCCTTCCCTTCTTTCTTCAGCGGTTCGGTATCCATCTTTGCGCCGCAGTTTGGGCAAAAATTCAGCTTGTTTGAAATGCCTTGTTCAAATCCGCATACAGAACAAGTTCCATAATTAAACATCGGATTTTGTTCTTTTTGGGGATATGCGTCAATCCATTTTCCGTGTTTAACTTCTACAACGTCAGTGGCGGGGATTGCTTCAAGAGCGTCCGCCAATGAAAAGATATTTCCATCATTACTTACAATCCATTCATGAAATTCGTTTAATACATCTCTCCGCAGAATATAATCGTTATTTGGCATTACAGTTCTCCTTTAATTTTATTTCCACAAACAGAACAATAATTTTCATAAGATGGATCGACTTCATATCCGCATTTACCGCAATAATACCATACATAATCATTATCTTTTTTTGGTTCTACTTCATTCTCTTGTTCTTTTAACAAATTAAGAGCATCAAGAGTAAGATGTTGAGTACATGTCATGTTGTTTGCGCCATGAAGGCTGTTATATGGACGTCCAGTACAACTATATTTTTGGAAAGAATGGCATTTAAGCCCCTTCATTACTTCTTGTTTAGTCATTTTTATTCTCCTTTATATGCGGGTGTTCTAGGTGTCATACCGACTGCTCGCCGCAATGCCAAAAAGTATCTTTTAAAGCATTTTCAATTCTCCAAATGGGGGCTCCCGCTTCAGGATCAAGAGGAAACCAAACTTCCGCAAATGCAAGCATATCGTCATAAGTATAACCAAACTTATAATCTGCGGAAAGGGCACAGCCCGCAAGTATTTCGGGGTCTACTACATCGCTATTACAATACCAATTATAAGCGCGGGAGTGAAGGGTTTCCGCATCAATAGGTAAGTTGTTAAGATTAGCAGTGGTTGCCGCCAATTCAAAGGCAATCTCTACAGCGCGATAAGTACGAGGCATAATTATTCTCCTATTTTAGAAATTAAATGGCCTAATATTCCTTCTATTACACCAATAGAAATAGAAATGAGAATGATCTGGAAGAAGGATAGCTATGCGGTGACGCATTTAAAAGCAAGAGCAGAATAGAAAAAGACAGAACTGCCAATTAAGACGAGATTTTTATCTTTCATTTAACGCTTTTGTTTCTCCTTTATCGTTTTTTACATAAATATTATATCATAAAATTTTTGAAAAGTCAAATTGCGGGGTGGGGATGCGGGAACGTAGGTATATGACGGTATTAGACCTGCGTCGCCGCATTTGAAATTTTAAAAATTTTATGTTATAATATATTTGAAGTGAAGGGAAAAGAAAGTGGATTTTTGATCTGCTTTTGAAAAATATTGAAAGAAAAAGGAGATAATTAAAATGGAAGAAATAACGAAAGAGACGCTTGAAAAGTTACTGAAGGACGGATCCGTAAGAATAGTATATCCAGCCGAAAATAGTGAAAAAGCAGCTACCGCCTTGTCAGATATGCTTGAAGAGTCTATTGGTATTATTAAATGGACTGATGATGAATTAAATGAAGAATTTTTTGGAGTTCTTGTTAAGAAAAATGAAAATGATAGTGAAATGTCAAATTAATGGCTGTCCTTATAATGGAAACGGCTATTGTGAGAAAAGAATGGTTGCTATTAATGAATATGGATTATGTAATGCAATGTTTAAAGGTCAACAGGTTCGTCAATTAAGAACTGATTGGGAATATATAAGAAATCCTAATATGTTTGTTGATTTACAAGAGGAAAAGAAAAAAGAAGATAATAATATATAATATAATATATATATTTTAAAACGTCAAACATCCCTTCGGGATGTTTTCCTTCGAAAGTGAAGTTAGATTAAAAATCTGTCGCTTCGCTCCAGATTTATTAATTCTAATTCACTTTCGGAATTGGGATGTTTTTATTAGTTAAAAAACAAGAGGAGAAAGTAAAAATGAATAAGAAAATAGCGGTTGTAATAATAGTTGTAATTGCGGCTGTTGCAGGTTGTTTCGGTACGATCGCCGCAATTATAAAAAATATTGGGAAATCAATTGATGATACTTTTGAGACGGGTGAAGATTAGGATTTTGATATTATCGTGGAAAATTAGTTTAAAATATTGGAAAATTAGAATGAAAATTTTAGGGGAGAGAGATAAAAAATGAATAGAAGACAGCGAAGAAATTTTATGAAGAAATTTCCTTGGTGTAAAAAATTTTTAAAAGATGCGACTGCCGCATCTTTTTAGGAGTTTGAAAAACAGTTGAAGGAATATTGGGAAAAGAATGGAAATGAAATTAAAAATGAAGAAAATACAGGAGATTTGAAGGAAAAATAGGTGTCGCCGCATTGAAAAATAATTAGATTTAGAAGAAGATAAAAGAATTGCCGCAAGGTAAAGAGAATTTATTTACTGTTGATGAAATTAGTGAAATTTTTGGTTATAGTAAAAATTCTTTAGTTACTAAATTCAAACAAACATCAGATTCAATTCAAAAGAAATATGGGATTGAATTAGCAAAAATTATTTTAAAAGAAGGAACTTTTTATTATTTTTATGAAAATCAATCTAAAAATTTGAATTTGTATAAAAATAAATAGAAAATTTTTATTACATTAGAAAGTTTAAGTTTTGAAGCGTATGAATTTTTAATTTTTTTAACTATTTCTGCTGCGGAATTCGGTGTATTTCGCGGTACCCGCGAAGATTTATTAAAATATATTGGAGCTAAAGCAACAAAAAAGAATATTGAAATTTTAAATTCAGTTCTAAAAAGTTTAAATTAGAAAGAGATTATTTCTATTGTTTAGGATGAAAATTATATTGTTGTGTTTTTAAAAACAAAAATAGAAAAAGAATATTCAATTACTGTTTCAATGTTAAGAGAATGCCAAAAGATTGCTAATTAGAATAATAAACAATTTAATAAAATTGCTCAATTAATACAAGTCTGGGAAGCAGTAAGAATTTGTTAGGAACATCAGCCTTTTACTTATTCTGAATTATCTGAGTTAACAGGATTAAGTTATAGTCAAATTAGAGATGTTAAAAGATTATTAGAATCTAATGAAATGTTTATATCAAGACGTGCGGGAACTTATTTCAAATGTCTTGGGATGAATGTTGATCTTAATGCATGGTATGATACAGAAAAAGTAAGAGAGAGTAATCCGTCATAAAGTTATTGTATTTAGAAGAAATTTAATACTTTTCTTAAAGATATATATATTTATATATATCTTTAAGAAAAAATCAGGATTTCTTCTAAAAATCTAAGAAAATAGACGGAAAAATATCTGAGACGATGTAAATTGTGAGGGATATACTATTGGATTAAGTGGCGGGAAAGATGAAACAAAGATTATTGTAAAAGATGATTTGAAAAAATTAAAATAGAATGAAAAATAATTAAGTGGATTTTTAAAAACCAATAAGTGCGACTAGTTTTAATAAAGTCATTAAACATTATATAATTTTATTATATGTTTGATAAAAGTATTAAAACTAGTCGCACTTGCCTGTTAATAAAAAATCCATTTTAATTGAAGTTGTTGATTTTTAAGAACTTTCAAAGTGACCTATATATATAGTCACTTTGAAAAAATCCAAAATTCAACAACTTTAATTAAATTAAGAAAATAATTAAAAATGAAGGTATTAATTTATATATTATTAATTTATATTTATATAGGGGTAATTATTATGACAAGGGATCGAAGATCCCTTGTCTAAAATTTGAAATGAAAAATTCATTTTAAAATAATATAAAATATAATATAATATATAGTAATATAAATATAGATTTATCACTCTTAAGGTATAGTATATGTTTCATTGCTTCGCAATGAAACATATATAGTATAAATGATATTAATACTATTATCTGTCGCTTCGCTCCAGATAATAGTATTATATCTTCAGAATGATTCAAATACGTCTGCTCGCTTCGCTCCCAGACTATTTGAATCATTCTTCAATCGGGATTACCTTTTGAAGGGTGTTATTTATATTATATTATTATATAATATATATTATATTATTATTTATATATATAAGATATATTATATAGCTGCCGCAGGCTATTAATATATATTTTAATATAGTATAATTAAAGGAGAAGAGGGCACGATGTTTGGAGGAAGTGATGTTTTAATTTTGAAAGAATAATGTTTTAATTTATAGAAAATTCATTTAATTTGATGAGTTTGGAGGAAGTGGTGAAAAATTATCTAATTTAGTGAATTTGGAGGAAGTGTATCTAATTTGGAGAAAGTTCATCTAATTTGATGAATTTGTCGAATTTGTCGAATTTGTCGAATTTGGAGGAAGTGGTGTGATCCAGACCTAACATCTTTTTACCTTTTTCAAATTACAAAACATTTGTGAACACGAACAAACACGAATCTTTTAATTATAAACACCCTCGCCGCTGAATATTTATTAATAAGTATGTGAAGGTCTTATATATAGGTAAGACGAGCGTTTACATATTCTTTTGTAAAAATACAAAAATAAAATATATTATTATAGGAGAGATTTTATATCTCTTTTTTTATTATGAGGCGGGAAGGAGATTTTTATATTTTTGTAAAATTACAAAAGTGGAAAATTTATTAACAGGCAAATGCGACTGATTTTAATAAAGTCATTAAACATTGGGATATTTTATATATTATAAAAGTTAGTAACTCGGAGAGCCCCCCCCTGCGTTTTTTACATTTATATATGAAAATTATAATAGGGAAATTTTATAGACGTGTCCAAGGTATTAAAAAAATTTTTGGGTGGTATACCCAACAGTATCTGCGGGAAGAGGAAATCTATTTTTATAAAAAAGCAAGGAGAGAGAGGCCCTGAAAACATGGGCAAATTAATTAATATTTTTAAGTAATTTGCTAACGAAATAAGGGGTTGTGAACAAGTAATGGATATAGGAAATTTATTAGAATTTTCGAGGCTGATTTTGCCGCGTTCCTAAAAATGCTTTTTTTAATATTATAACATAAATTTTTTTATTTGTCAAGCGGTGGCGGCGAGGAGTCTGAAAATTTTAGGTTTTTTTGATATTATAACAAAAATTTTTTTATTTGTCAAGTGCGGGTATCACAGCTGCTGTAATTTTGTCAAATGTAGTGAGACCTCTCATGAACTGGCAAGACGACCGTATATGAAGGAGATTTCGGGAATTTCAGGGACCAAATGAGATCTGACGAGGTTCTGGCAAAAAATGCCATATGGGGTAGAGGGGGTGGAGAACGGGAGCTGGCAGACGCCAGCGTCCCGACAATTGGTGAACAAACTGTAAATACTTTATGAACAATTTGTAAACAATCTGCCCGCCGCATTTGTGAATTTTCTGTGAACCTCTTGACCTCAAAATTATTAAGCAAAATCATGATAAATATCAGCGCAGAGAGTAAGTTTATTCAATGAATGAATAAGAGTTCGTAAATAGAAAAATATTAGAAAAAATCTTGGCTCATTTTGCCTAATAAAAAGAGGGCGGTCATTCACCGCCCTCATAATTGCTTTTTTCATTCTTCTATTGCTTCCACAATGTCTTCATGCGTAAAGCCTAATTCAATCACCTGCTCTTCAGTAAGATCTTCATCAAGCAACCACGCAATAGCGCCCGACACTCCGCACATACCGATCAGAAAATCAAGCAACCCGTCAAGCGCTTTTTCTTTCCAGTTTTCCATTTTTTTTGTCTCCTTTTGTTTCCTTGATTCTGGTATTATTATATCACAAATCTGTGGTTTTGTCAAGGGGGTAAATTGTAAATAAAGTATGAACATTGCGGTCGGTGGGCTTGACTAATGTCAAGCTCCCCCTTTGATCTGATCGGGGGGATCAACATTATACTTAATTGCTTCGTCAATCGACCACCACGTGTCAAGAGTAGAAATGATTTCTACATCTTCCGCATCAAGCCACGCTCCGCACTCTCCACAGATTACGCCCTGAAGTTCAAGGAAGGGGCAATCAGCTCCCTGCATATAGTCCTCATAAATGGCGATCCCGCCAATAGCAAGTTCGTCTCCTGTAAGAAGTTCCTTAAAAATAACCTGCTTAGCAACCATGTTGTAACCTTTCTGCGGTTGGGGGGTTTTCCGCTTCCCTTTTGTGTCTTTATTATATCACATACTCACGCTTTTGTCAAGGGGGTTTTTGAAAATTTCTCAAAAAATTTTTTAGGGGTTGCAAGGCTCTTTTTACAGAGCCTTGCTTTCAGTCACGAAGTATTTTACATTGTAATTTTTCAGCAGTTCCTTCACCATTGCGCTTTCCTTTTGCGTTGCGCAGTAGAAGTTGATCACAGTGTATTCATAAGCATCCCAGTAGCTAAAGTGTTCAATATTCATGTACTTACAATCCATTAACAGATTTTCAATCTGAGCATTAGGGACTGTAACCTCTACACGCCATAGCTTGTCTTTTCTCATTTTTTCTTCGAGCCACTTGACGAACCATACACCAATTACATTACAGAAGAAGGTGATAAAGCACTTTTCCCACATAGGGAAGTCGGCTACTGTGTAAATAAGCATCACATTGTAGAAGGCGAAGTATCCGCCGCTTGTGAGACTTGCTACAATCTTTCCACCCTTAATGGTGACGATTGTGCGGATGGTGCTGAACACCACGTTGATAATGGACAGGACGAGGAAGGTGAGAAGCAGTTTCATTTTTTTTAATCTCCTTTGTTTTGATGCCTTATTATAACATAAGATTATGAACGACAATACCCAGATTTTATGAACTTTTTGTAAACTGCGGAGAGGGCATTTTTTTCACTCTCTCTTTTACAAACGTCCTTCAATTTGAGCAGGATTGCCATTCTGACAGTTAGTTTATTAAAACAACGATTAAGTCCCTGCTTTTTCAAAAAATTTTGGCAAATTTCATTGAATTCAAGTAAAAACAAGAGGTTTGTGACCGCTTTTTAGGGCGGTCACCGCATTTATTCCTCTTTTTTTGCTCTACTCTTGATTAAATCAAGTTTATAATTGTTTTCTCCGACTGAAAATTCAATTATTTTTGATTTATTAGTCACTTTTGCGTGAATTCCTTCCGCTTCAAGAGCATTTGCAAGGATTTCGATTAGCTTTTCTTTTTCTTCGTCCGGCTTGCGCTCCCGCGGTTTATTAGAGGTTTTGCGCGGTGTTTCGGATTTTGCGTCATGGCTGATTTTTGCTTCTTTAGCTTTTGCGGTTAATTCGTCAACATAAGGATTGTCAAGATATCCTTCATCTTCAAGATACATTTTAATAGCTTCTTCTTTTGACAGGTTAAGGTAGTTCATAGAATTAGCTATCTCATTATCCGGAATCCGGATTTTTTTGCCGTTCAGCTCATAAATCATGTTGTATTCCCCCCTTGATGGTGTCACCATTATACCACACTTCTTTTCTATTGTCAATGAACATTCTGTTAATAAATTATGAATTTTTGTGTCAATTTTTTTCTTGTAAGATATTTTATAAAAAATTTTTTAAAAAATCAATAGGCGGAGTGTGTGAACAGGTTGTAACATTTTTGTGAACGCGGCCTTCATAATTTGTTTACAGTTTGTTCATAATTTGTTCACATTTTAGGAAAATTTTTGTTTACAATTTGTTTACAAATTTCCTCTTGACTTTTTGCTGAGGGTGTGGTATAATGGTTTTTCGGCGCGCCCCGGGTGTCAGCGCGCCGACTTTATGAACAAATTGTAAACTTTTTGTGAACAAATTGTTAACAAAAGGCATGAATAAATATTCATTCCCGCTGCATAAAAATACAAGAGCCCGACTTGTGTCGAGCTCTTGCTTTGTAGAGGCTTATTCGGCGGGGACCGCTTCCTCTACACCCGCCGAGAAGTAGGCGTCCTTCTTGATGTAAGTCCTCTTGACCTTGCCGTCCTTGCGGAGAGCGGTAAGCAGGTGGGTCATCCTCTGACAGGAGAGGTCAACAAGGGTGGGGATAGCGGACTGGATCTCCTTGATGGTGTACATGGATTCGGACGCGGAGAGCAGTTCCATGATCTCGGTCTTGAAGCCTTCATTCTCCGTCTGCGTGGCCGTGGGCTTCCGGGGAGTGCTGGCCTTCTTCTGAAGAAGGGCGATCTCGTTGTTCAGCTTGTCGGCGATCTCGGCCTTGTCGGAGAGGTTAGAGGCAGCAACGAGGTTGAGCAGGGTGTTGAACATTTCGATCTTAGTCATGAGGTATCTCACTTTCTCCGTTTGGTGGGTTCGGCTCCCTTTGTGTATTTATTATACCACAGAATCGGCGGTTTGTCAAGGGGTTTTCAAAAATTTTTTGTTCTACTTTTGTACGGACACCCGGGCAGAGATAAGAAGGACTATTAGTCCTTCTTATTTTCAATTTCGATCATAACCTCTCCCGTATCTGCGTCGGTTGCGACGCCATTCGTGAATCCATAGTATTTCATATCACTTTTCATGATGATCGCCGCGTTGGCCAAGGTGAGAAAGCCTTTTTCAAACATAGTGACGTAAAAAATGTTATCATAGCAGAAGGTCAGCTTGAAGATGGGTTCGTTAATTTTGATTTCCATTTTGGAGAGCTCCTTTCCCTTTGTGTATTTATTATACCACACTTTGTGGGGTTTGTCAAGGGGTTTTGCAAACTTTTTTGAAGTTTTTTGCGGTGTCCGCGGTTTTGCGTTCCCCTTGACTGTGTACTTATTATACCATAGACTGGAAGGGGAATCAAGAAGTTTCTTTGAAGAGTTTGTAAACTGTTTGTGAATTGCGGTTCTAACAATTGTTAGAACCGCTTCACAGTTTATTCATAAAAATTTTACAATTTGTTCACAATTTCAGGAAAATTTTGTTCACAATTTGTTTACAGAATGTTCACAAAAAATTAACAGTGAGTTCACATGGAGTTCAAATTCGGGGCGCGACGCGTGAGAGCGCCCCGGCCAAATTGTGAACAAATCTATCATAATTTGTGAACAATTTGTAAACATTTCCCGCAGGTAAATTGTGAACAAATCTACCTTATTTTGTGAACAATTTGTAAACATTTTCCTCTGCATAAATATTCATCCGCATGAATAAAAATGCAGGGGTCATTCCCCTGCATTCGATCTGTGTTTAATCAGTTTAATTGTGTACTCTCCTTCTTCATACGTAAAACTAACTTCTGCCTCTGTCTTTACTTTTGTTACATTCGCCCCCATTCCCTCCAGAAGGACTCTACAACAGTCCAGCAGATGCTTTTTTGCGGCGTCCACTTTGCGCTCCCTGTTAGCTGGTTTTCGTGGCGTTTCGGAGCGGGCATTTTTTCGGATGCCCGCCGCCTTGATTTCCATTTCCGCCATCTTTTCAGCTTCTTCTTTTGTCACAGGTTCGCCGTCCTGTGCGCACTGTTTCATAATGAGTGCGGTGAGTTTTTCTTTTGTCATACAACCTCCCACTTTTTTTTGAAGTGGGGGAGAGGTTGCCCTCTCCCCTTCCTCTCACTTTGCGGAGATATACAGGACTTTCTTAATGTAGGACTTTTCAATCAGGTTTGCCCCCTTCTCACCGAGGGCGGTAATGAGGTGGGTCATACGCTGGCAGGACAGGCCGGCAATGGAAGGGATCTTTTCCTGAAGGTCCTTAATAGTGTACATTCCCTTGTTTGCCGTGAGATAGGCGATAATGTCACCCTTGAAGGTTTCGTTCTCAAGCTGGGTTGCGGAAGGCTTGCGAGGGGTTGCTACCTTCTTTTCAAGCTGGGCGATCTCATTGGACAGCTTGTCAAGGATTTCGTCCTTTTCCGGAAGGTTGGAGTTGAGGACGAGGGTGGTGAGGGTGGTGAACATTTCCTTCTTAGTCATGGTGTTTTCTCCTTTTGTGTAGAAAGATTTTTTATGTCTTAGAGGTTGTTTCCTCTTGACACTCTTATTATACCACAAGCCGTGGGTTTTGTCAAGGGGTTTTTTGAAAGTTTTTGAAGTTTTTTTCGGGCCTTTTCGGCGGGCTTCCCTTGACTGTGTATCTATTATACCATAACCGCCGCCGCAAATCAAGACTTCCAGATGAATCTTTTATGAACTTTTTGTGAACGCTTCTACTTTCTGAGAGGGTTTAACCCCTCTCAAAAAGTAGCTTATTCATTTTTTTGTGCTGTCTGAAACAATGTACCATAATTTCAGTTTCTATTAGTGCATCTTCAAGCCCTGTATGACTTTCTTCAAAATCTGTATTATTGAGAATGTATCTGTACAGTATTTCAGCGGCGAGACGGACTTGTGGCGTTCTGCGTTTAGCCATAAAGCCATTTTCTTCACAGAATCTTTTATAGGTTTTCTGTTTTCCTATTGTCTGTCTTGCCATTTTGAGACTGTCCCAAAATTCTGTATTATAGGGGAAAAAGTATCTGTATTTTGACTTTGTGAGGTATCTGCGTGTTGTGTTCAGCGCGTTGTAGTCAAAAAGTGCATTATGGGCCACAATTGTGTTGGTATTGTATCTTTCCATTGCATTCAGCAGAATTTCTCTTGCTTCATAAAGTGATACAACCTTGCGGGAACCGCCCTTAATATCCGCGTCATACATGGGGATTTTGTTGGCATAATAGGCGGACCGCATGACTTCTTTCATTCCATAATAGACTTCTCTGATAATGTAGGAATGCTTTTCATAGATACGGCCTTTTTTGTCTGTTACGACAAATCCTAAGTCATAGACAAGAGAATCAGATAAGTCTAACTTACCATTGATAACTTGTCCATTACAGGTCTCTGTGTCCAGTACGATAAGGTAGTGAATGCGCTTGTCCATTGCTTTTGTGTTCCTCTCTTGTTTTGATGCCTTATTATAACATAGAATTATGAACAACAATGCACAGATTTTGTAAACAGATTATGAATTTGATTTCGGGAAATGCGGGTTCTACTTGTGTGTTATGTTTTCCTTTTGACAAATGTGCTGTTCATAGTTTGTTCACAATTTCGGAGTCTCTGCGGTCGCTCACATAAAATTAAATTGTATGCAAGGAACCTGCGGGGAAATAGATTCTAAAAATGAAAAATGAAATTACAATATTTAAATTTAAAAAATAAAATTTCATTTTTAAAATTAGAATTTAAAAATGAAATTTTAAATAATTGAATGAGATGCAATTAAATTGCACTCAACAGGGTGAAAGGAAGGATTGCAGTCAAAAAAGTTGCAACAATTCCATAGGTGACATAATGTTTAATCTTGTTTGTGTTATAGATGAAATTCACAAACATGCAAACACCAAAAATAAGACTAAGGATAGCAAAGATAAGATACATTTTATTTCTCCTTTTGTGTTGGTAAGGAAGGCGCCCTTGTGTGTGTATTAAGGGCGCCCGCTGCTTTTATTTAACAATCAATCCATTCACCTTCAACTGTGAATATTTCAATAGTCCGTCCATTGCAATCTGTGTAATAGATATTTACATTATTAGTATAATACCCATTCTGCTCACTGTAACAGGGAACAAAGTATTCCCTTAATTTTATACCGTCGCTAAAGGTGAAACCATGTTCAGTCATTCGGAAGACCATACTACCGCCATAGAAAGTCGCATTCCTTGCAATATCGTCAAGGCTTTCAAAATCAGCATAGTTATATTCACAGCAGTCCTGTACGTGGTCAAACGTGATGCTGGACCCATCAGAGAAGAGATTGTGCTCATTAGTGACTTCTTTAATAGTGATAATCCGTTCTTTGATGCGGTGAGTGATTACTGATACGCTCATTTTTGTTTTCTCCTTTTGTTTGTTTGTTTTCCTTTACTGTGCTTTTATTATATCATATTTTTTCTTTTTTGTCAATGAATATTCTGTAAACATAGCATGAACATTTTGTGAACGCGGCAGGTAGTGGGTTAATAGTGGGTGGGGCTCATTTAAGAGCCCCACTGATTGACAGACCATGTTCATTGAGATATTGAATCGCCTCTTCTGCGTTTTCCCATTCAAATACCTTCTTTAATGGGACTTTTATCTGTGTAGTGTTGCAATAGATAGGAATGTTTATTTCTTCCTTCCACTCTTTTAGAGTAATAGGGCAACCACATAAACTTAGATAAACCCTTAATACTTTACCCTTCTTTGTTCGATCTATTGAACAAGGGATGCCATAGCTACGAAGTTTTTCTACATTATCCCAAGTAATAGTCTGAACAATTTCTGCAATTCCTTCTGTCATTGTACTGCTATCTTTCAATCGAATGTTGTTAGCACCAAACAACTCTTCTTCTTTGATATAGATAAAGTAGTCAATATTGTAGAACTCTAACATTTGTTTGTTTCTCCTTTTGTTTTGTGTTGTCCTTGACTGTGCCTTTATTATACCACAAGAGCAAGGTGAAATCAAGAACATTTTGAGAAGAGTTTGTAAACAAAGTGTGAACTGCGGGTCTAACAATTGTTAGGTTGAATACGTGCATAGTTATGCAGTATGCGTGCATATTTATACATTGCGGGATCCAATAGTGACGCTCATATAACAGCTGTTAGGTTCTGAAAAATGGTGCTTTATGTGTCAAATGTCGAAGCGGGTCGCCGCGTTCCTTGGCGACCCGGCCAAATTATGAACAAACTGTAAACTTTTTCTCACCTCGTTCACATTTCATTCATGGCCAGTTCACACTTTGTTCATATTTGATTGTTCACAGTTTATTCATAGTTTGTTCACACTTCATTCATACTTTAGTCACACTTTGTTCATATTTCAGTGTTCACACTTTGTTCATACTTTGGTAATTTTTTGTTCACAGGTTGAATGCGATTCACTTGACTTCTTTTCTATTGTATTCAAGTGAACTATGTTTGATTGAACTGAATGGCAGGTGAATTTTTGTTGTATTCAATTCACCTGCCTGCGATTTTTTTACGCTCCTTTTTCTTCCATTTCCTTGAGCTTGAACTGAAGATTCCAGTATTCCTTCTGCAAGCGTCGATCTTCCATATCTTCTGCCGGGGTTTGATGGTCTATCATGTCAAGGATAAATCTACGCTTTTCAATTGCTTCACATCTTTCGATAATTTCCTGCTTTGTCATTTTTTCAATCTCCTGTGTTTTTTGAAATATTAGGGGTTTTTTTGAGAGGTTACCCCTTGCCCTCTTTTATCTCTTAGATGAACCAATACTGTGCGGATTCAAATTCTACCACGTAGCAATTATGTTTTTCTTCAAACTGGCTAACCGAAAGATTAGACATTGCTTTCATCCGCTTGCCATTTTTGAGGAACGTGTAGCATCTGATAGTTGTGGTAAACATAGTTTTTAATCTCCTTGTGTTTTGTTTTCTTGTTTCTTTCTGGCTTTATTATATCACAAACCGGGTAATCTGTCAAGGGGGTTTTGAAAAGTTTTTCAGATTTTTTTGAGGTTAGCAGAGAGGATTAAACCCTCTCTGCTTTGTATTCTACTCTTGTCACGGTTCCATCTTCTTCCGCGTAGATTATGACGTTTTGCATTTTGTCAAGCTCTTTGTTGTACTTAGCAAGTTCAACCGCACATCCTTTTTCGTATCTTGTGAAGTGAATTCTCTTGAATCCAAAGTTTTCATTTTCAAGAGTGTTGACAGCGGTTTTAATGGGCTTATTGATAAAGGTTCTTTCAAGTGCGTTCATGATGTTCTCCTTTGTTTTGGGGTTCTCTTTCTTTCTGGCTCTATTATAGCACACCCGGGAGTATTTGTCAATGGGGTTTTGAGAAAAATTTCGGGATTTTTTTCATGTTTACATTTTGTTCATAATTTGATTTCGTAAATGTTTGTTCATAATTTGTTCATATTTTTCGGGGTGCGGCGCTCGGCCTCGGAAGAAAAGAGAGGGCTTACCGCCCTCTGCTTTATCCTATGTAAATCCGCCTTGTATTGTTTCCTTCAATGTTGAACAGGTCTTCCGGATTTTCTTCCCAAATTTGAACTTTGCATCCCATGCCCTTCCAGAGCCTTGCAGTCCAGAAAGCTGTCTTCCTGTCCATTTCCGTTTCCTTGCTTCCGTTCATCCACTTGCCGTCCTTGTTTTCTACCAGCACGCTGTAAACCTTCATTTTTTGATCTCCTTTTATTTTTGTTTTTTAGTTTGTGGGAAGGGATTTTACCCTTCCCCTTATTCCATTTCTTCCTCTTCTTCAAACAGGAGCGTCTCTTCAATCGTCCAGCCACTCCGACACCATCCATATTTTTCTTTTGCGGTCTCCTTTTCACGTTCAGCCTGTTCTTTATTGGTAAAAGCCTTGTACATGTTGAAGTAGCCAAAGGCTCTTCCTTCACAGTCCACGCTTCTGTACATGATAATATAGATTTTCATTTTTTTAGTCTCCTAACATTAGTAAGAATTAGGCCCCCTCACCCTCACCAAGGGGTTTCGGCCTCGTCCTTAGGACACCATTATTATACCACGCCCCCCCTTTACCTGTCAAGGGGGTTTTCAAAAGTTTTTCAATGGATTTCCTAATTTTTTTTAAATGAATTCACTATTATTCTAAAGCTATTACTGTATTTTAATGTCATTATTATTATTTTAATAATGATTTTATTCTGCGAGACAATTCTGTTCTCATTTGTTTATCTGCTGAACCATTCCTCTCCTGCTTCGGCGATTGTTGCTTTTTTGTTAATTCTTTGTGGCTAAAAATCTAATTGATTTAATGAATCAACTATTTGCCCCTGCTCCTTCTTTTTTAGTTAGTTTATTCGTTCATTCATAATTTATTCATCTATTTAGTTAATTCACTCATTCATTTATATTTTGTTCATCTGTTTAGTTAGTTTATTCGTTCATTCATAATTTGTTCATCAGTTGCTTCATTCAATCAACTATCTGCCCTTGCCGTCTTCTCTGTCTCTCTGTTCTCTTCCTCTTGTTCTTCTATTGCTCTGTATTAGTATAACTATTATTTGCGGTTTGTGTCTGTTCAGTCTTTGTGCGCTGTCTGCTGTCTGTGTGTAGCTTGCATACAATAGAATCACATACACAAATTGATTTCATAAATCAACTATTTCGTCCTGTTACTTCTTATTCTATTGTATCAAACTTAATTTGATTTCATTTCATTGAGGTGCGGATAATTCAATAGGATGCTATTCTGTTGCGTGCAATTAAATTGGACACAATGCGGCGACCTTGTTAGCATACTCTAATTGATTTAATGAATCAACTATTTCGCCCTGCGTGGGATTCAACTGAAAGCGATTCAATTGTATGTAATGAATCATTGTTTAGTTAGTTTACTCATTCATTCATAATTTGTTCATTAGTTGATTGATTGAATTGTTCATAATTTGTTCATCTGTCTGATTGTGTCATTGTGTGTTATCTGTTGTGCTTGCTCTGATTGCGTGTCATTGTATTGAGCGCCATCTTGTTGCATGCGATTCAATTGGACACAATGAAGCGTTTTAGTTAGTTGAATAAATCAACTAATTTGCCCTTCCCGCATCAAAAAATTAAATTGTGTGCAATTGAACCTCATTCAAATCAAAAGAGGTTAAGAGAGATAGTTGAGTGATTAATTCATTCATAATTTGTTCACAATTTGTGTACTGTTTGTTCATAATTTTTGTACACAGTCTGTTCACAACTTATCGCAAGAATGTTCATAATTTGCGTACTATTTGTTCACAATTTTTTGTTCACAGTTTGTTCATAATTTGTTAATGGATTGTTCATAATTTACTTTATTCACAGTCTGTTCATAATTTGGTAACACTTTGTTCACAATTTGTTAAATAAAAGGAAATTCATAATTTATTCATAAATTGTTCATTCCATGTTAAAAATTTGTTCATAAATTAACAAAAGTTAGAAACGGCGCTCAGCGTGAGAAATCGCGCCGGCGAACTAGAGAGGTGTCTTTTTAGGGGCGCCTTGCATGAAGCGGATAGCCAAGGAATCTCTTCGACTACGCAGCTTCCTTGAAAAATATACCGGGGGGTGGTTTTTGGGAAAAATTTGTGAACAATTTGTGAATTGGGTTTGTCCTCACCAATTCTCTCTCCAAAAATTTTTTTAAAACTAAAAACCAATTCTCTCTCCAAAAATTTTTTTAAAACTAAAAACCAATTCTCTCTCCAAAAATTTTTTTAAAACTAAAAACCAATTCTCTCTCCAAAAATTTTTTTAAAACTAAAAACCAATTCTCTCTCCA
>Ga0326512_10001213_pt1 | contig 20470 bp, 37 predicted proteins | sample 1_2617_0518_D_FD_203652 | JGI IMG/M metagenome (GOLD analysis project Ga0326512, IMG submission 203652) | Bovine rumen microbial communities from UC Davis, California, United States - 1_2617_0518 | ecosystem: Host-associated > Mammals > Digestive system > Stomach > Rumen | place: USA... | reverse complement strand
AGAGTTATCTATGAAATACGATCCCATTCTTTTACTACGAATGGAATATCTGCCCACTGGCAAATTTTATCTATAGTTTTCCAGTTATTATCTTCTTCATTTATCATAGTAGAGATACACTCATTACATAAAGGTAAATAACCATCAGAGTAAAATTTACTATGAGTGAGAGAAAACTAAGAGAGAGGTAGTAACCGGCCGCATTTTTCGCATCGTTTTGATGCGCCCGCCGCCCTCTTAGGAATCTGTGGCATTACTGGCATCGGGAACACCTCTGCATGCAGCGTTAGATTTTTTTACTAACTTAATAATTTCTCGTTTGCGGCCGCGGTTCTACTTTTCAAACTTGACCATTACATCCTATAGCACGTCCGCAAAGCTGCGCGGTTTAAATTTGTCTTTTTCTCCAGTTGCTTCTTTATTCTCTTCTAAAACCTATGCACCTAAAAGTTTAGCTAATCCAAGAAATTCAACCGGTTCCATCTTAGAGATCTGCTCTATTAGCTATATACCTAATTTCATACTTATTTTTCTCCTTTTCTCTTTTAATTTTCTAACACTCCTTGCATCTTGGAGAAAACCCATCCGGCGCCTTATGCTAGCGCATAAAGAACTCAGGGGAGCGCAGAAGCATCCGGCCGCAATCTTTACAGCGTTTAAAGTTCTCTGGATAAAATATGTTTTCCATAATCATTTTATGATAAGACGCAGCTTCAGCTATGGTTGAAAGAATCTTCTTTCTAAATATAGTAGAAATATAATTATCATTATAAGTTGTACCATATTTTTTATTTATGTATAAAGAAATATCTAAATTCGGCACCTAGTCGATTTTCATATGTAGTATTTCTCTCTATAAGTCATTTAACTTTGCATTCTCTTCATAAAATTGAAGAGTTCTAAGTAATGACGCTGCCGCGCCATAAATTTGATTTGGGTCTTGATCTGCTTCAAATTTTATATCTTTATATGACTTATAAAGTGCAAGTAAATGTTCTGGGTTTTCAAAACTAAAAGACTATTTGTACTCTGCCTATTTCCAAATTTTATCACTAATTTTTTTCAAATCCTCTTCTGTAAAAGAAAGCGGTTCTGGCGCTATTTGAAAAACTTTTGTAGCCCATTGAGAACCATCGTGGAGGCCAAATGGCAATATTTCCATGTCGGCATCAAATCTAAATGGGTCTTCTACTTCGATTGGATATATGTCGGTATGTGGAAGTATAGTATTACAAACGCAATCACGGTAAGTATATTGTTCGGTTCTCAGTTCTACTAGGTGATGCCGCATCTTGAGATATTGTCTTTGCGTTAGCTCGGCCGCCCTCTTCATACATTTTTGTTGTTTTTCTTCACTAAAACGTTTCAGTAAAGCTTCACGCGGCGGAGTTTTACGTTTTCCATTCTATAAGTCATAATAGTTTATGACGAGTTCCATATAATCAATTTGCATAAATAAGTCTTCAAAAATTTGTTTGAGGTTTTGCGGCGCTTTCTTCAAAACTTCATCTCTATCAAATACAACGCGTGCGGTCTTATAGTGTGTGCTGCCGAGCTTTTGAAAACGTTGTTCTTGAAAACCGGGGTTTTCAATGAGACCATCTATTGATTCAACTTTGGAGGTGGCCCATTCTTTTAGGGTGACGTCACCTTCTTGTTGCGCATTGAGACCACTTTTATTTTTGCCCCAAAGCACATAATCCGAAAGTGTCTCCATTTCATGTTCATTTGGTTTAAAGTTGATAGTGGGGAGATATGAATTTAAAAAATTTAGACGTTCTTCAGCTGTCTATAAAGAAAAATCTAATCTTAGTCTGTTGTTTGCCAATTTACGTTGATGGCGCGCGGACGATAGTGCCAGGGGTTAGGTGTACGCGCGCAGCTCCTTAATTTTTCCCCTTACATATATATTATAGCACGAGTGGGAAGAATTGTCAAATTTTAGGACATATACGAATTGTACAATGGCCTCGCTAACTAACTTTTAAAATTTAATAAAAACTTAGTTTCAAAATATGCTTCTTTTTTAGCGACTTGAACTTGCTCATTCCATTTATCCCATATTCCTCTTTTAATAGATTCATTAGTATTTCCGAACTCTGGGCCACTATATCTATCAGGAGTATTTTTATATATTGCAGTTGTTGGCATATGCACATAAACAGAAAACCAGCTACCCATTTTATTACGCCCCAAATCTTCTGCGGCTTTTTTAATTGCTTCCCCTAAATTTAAAAATAAAAAACTGGAAGGCACAATAATCCCATCTAAATTAAAGAAATTCAAAATTTGTGTCCCGGTGTTTTCTACTCCAATTGTACTCCAATCATCAAATAATAAGCGCGCCGCCGCGGATGTAAGTATATTACGAATTGTATCTTCTACTTCTTCTCTTTTATCTGAATATATACCAGTATCTATCGTATTATAAACTACCTAAATAAATTCTTTAGCTTTTTCCTAAGATATCCCCGCCATATCAATATAATCCCCTAATCTTTCTATTGGCTGTTTTTCTCCATTATGGAACCCGGAGAAGCCCGCGCCCATAGAGGCCATCTTAACATTAGTCATAGTAAAAAAATTATTTTTACTTAAATTAGCTAAATTTTTATCATAAAAATTTTGAAGCTGCTGTGCAGTTTCTTTTAATGTCTAAGAGCCAATTAATGACTCTTGTAATTCGTCAAAAAGCCCTCGAAAATCTGTATCGATTTCCGCTTCATACTAATAAAATTCAATTATATCTGCTTTCATCATTGTAGTAGGCGCCACTTTTGTTTCTGTATCTATACTAATTTTTTTAGGTATATTTTTTACAATAAGCTCCTATATATACTCATTTACTCTACCATTAATTTGGTTGCCAGTGACTTGTGATTTCCAACCTAATTGTTCAGCAAAACCGCCGGTTTTAATTTTATTGCGGCGAGTCTTTAATAAAATTGTTTGTCGTTCTTTGGTGTCAAAAAATGTTTTTAATTTTTCAATATTTAGCTGGCTACGAAGCATTTCTTTAAAACGCTTCTGAAATTCACCTAATTTCTCATATAATTCTCCAATCGCTCTCCATTGTGCGGCATCGCCATAGATTTTATCTATGTCTGTTTCAGCAAAAGACTCGGTCATCATTTTTCTCATTGCAGTATCAATTGATCTACTTAAGATTTCATCTATATTGTTTTTCCATTGTTCTACTGCTTTTTTAACAGTAAAGTTATCTTGCTTTGCGATTTGTCGCATTTCTTCGGTAAAAGCAGTAGTTAAATAACTTAGGAATAGCGCGCTCATGGTAGGGGCTAAATTTTTATATTTTTCACCATTCTTTCTGGCTTCGTTACCTAGTTTTATTGCGCGGTTAATGCGGTCAAGTGCGTATTTATATTGTTCCGCTCCAATCATAAGCTCATTTAACTTGTTAATAAGTTCTACCTATTTAATATTTGTGAAATCGAAGTCGGGCAAGTTAGATTTTAAGTATGCGAGTTCTTTGGCTTGCTCTGCTTTTCCAATTTGTTTTACACGCTCGCCTAACGCTTTAAGTTCAGGTATATTATCAGTATAGCTAATATATGAAGATTCAAGAACATCAATAAGTTTTCTACGGCGGCGTTCCCAAAACCATCCAGCATAGGATGATTTGCCATCGCCAGCTGGCCAATCATATGCGATGTATGGCGTTTCGTTTAAGTGCTCATGCGGCCATGGGATATTAACTTTTGCTTTAGCCATATTATCACCTCATATATAAGTAGGGCAAGTGTTGAGGAAGTATATAGATTGGAATTTTTATTCCGGTGGATTCAAATTTTTATTCCGGTGAATTTTGTAACCAGGCCGGCGGGAATGGGGCTTGGTCAAATTGCACAAATCCCAAAAGCACCCCGGCCAGGTTTTTGTGCAGATCGCCAAAGTGAAAATTGGGTATTGACTTTAGACGCGCCTTCGCTTATAATCATAATCGTGAAAGGGACATACACCAAAGCAAGCGCAAGTGCCCTTGAATGGCGGTCAAAATTGAATGAGGTGCTCTTAACAGTCTCTGCCCTCTGTCGAGTTAGTCGGCGGCAAACTTGCAAGAATACGCACACAAGCTACAAATAATTTTGAGGAGGATGTAACAATGGAAAAGAAGATTCAGTTTTATGTTGACATGGTTATTGAGGCACGCCTTGCAGCTAACCCTGACTATAACCCTGAGAAGGACTCAGGCCTTGTCGGTGATGCTCTGGAACTTGCTATCAAGGACTTCTACGGAAGACCGCTTGTTATTAGCAAGCAGGGGCATTCTGATATCCGCATTGGAAGTCGTAACTATGAGATTAAAAACGGCGGCGGCGAGCTGGGTAACGAGGACGGAAAACTTGTCAAGGGAAGCGGCTGGGCAATTTACGTTCCTGTTGTTCTTGTCGATTACCCCCTGAGCCGTCAGGACGGCTACGTTATGACACGTCAGGACTTTATCGACAGCCTTGACGAGGCGGGGGCTATCCGCCGCAAGACTTCCACAAGCGGGCAAAAGAGGATTACAATTCAAACTTTTTGGAACCGCAAGCTGAATAAGCCTCATGGCAGACTCATGTTCCGTATGATTGAGGCCTTTGAAAGCCACGATAACGAGGAGTTGTGCGAGTTTCTTATGAGAACTAAACGGGAGGGCTAATGCCCTCCCCATGAATAAAGCAAGGAGGAAAATGAAAATGAAAACTATCAAAGTTACCGGAACGGGAATTGAAATCACCTGCACCACGCCTGAGGAAATGCATTTGATTTTCTTCAGGCTTCACCCGTGGGAAGACCTCGAGGTAAACGGTGAAGTCTACAAAGCAAGCGCAACTTATGGCTATACCATAAGTTATTTCAAAGCAAAGTACTTCGGGAGGGCATAAGCCCTCCCCCACTATAAAGCAAGGAGGAAATAAAATGGATAACCTTATGTTTACTGTCCGCACATTTCACGTATTAGAAAGAGCAGGCGTTAATATTGAAACGCCTGAACAGGCAATCGCTTTTGCCGACAAAATCGTAGCGGGGCAGGTTAGATATAGCTTTAATAGTACCGCTACTGAACTTTACCGCGCCGGCGACCTCGGTATCTATCCAATCTATAAGCGCCTCGGCGGGAAGAAAACGGTGCAAGAAATCCGCCGCAAATGTGAATTTTACGATAGATATTTACATAATGTATGAGGAGGCCGTAAGGCCTCCCCAATAAAAGAAAGGAGAAATAAAAATGCTGTATACTGATTATGAATACTTTGAGTATTATGAGGAAGTAATCGACAAATACTTCACAGAAGAAGAGGAGGAGGAATAATCCTCCTCTTCTTTTTTATTATCCGTGAGTTAGCAAGTGCTAACTGGAATACATTCCCAAATTTAGACGTGTCGCATTTAACAAAATATCATACTATCCACTTTTGTCCGAAAATTTAGACGTGCCCACTTAACAAAATATCATACCATATATTTCTATCTAATCATTTAACAAAATATTATAGTATGATATTAGACGCATCACGTCTAATTCATGGCCTTGCATTATGCTTGAAAATGTGATATACTATCAAATGTAGGGATAGATGAGGACTTGATGGTATGATGTTTTGTTAATACCATGAACTTTTCCCAAAACTATCGAATCGAGACCACCCGACCCGAATCCACACGCATTTTCTCCCATTTTTTATACGCACGTCTAAATTATACAATTTGTAGCAGCTGCGAAGCTGCGAAAAGCTGGAAGCTGGGCTGGTTAGACGTTTTACGTCTAAATAAGAAAGTTGACATAAATTAATTTTTATGGTAAACTATTTATAGAAAAAAGGAAAGGAGAAAATAAAATGGATTCTGTTGTTTCTTGGGCAATTCTTACAGTCTTCGGAATTTTCAGCGCGGGGTGGTTTGTTTGGAGGATTGACTCCGAGCTTTCCGAAAAATATGAGGAGGATGATAATGATTACTGGAAGTAATTGGGAGTTTCTCCCAATTCTATACTTAGACGTGTAACGTCTAATTTTAGATATTGACTTTTCCGAAAATTCTGGTATAATCATAATTGTCAAGAGGGGAACCGATGCAGGTCAAGTAAGGCACCGCGGATGACCCCAAAGCGAAGCAAGGTTGATAAAAGTTCAACGCCCTCTTGACAAAATTTGATATTTCGGGGCGGAGCTGTCACCTCCTCAACAGCTCCGTCAATTTTAGAAAGCCTTTTAGACGTGATACGTCTAATTCATCCTATTGACAAATTTCCCGAAATGTGGTATATTAGTACCATCAAAGGGGAGGTAAAATCAAATGAAAACTTATACTATTTCTACTTCTTGGGGCGAGAATTGGAATTTTCAGGCAGATAGTAGTGATTTGCACAGTTTCGGTTTTGATGTCGAGGAAGCTGTGTACGTAATGTGCGAAATGGAGCCTGTTGGACGAATGTCTTTCTGGACTCTTGCGGCTCGGCTGCTCAACGGTGAACCTGTTGTGTTCAGCTACCATAATCTTGAATTTGCAACTTTGCAAATGAATAAGAATGGATTCTCACTCATTGAGTGAGAACTCCTTATTTAGACGTGATACGTCTAATTCATTCAGTTGACAAATGCGTATAAGTGTGGTAATATATAATCGTTCCAAGGGAACAGAACAAAATATATAGGAGGACTTAAAAATGATTATCGCCGTTGTTGAAAAAGATTATTCTGTTGCAAATCCTGACTTCCGGGATCGTTACATTGGTTCCCCGTGTCAAAGCTACGATGAGGCACGTGAGCTGTGCGCCGCCCACCTTGGCTACAAAAATGAGTTGCATGTTGTAGATTACATTGATAATGGTGTACATTATGCCGAAATCGATCACGAAACCGGCGAAATTCTCAAAGAATTTTTTGTTCGTACAATCGGTTAAGTTTTGGGAGAAATTTTCTCCCAAAATTAGATTTAGACGTGATACGTCTAAGTTAGGTTCTTGCAATTTTCCGAAAAATATAGTATATTATACTTACCGAAAGGAAAATAATATGTGGAGGTTCCCAAAATGAAAACTTTCAGAAATTTTGTAAAAGATGAGTATAGTCTGGAAATGCCGCATGGTTCCATTCCAGGAAATTGGTTCTCTGAGAATGGTTTCCCAATGATTGTTGCTTGTACTTGCTGCGGTACAACAATGATGGCGCCGTCGGCACTGATTGATGATGATGGCCAGTGCTATTGCAGTTCATGCGCGGGAGAGGATTAATTCTCCCGCAGTTAAAGTTAGACGTGAAACGTCTAAAAGTGGTTATTGACAAATATAAATCTTTATGGTAATATATAATCACAACAGGGGAGGTAATGAAAATGAATAAATACTGGTTCGTTGATGAACGCGGTGATAAAGACTATATCATAATCGCAGATTCTTTTCAAGAAGCACTCAATATTATTGAGTACATGGAATGGTGGCATGACTACGAGAAAAAGCTCACGTATTGGAAAAAGCTAGATGACTTTGAAGCTATGGATCTTGTCGAACTGTATGATGCCATAGTTATGGATTGATACTACGGAGCGGCTGCATCTATCTCCGGATGTAGTCGCCATTTTGGAAATAGATTTAGACGTATTACGTCTAACTCAGGGGTTGACTTTTTACCGAAAATCTGATAATATACAATTACCGAAAGGAAATAAACGGAGGTACTTAAAATGAAAAATTATTATGAGCGTATTTCTTTTATCAGGAGTGTCCTTGACCTCTTGCATATCCCATGTACCATGAATGAACTTTGGGAAGGATACCAGCTTCGTTTTCCGTGGTGTGAAGGTGATGTCGCCGCACACGAAAGCACAGGCGGAACTAAAAACGGAATGGTAGAAAGTTACTGTTTCCCTTGGGATGATGATGACGTTTCTGTTCTCACTCCCGAAGAAGCTGCAATTAAAATTATTGCACTTTATAATGAAGAGATGATTTAATCATCTCTTTTCTCTTATTTAGACGTCATACGTCTAACTCATACTCTTGACTTTTTGCCGAAAATATAGTAATATATAATCACTCCAAGGGAAGTGAGTGGCCATAACTCCCAAAAGAGAATAAAGAGGTAAGGAAAAGATTCTCATATGAGTTATTAATGTGGAGAAAGATGCACGCCCGCCAAAAAAGAGGCATCCGAAGGCTGGTGTCCAAAGCTAGCCGGGTTGAATATGGGCACAGAAGCGCGGGACTGATCACCTCGCGCCTCTTGTGTATGGTAGATTTAGACGTAGAACGTCTAAATATATAGTTGACAAATCCAAAAATTTATGATAATATATAACCACAATAAGAAAGGAGATTAAAAAATGATTGCTTTACTTGAATGGGTTGATGGTTTTGGTGCAGATACTCATGTAAGAGGAATTTTCCCAACTCTTAACGCTGCAAAACCCTATGTCGAAGAAGGGAACCGATATGTTGAATTTGATTTCGGACTTGTTGACTTTGACTTCTACGAAGCAAAAAAACTTTATCCGGTAAAAAAGAAAAGAAAATAAAAAATGAATTTTGGGATTAATTCCCAAAATCTATCTTAGACGTGTAACGTCTAAATCTCCCTGTTGACAATTCACAGCATTTGTGGTAATATATAGACACTGAAGGGGAGATAACCCAACAGGAAATAAATAAGGGTAGCGACCAACCGCCAGCGCATGAAGCGCAGAAAGGAATCCACTATGACCACTCGTGAGTATTTCCAGGCCGTTCTTGACGCTCATATCTCCGATTCTATGGACGAGGTCAGCCGCCAGTTTATCCAGAAGCTGGATGAGAAGAACGCAAAGCGCAAGGCTACTCCCACGAAGGAACAGCGCGAGGCCGCCCAGCGTGTCCTGCTTGTTGAGGGCTTCTTTGAGAAGCACACCCCTGATGAGCATTTCACCCGCGACGATATTGCCGCCGCCACTGGTATGAAGCCCGCCGAGGCTACCGCCGCCTGCAAGGTTCTCGTCGCCGCTGGGAAGGTTGTGAAGGGCGAGGCGAAGATTGACAAGGCTCGGCGTGTGGTGTACTCCGTCTCTGAGGGCGCGCAGTATCTCAACCACGAAATCGAAGCGTAAACTAAAGCGAAACGGTAACAGAAATGTTACCGTTTCGTAATTTTTAGGGTTTAGACGTACTACGTCTAAATATATAGTTGACAAATCCGAAAATTTATGGTAATATATAACCACAATAAGAAAGGAGATAAAAACTATGAAAATTTGCCATTGCGTTAAAGTAACTAGCGAGGAAAAGAAAGCACTTCAAGTCGTCTCTAATATGATGAGAGAGGCTTCGGAGGATGCAATGCTTGACAGTGCTTTTGAATCTGAATACGGGAATATCATTAAAGATGCTACATGGGGCGTTGATGCTTTCAAAGAGTTTATTGAGCAGTTTATCCAGGAATGATTTTTCCAGACAATGATTTTGAGGATTAATTCCTCAAAATCTAATTTAGACGTCTTACGTCTAAATCTCCCGATTGACAAAATCCCGTTTCTATGGTAATATATAGTCACAATAAAGAAGGAGGAAACCCAATGAAAAATATTTACTTCGACATGGACGGTACAATCGCCGATCTTTACGGCGTCCCAAACTGGTTAGAGGACTTGATTAATGAGGACGTGCGGCCCTACGCAACCGCCCGCCCGCTCATTAATTTACAGGCGCTGGCGCGAATCCTCAACCGCCTCATTAAAGAGGGCTATACCATTAATGTTATTACCTGGCTCAGCCGCTACGGCTCGCCGGAATATAACGAAGCTGTGCGGCAGGCCAAAATTAAATGGCTTGAAAAGCATCTTCATTCTGTCTACTTCACAAGCATTCAGATCCTGCCATATGGGACGCCGAAGCAGCTTTACGGTCACGGCATCCTGTTTGATGATGAAGCTCACAACAGAGAAGCCTGGGGCGAAGGAGCATATACAGAAAAAGAAATTTTTGAAGTATTAAAGGGACTGTAAAAAGTCCCTTTTTACAAAAATATGGTTTAGACGTAATACGTCTAATTAGAAGTCTTGCATTTTCCGGAAAATATGATATAATAAAGACACTAAAGGAGGTAAGAAAATGAAAATTACTAAAAAGCATAACAAAGGCACGGCTTATTTCAGTGACCTTGAACCAGGTGACGTTTTTCTTCATTGCAATAATTGGTATGTAAAAACTGAGTGCCGTGCTTTAAAAATGGGCGGTTCTGTTAATGCAGTAGATATTCAAAGAGGAATTCTTAGTCTTTTTAGCGCACAAGTAGAAATTAAAAAAGTTGAAGCAGAACTAATTGTGGAGGTTTAACCTCCACCCTATTTAGACGTGTTACGTCTAAAACCACTTCTTGACTTTTCGCTTGTTCTATGATATATTATAGACACTGAAGGGAACAAAGAGTCCCAAAGAAAGGAGAACAAAAAATGAAACTTGCACTTGCAAATGCCGTTCGCGCCGAGGTTATCAACCGCCTTCTGTCCTACTTCACCGATGCGGGCGAGGATGTGGCCCTGGTCAACTCCAATACGCTCAACTTCCCCATGGTCTACGAGGGCGAGGAGTGCTTCGTTGAGGTGGTCGCCAAAGTCGTCAAGAAGGATTCTGACGAGTGCTATCAGGAGCGCGAGGACTACCAGATGAAGCTCAGAGAGCAGGCCGAAAAGAAGGCCGAGCGGGAGAAGACCGCCGCCGAAAAGAAGGCCAAGGCGGAGGCAAAGAAGAAGGAGAAGGAAGAGGCCAAGGCGAAGGCCGAGGCCGAGGAAGAGTAAACAGAAGGGTAACAGAAATGTTACCCTTTTGTAATAAATTTGAGTTAGACGTAGAACGTCTAAATAGAGTTGTTGACTTTTTCTGAAAATTATAGTAATATGTAGATACTAAAGGAGGAATAAAAATGTATAAAACAATTTGGGAAATCCGTTATAATGAATTAAAAACTGAATTAACTTGGTATCACTTTGGAAAAGAACCTAAATTTCCAACTTGGTACATGGAAGCTAATATAGTCTATGAAATTGAAATGATTTGGAATCTGAAACTTGTTTTCAATTTCAATACATTTATGAAATGTTTAATGCATACTTATATTATTAAATAAAATTTTCGGAGTTTTCTCCGAAAATCTATTTTAGACGTTTCACGTCTAAATCTCCCGCCGATTCGGTGTTGACTTTTCGGGCGGTGTGTGGTATTATAATACTGCAATCGGGAAGGGAAGCCAAACCTGATTAGCCTATATAAGAGGGGTTTTTATATGAAACTTGACAAACGCCGCAAATATTACCTTGTTCTGGACTGCGAGACCGCGACCTTGCCATGCGCCGCCGATTATGACGCGCCCGCCCGCAAGAAAATTGCGATTGTAAAACCGCTCATTTATGACCTAGGGTGGCAAATTGTAGACCGAAAAGGTCGTGTTTACGCCCGCCGAAACTTTCTCATTACTGAGATTTTTTCTGTTCCTTCTATTTTCAATACTGCATATTACGCCTGCAAACGTCCCATTTACCTCGAAAAGCTCAAAAAGAATGAAATCATTTTAACAGACTGGAAGACGGCGGCGGCGGCGTTGGAGGAGGACATGGCGGAGGTCGAGGCCGTGGGCGCATACAATTCTATGTTTGACTTTAAGAAAGCTATTCCCTTCACTGAATTGTATATCAATATGCTGTACTCTCCCGATTTTTACGACTGGGACAAGATGCAAGAAAGAATTTGCAAAAATATTGCAAGTGATAACCGCTTTTCCAGCACAAAAGAATTTGACCCTGAAATTTTCAAGTTTCGCGGCAAAGATTATAAACTGTTTGACCTGTGGGGCTTATCTTGTGAGCATATCCTGAACAATGACGAGTATAAAACAATGTGTCAGGAAAATGGCTGGATTACTGAAAGCGGCAAATACTACAAAACCTCCGCCGAAACTGCTTTTAGGTTTATCTCTCGGAATCTCGATTTTGAAGAAGCACATACAGCCCTCGATGATGCCGCAATAGAGTCCGAACTGCTAGCGCGCATTATGAAAACTAAAGCAAGTAACCTCACAATAGGAATTATTTACTTTCCCTTCAGGATTCTCGGTTATGCGACAATGTAACGATTTAACACTTCACTTCGGTGAAGTGTTTTTTACACGGGAATTTAGACGTTATGCGTCTAAAAAGAGAGTTGACAAAAGAAAAAGTTTGTGATAATATATAGACACAAAAGAAAGGAGACAGAAAAATGGTTAAATGGTTTTTTGCAGATACCCCTTTTGAATTTCAAATTTTTACTAATGATACTTCTACTTGGTATTTACCTACAAAAGAGTATTATGAAATTGATGTATACAAGTGGTCTGTTGGACTTGGGAAATATACTATTTGTTGGGACTTGCCAAAATTAGGTAAAGACTATATTCAAACTCCTAGTGGCGATTATGTTTGGCCTTGTGATGATGAATGGAAAAATGCAAAACGTCTTTGGGATTTAGGGTTAAGAGGGAAAACATAAAAGAATCTACTTTAAAAAAACTATTGACCTTCACCACTTTAATGTGGTGAAGTTTTTAAAAAAATAAAATTAGACGTGAAACGTCTAAGTTAGATTATTGACTTTTGTATTAAAATGTGATAATATATAAACACTAAAGGGAACAGAAAAGTTCCCAAAGAAAAGGAGAATAAAAAATGAAAGTTTATGTTGTTGAAGAATATTTGAAGGATTACCCCGAAAATGGTGGTGGTTATCAGTGCATCGCCGCCGTCTTTGCGGATGAAGCAAAAGCAATTGAATTTTGCAAGCCGCCTTGTCTTTTTGAAGATTATGTACCCGCAGAAGGTGAAACTTATTATAAATATGTAGAGTGTGAAGTTGAATAAACTTCACGCTTTCTTTTTTAGACGTTGTACGTCTAAATTCCATTTTTGTCAAATTTTTATGCACTAAAATGTGCATTTTATTCATTTCCAATTCTTTCCAATTTCCAAAATTTCCCATTTCTCCCAAATTTTCCCAACGCTTCCAAAATTTTCCAGTTGATAGTACGCGCCGCGCAGATGTTAAATTTTCTGTGCAGCTGCGCCAGGAGCTGCGACTTCCAAAATTTTCCAGCAGCTGCGCAGCTGGCATTTTGCACAAAAATTACAGGAGCTGGGACCTAAAATTTTGGTATTTTACCATACGTAAAAAGTCTTGACAAAACGCAAATTTTATGATATAATATTTATAGAAAAAAATAAAGGAGGAAAAATTTTATGACTAAGAAAAATATTACCGACCAGCTGCGCGCTGACTTCACACAGGCTTTGTCAAATTTTCTCAGCGAAAAGTATGATGTCGATGTTTGTCAAACCGCCGCGGGCACGCTCATGATTCCCACTGTCGATTCCGAAGGTGAAGACCGCTGGGTCAAGTTCAACATTATCATTCCCAAGGAAGCTAGCGAAGAGGAAGGCACTGATGGTTACGCGCTCGCGCGTGAGTATCAGCTAAAGCTAGAAGCCGCGGCCGCCCGCAAACAGAAAGCCGCAGAAAAGTCTAAAAAGAATAAAGAAAACAGCAAAAATATAGAGTAAATACAAAATAAAATCTACTTTCTAAAAAAACGCATTTTTAAATTTTGACTTTTCGTGAAATCTGATGTATAATATATATAGAAAGTGAGAGATAAAGAACATAAAGTCTCTCATAAATAAAAAATTTAATTTCGGGTTGCGGCCTACCGCAAGAAAAGGAGAAAAATTATGACTACTCGTGAACTATACAATTCCATTATCAACGGCGCTGAGATTACTGAGGAAATGCGTAGCTTCGCTATGGAAGCTATTGAAAAGATGGACGCCCAGGCTACTGCGCGGCGCGCCAAGCAGGCCGAGAAGGCTGCTGAGAAGCAGGCTGAAAAGGCTCCGATTCGTGATGCTCTGCTTGAAGTTATGGGTGATGCGAATGAGCCGAAGACCGCTTCTACATTGATTGCGGAAGCTGGGCTGGGCGATACTGTGAAGCCCGCAAGTGTTCCTTCTCTTCTGCGCCCGCTCGTTGAAGCTGGACTGGTATTGAAAGTAGATGTAAAGGTGACTGGTAAGGGCACTCAGCGTGGCTACATCAAGGCGTAAAGCCCTTACGTATACGTAATACTTAGAGGTTAGACTTCAAAGTCTAACCTCTATATTTTTATATCTTTTTGAAATTTTCAAAGTGAAAATTTGACAACTCATATAAGTATATGTTATAATATATATAGAAGATAAATTTTACAAAATCCTAGGTCAAGTTTTAGCTACCGAATTTTCTGGAAAATCTCTTCCCATATATATAATATATATATTATATTTATATAATTTTCACAAAAATAAAAGCTTGATTAATATTAAAATTTGTGGCCAGGGACAATTTACCCTATTATACACTTAAAAACACATCTAAAATCACTCCCGCCGCATGACCTCGATGTCTCTGACAAAATACCCCTCTAATCGTATACAATTTACGTATACGATCTACTTATACGAATATTTATACGAATACTTATATGTATATTTATATATAATGTATTCATTTTATTTATACGTTTTTTTCGCGGTTACCCTTTTATACCCCTTTTGCCCTACCCCGTTTGTCCCATTTATATATACGTTATACGTATACGTTATACGTATACATATTATATATACGTTTTACTTATATGTTCCCCGTTCTACTCATTTTCTACTCCAATTATATATACGTTATACATATACGTATATATATAAGTTAAACGTATAAGTATTATATATACATTTAATATATAAATATACTTATACGTTCTATATTTATATTGAATATTTTCCTTGTCTTTTTGTTTATATGTGGAACTTACTATATAGCAGCTATAAATTTTTGAAGAAATTTTACAACTGAAATTTTCAGAAATGTTGAAGGCGGCCGAGCCATTAAATCTGCTCGCCGCCATTAGTTCCCATTATATAGTATACAGCTACAGCGCTCTCTTCTCGTTTCACCATATCAACTGACTGTTGAATATACATGTTTTCTCCTAGCTAAATTTCCATGTATACTCGCGCGCCGTCATCAGTTTCAGGGTAAGTATTAATAATTGTTTTGAGGTCTTTAAGTGTCATATACACTCGCCCTCACATCCTCAAGATAGCTGTTCGCCTCTTGACATTGCGCTGTCGCATCCTCAAGATACTTATTGCATTTCCGATACTCCAGTTCAATATCACTTCTCTTATTAATAACTTCACAATACTGGTCAAAAGCTCTAGCGAGCCTTTTTCTAGCAATCTTCGCATTACACCGAGCTGCTGCAAGCTTATGCCCGAACTCTACATCAAAAGTATCATTAGGGTGGCACTTAGCTACACCGCGTACAGTCTTACCAGCATAGGTAGAAAGCGCAATTACCTTATTCGGGGTCTCGATATACTTATAGTTGTTATACATTTGTTTTACTCCTTTAATATAATTTTCATTTTCAAAATTTTTTATATCTTCATCCATTGCCATCTGTCGCCGCTTATCCATCATACTATAATTAATAGAAGGTGCGTAATTTCCTTTTAATTGTCTGCGTTTACCTTTATTACGAGTTTTTGCCGAACATAAATGACAACTACAATGCACTTTATTCTTTGAATATTGATGAAGATTATTATACCATCCAAGCTTATAAACTCCATCATCAAAATCATTCCAAAAAATAGGATGATACCAAGAAACTGCTATATCTATTTCTCTTTTGCGCTTAGCTTTTGCATAATTTTTATGCCGTCGCCAGGCTCGTGTTCTAGCCATATTATCTCCTTCCGATTGGCAGGGGATCCCGGTGCCGCCCCGGGGCATCCAGATTTAGAGTCTGGCGGGCTAGCTGTTACTCCAATCCCCATTATTAAATTACTGATACTAAGCGAGATCTTGCCAATCAGCCCATTCAATTACCGCATCATCTTCATCAACGCCATTTATTTTTGCTTCTGTATATATCCAGCTCAACTTACACGGCGCGCCGCTAAACAAATCAATTACAAAGTCCTAGTAAACTATACCTTCTTTATATTTATCACCGCTTAGATAACGGCATTGCATCGGCCAATCATACCAGTATTCCACTCCTTTCTACCTCTCTTAGTTTATATAAATATTATAACACAAAATTTGAAACTTTTCAAATTTTACTTCAACATTCGTCCAATATTAATACCAATTGCCAAGCACGAAAAAGCAATCGCGAGAATATTACAAATACTTATTTCCATTCTTCTATTTCTCCTTCTTGAATCATATCATTATAATCTTCAATTAATTGCGCTTTATTCGTATACCATTTTTTAAAAGTGCGCTTCGACCAACCGCATCTACATAATGTCCGCATTGCTTCTTTTATCCCATCTTCAAAATCTATATCAACAATTACAATTACTGTATCACCACAATACGGACACGGTTTCAACAAATTCTCTTTAAATTGTTTCTTTACTCTTACCATTTAGAATATCCCATCATCTGGCCCGTATAAAGAACCGACCAGAATTATAATCATTATAATTAATATTAATTTCATTAATCTCTAAACCCACTTACATCAAGAATTATAGGCGCACCACTCATACTATACCCGAAGTTCCCATCATGAAAATCACAGAAAACATCACTACAGTTAGCTTCAACCCATTCCATAAAAGCTTCAAAATAATCAGCCCCATAGAGGTCAATGGCATAGGCGGCCCAGCGAAGGTCAACACTATAACCACGGTCAGCCGCAATATCCATTGAATTTCTACTAGGATTAATAGGCCGTCTGTTCTCACTTTCAGGAACTACTTTTTCCTGAACATAGACATCATAATTATGCTCAGCACATTCAAGAGTCATTAAAAACTGCATATTAGGAACAAAAACTCTAAAACCATCTATCTGCGCACAAGTTATATTGTTAAGCTCATCATAACAATAATCATCTGGAGCCTGTTCATTAGCATGTACAAAAGGAATAAACTCAATCTGATCTTCTTCATTATCCCATGAAGTGCACTCATGAACCCAGCGGCCAGTGAAAGGTATTTTGATTACGAAAGGAAGAGAATCAATAATGATAACTGCCTTCGAGATGCCGCAGGCCACATAAAAGTCCTCATCAAGAATATTTTCGAGCTGGTCATACAGAATAGGAACCTCAAGGTCTTCATCCATACCAAACTGCGCAGGCAGCTCAAGCTGAGAAACTATATCGCGCGCTTTCAACAAATCAGCTTCATTGAACTCAAACATTATTTATCCCTCTCTTTCATTTTCTATATATATTATAGCACAAAATTCAATAAATTTCAAATTTAAAAGGGAGATTTCTCTCCCTTTAATTAATAAGCGTTTTCCTCAATAACTGATGCAACTGAATCTTCCGGAAGATAAATTACATCACATTTCTCAAAGTTTACTTCCTTCATCTCAATTGAATTAATAAATTCAAACTGTCCAGAAATCTTCTGCATTGCATCATTCCAATTCTCAGCAGGAATGAGCATATGACTTACACAGTCCTCTTCCTTATAAGTGTCAAACCAATTTACCTTTGCATAATACATTCAATTTTCCTCCTTTTCATTCCAAATAGAATCAACAATTTCAACGGCCGAGTGTTCATCGCCGACAGCCAGATGCCAAGGGTTCGCAACACCAGCTACATAAAGTTCAATATTCGAAGAACCATTAGAACTTACAGTGGCAACAATGCGGTCAGGTCTTACGCGAAGAGTTGCGTTCTTAGAGATTTTAAAAGATTTGTAATTCATTTTTAGTTCTCCTTTCAAAATGTGAATTCCTCAAAATTATTTAAATCTATACGATATACATCATCATCATCGTCATAATATACATTTTCCTTACTAAAATAATGAGGTGTTATGCCAAGCTCACGAAGTTTTGACCAAGCATTATAAAAATCCAGAATTGCTTTATTTTTTGCCTCTTCTTTTCGGTGGTCTCGTGCATTAGTAAGTACAGTAATTAAACGATTTAGTTGTGCGTCAGACAAAAGGCATACGCTTTTTTCATCTAATAAATCTATAGACAACTCTGGCATCATTCCCATTTAATTTCACCTCCGCTTTTAAAAGGTAATTACTTTTTCAGTAATTTCAATAATCGTATACCAATCATAATGACCTTCTAAAGTAATATAAACTTCATAATCATGCATAGCAGCTTCAAGCCCTCGATACTCATGCATTGTGACAGTCTGCACATGACCATCATCATCAATAAAACTATGGTCAATTCTCCATTTTCTTAGCATTACTCAAACTCCTCTCCTTCATCTACCAGCTTCTCTTCACACACAGGGCAATATAACCGGAGTCTTCCAATATAACGGCGGCCGAGCGCAAAATCAGAATCGTTCCAATCGCACTCATAAATAGGCTCACCGCACTCAGGACAATTGAAGAAACCTTCCTCGCGGTCAACAAAACCACCATACACAAGTTCTACTTCATTTGCAAGGCGTTCCCAATTCATCAATTATTCCTCCTTATTAGTCCTCAAAACCACAAACACGAATAGAACCAAAGCCATCAATTGCATAGGTTTCATTTAATTCTTCAAAAGCCTCTTGAATATATTTATCTTCAAGGTCGCCGCAGAGAGAAAGATATTCTTGCCATAAAAACTTAAAGGCATTATCTTTATTTCTGAAAAAATAAGTTCCATATTCATATTCTGCGTAATAAAATTCATTCTGCATAAGAAGAAATAACTCCTTTCTCACTTTCTATATATATTATAACATAAAATTCTTAAAAAGTCAAAAAAGAACTAGATTTCTCTAGTTCTTTTTCTTAATCTAAGTATGGGTCTAATTCAAAAGTGGGCCAAGTATTTGGGTTTGTATTTATGTGCTATCCATTATATTGAGTTTGCGTAGATATAGACACTGGGCCTGGTAAATCTTCGCTTTGATTTATCTGCTCTATTGAATTTAAATCATTTACTGGTTCTTCTGTTTTCATTTCAGTTTTTTCTTTATAGTTATAATTTACATTTACATCAATAGTGCAGCCACATAAAGAAATAACTAAAATAAGCGCAAGAACCATAGAAATAATTTTTTTCATATTATCAACTCCTATATGTTTCTTACATATAGAAGTAGAGCTTAGTATTAATAACTCTAATACTAAGCTCTTTTATTTTACTTAATGCAAGCGTAACGATCGCTATCCAGCTTATCGAACATTAGATCATATGCGGTCTTACCCTTCATGATCTGTTCAAAGAGAACAGGGCTAAAGCCACTCACAAGAGTCACGCCATCCTTAACATCCATAGGAACGTTATTCTGACGAGCCTGCACGTTCCAGTATACCAGATGGGGCATCTGTAATCCATACTGCGCCCACTTAGCAGAGATATTCTCCATAAGAGTATTATCTCCTCGACCGTAACGTCCACACTGACCATCAAATTCCATATCACTAATAATGATAATGGACTTAGGTAGATCATCCTGAGTGCAACCATTATGGATTGCAGTATTTAGAAGCATATCAAAAGCAGCTTCAATGTTGGTGTTTTCGCACAAGTTGGTCTTATAGATACGCTGCACTTTATCACAGAAGTCAACACCAACAGTCTCAATCAACTGAGGACGAGAGCTAAAACTGATGTAATGCCCCGCAAACGGTCCGCGCGCACGTTCAGCCGCATATAGTGCAAGAGAAATCGCAACATTGATAGGAGCAGAAGCCTCACCACCCCACATACTTCCGCTAGTATCACACATACATAGGGCATCCAAAGAACAACCGTTGAAATAATCCTTTAGATTATCCCAGTACTTATTGATTGCGGCCCGCTCAATAGGATCTACCCCAGTAAGTTCTGAAACATTTATACGATTCCAACCCCACTCGTGATAAATATTACGAGTAAGATTATAGGCCTGAGCAACTACTTCATAAGGATACAAATCCTTGGCATTAACCGTGGTCTTTTCATCTATCATAAAGTCTTCATAAGTCCGAACGGGCTTCTCAGACTTCATACGCTCAATATCATGGCGCGCGAAAGCGTTCCGATAGATGAAACCAGCCTTAGAGGGAATCTTAGAAAAATCAATACGATCCCATTCACCAGCACTCATTATTGTTTCCAAAACTTTAGTCTTCTTTCTACCATAAGATAGCATCTTACGATATTGACGAGCGGTAAGACCAAGCGCATTACGAGTTTTCTTTGCAATAGCTTTAGACTCAGCAGAAGAAGTATTCTCAGATTTCAACCATTTAAAAATCAAACCAGAATTTAATGACATTTTTATTCTCCTTTACTATCTTTATCAAGATACTCCCAATGATAACCATAGGCAGCTTTTCTTTTTCCTTGGCAAACTTCTGTGATATGCCCACCTTTAGTTTTATCACCTATACTTAATGCAGCATCAGATGGACAATTATATATTGTATTTGTTTCAACACATAAAATTGGTTTATA
>Ga0326512_10001212_pt1 | contig 20473 bp, 21 predicted proteins | sample 1_2617_0518_D_FD_203652 | JGI IMG/M metagenome (GOLD analysis project Ga0326512, IMG submission 203652) | Bovine rumen microbial communities from UC Davis, California, United States - 1_2617_0518 | ecosystem: Host-associated > Mammals > Digestive system > Stomach > Rumen | place: USA... | reverse complement strand
GATGAGAAGAGAGCTCTGAGGTCGCGCACGAGGTTTTTGGAAAATTTCATCGGGCAACCTAATGGTAGAAAAGCAGGTTTTACGAGAACAGAAAACCTGTTTTTTTCATGTAACTTTTGAAGACTTAAACAGGGCCGATACAGACTTCGGGAGAGATGGCCGGAAAGCAGACGGACTTCCGGGGAGATGGACGGAGGCTTGCAGGGACAGGCGGAGGAACAGACTTCCACGGCCTGATGTACAGACTTCCAAAGACGGGATCGGACAAACGACGCCGGCGCGACGATTAAGCGCTACTGAACCGGATGACCGAGGCGGAGGCGACCACGCCGAAAAAGACCGCGCAGGCATTACCGGCAGGGCGGAGGCTGACGGCCAGACCGTACGGATCGCGCCGGCGTCTATACCGATAAGCAGTCAAGAAAAACCGGTGTGCAAAACCGGTGAGCAGGAAGGAAGGACAGATCAGCCGGAGAGAGTGCCGGCGGGAGTGGAGAGAAAGGACGGAAGATCTGATGGCGGTTGTTAAGGCGGTAACAACTTACCGGAAGCTGCTGGCCTTCGGGAAGCAGTACGGCGTAGCGGAGGAAGAGGACTACAAGGCCGCAGCGAAGACATACGCGGAGCAGGCGGCACTGATCGCCACGATGAGGAACCAGCTGGCGGAGGACGGCATGACGGTGGAAAAGGAATACGTCAAGGGACGGGTTAACGTCTGCGTGCATCCGCTGGTCCAGGAGATCCCGAAGCATGTGGACAGCGCGAACAGGACGCTGGGACTGATCAACGACATTATCGTGAAGCGCGGAAAGGCAAAGCCGGAAGAAAAAGACGCGCTGAGCGAGTTCCGGCTGTAACGGGGTGGCAGGCGTGAACGATGAAAACGCCATCCTGGCATACTACCAGGGCATAAGGGACGGAAGCATCGTGGCCGGGAAATGGATCCGGCTGCTGTATGAAATGATCCTGGACGGGCTGGAGGACAAGACGTGGTTTTTCAACCAGCGCAAGGCATCACTGGCCATCCGTTTCATTGAGCGCTTCGCACACCACTACAAGGGGAGCATGGCACCGCAGCGCGTCAAGCTGGAGCTTTTCCAGAGGGCGGCACTCAGCTGCATCTTCGGCATTGTGGACGGCGAAGATCTTCGCCAGTTTAACGAATGCCTGTGGGTGGAGGGAAGAAAGCAGGGCAAGACGCTTGTTGCCGCGGGCGTCGAAAATTTTTTCGCCTACGGATGCGGAGAGTATGGGTCAGAAATCTACTTTCTGGCACCGAAGCTGGCGCAAAGCAACCTGTGCTACTCCGCGTTCAAGTTCAACGTAGACCATGAGCCGGATCTGAAGAAGCGGACGAAAAGCACAAAGAGCAACGGACTGTTTATCGCGGAAACAAACACGACAATACAGAAGCTGCCTTTTGCTGAAAAAACGTCAGATGGTTTCAACCCGATGAGCTGGGTGGGTGATGAGATCGCCGCCTGGGTGGGTGACAAAGGCCTGAAGCAGTGGGAGGTCATGACATCAGGCACAGGCGCCAGGTTGGAGCCTTTCGGAATGGCCATCAGCTCCGCAGGGTACGAGCGGGAAGGACTGTACGATGAAATGTTCAAGCGCGGGACGGCCGTGCTGAACGGAACCAGCCGGGAAAAGAAACTGCTGCCGATCATCTACAAGATCGACAATCCGGACAAGTGGGACGACATCAACGAACTGCGGAAAAGCCTGCCGGGCCTGGGCGTGACGGTGAAGGTCAAGTTCATCCTGGATGAGATCGACAAAGCACACGAAAGCCTGAGCAAGAAGCGGGAGTTCATCACGAAATACTGCTGCGAACCGCAATCGAGCAGCGCTGCATGGCTCACGGCCAAGGACGTGAACAAGTGCTTCAGTGATACCGGAAAGACGCTGGAAGACTTCCGACACACCTATTGCCTGACGGGTATCGACCTATCACAGACGACAGACCTGACGGCGGTGGTCGTATTCATCCAGAAGGGAGACACGATCTGGTTTTTCACAAGGTTCTACATGCCGAAGAACAAGCTGGAAGAAGCGACAGCGAGGGACGGGATCCCGTACGAAAAGTACGTGGAACAAGGTTACCTGATCCTGAGCGGCGAGAACGTTGTGGACTATCACGACGTGGAAAACTTCTACCGGGAACTGATGAGGAAATACGAGATCCTGCCGCAGTGGAATGGCTACGACCGCTACAGCGCAACCTACCTGATCCAGGACATGGAGGCGGAGGGCCACCGGATGGAAAGCGTCAGCCAGGGAAGCAACCTGACCGGCGTGATCATCGACGTGGAAGGCATGATAAAAGACGGAACACTGAAAAGCGCAGAGGACAACAACCTGATGAAGATCCACATGATGGACAGCGCGCTGAAGTATGACGAAACAAACAGGCGGAGGCTGGTGAAGGTTTCCAGCACGGCACACATCGACGGCATGGCCGCACTGCTGGACGCCATGTGTATGAGACGGAACCACTACAACGAGATTGAATATCTTCTGCGGAACGAAAGAGGGAGCAGCTGATGGGACTTTTTGAAAGAATCTTCGGAAAGAAGGCAGCGCCGGCGCAGCAGGTGCCGCTGTCCAGCCTGGAGACATTTACGGCGTATTCGCCGGTCTTCACCAGCTGGGGCGGGCAGCTGTATGAAAGCGCGATGGTGCGGGAGGCTATCTACGCAAAAGCCAGGCACATCATGAAGCTGAAGTTTGATATGCAGGGCAGCGCAAAACGGAGCCTTTACAACGCGGTAAAGACAAGGCCGAACCCGTGGAGCACATGGCCGGATTTCCTGGAGAGATGCAACAACATCTACGAGACGCAGAACAACCTGATCGTGATTCCGCTGCTGGACGAACTGGGAGACACAAAAGGCTTCTGGCCTGTTGTGCCGAGCGGAGCGGAAATCAAACAGGCGAACGGCGTGCCGTACCTGGTTTTCATGCTACGGGGAAAAAAGACGGCCATGGAGCTGAACCGCTGCATGATCATGCGGAAGCATCAGCTGAACAATGACTTCTTCGGCGAAAGCAATGAGCCGCTGAACTCCACGATGGAACTGATCAATACCTTTGAACAGGGCATCGAGGAAGGCGTGAAGTCAGCCGCCAGCTACCGGTTCATGGCACAGTCCACAAGTTTCCTGCAGGATGAAGATCTGGAAAAAGAGCGGAAAAGGTTCGACCTGCATCACTTTGCGCCGGGGAAAGGCGGAGGCCTGCTGCTGTTCAACAACAACGTGAAGGACATCAAGCAGCTGGAAGCCGCAAAAAAAATCGTTGACGCGGAAGAGCAAAAGCTGATCGAGCGGAACGTCTGGCGGTACTTCGGAACAAGCGAAGAAGTGATCATGAACACGGCGACGCCGGACCAGCTGGCCAGCTTCTTTGACGGAGAGATAGAACCCTTTGAGATCAAAATGAGCGACGGTTTTACCGGGATGATCTATTCGGAACGGGAAATGATGGCCGGGAATAAAGCAACGCTGACGGCAAACCGCCTGCAGTATATGAGCGTGACCGACAAGGTGAACATGTGGCAGCAGCTGGGCGACCGGGGCGCAATGATGATCGACGAAGGCCGGCAGATGTTCAACATGGAACCGCTGCCGGAAGGAGCAGGACAGCACGCGCCGATCCGCGGCGAGTATTACTTCGTGGACAAGGGACGGCCGGACGACAAACCGGAAGACCAGAAGAAAGAAGACGGAGGCGAGGAAGAATGAGCCAGAAAGAAATCCGGACGATGAACTTCGAGATCCGGGCGGAGGAAAACGAAAAGCACGGCAAGTTTATCACCGGCCGGCCGATCGTTTACGGCCAGACGATCCAGTACGGATGGCGGAGGGAAATAATCGACGCCGGGGCACTGGACTCCAAAACCGACCTGAAGGACGTCAAGTTTCTGATCGGCCACAACACCATGATGGTGCCGCTGGCCAGAAGCCGGAACAACAACGAAAACAGCACCATGCAACTGACGATCGTTCCGGAGGGCATGGACATCCGGGTGGACCTGGACACCGAAGAAAACCAGGACGCGAGAACCCTGTATTCAGCCGTGAAACGCGGAGACATCAGCGGGATGAGCTTCATGTTCACGGTGGATAAATCTGCCTGGGAAGAAGAGGACACACCGAAACCGATCAGACGAATCACCCACATTGACAAAGTCTTTGAAGTTTCGGCTGTCGCCTTCCCGGCATACGATCAGACCACACTGCAGGCAGCGAGCGCCGATCACGCGCCGGAGGGCGTCGAGGATCCGCTGGAGAGCGCACTGCGACGCGAACTGGAAGAGGTCAGGAATGCCAAAAAAGAAAAGGAGCGCCGCGATAGAGCGCTCGCAATTATGAGGAGGTAAAAAACCCATGAAAGAAAAGCTGAAGAAAATGAGCAATGACCAGCTGAAACAGCGGGTCGAGGAACTGCGCGGCATCGCGGACAATCCCGAAAGCCGCAGCGCGGAGGAACTGGAACAGCTGGCCGAAGAGCGCCAGATGATCGACGAAATCCTGAACGAGCGCCGGGCCGACGCCGCCCGCGAGCAGCTGCGCCGGGACAGCGTGGCCAACGGCCAGATCGTTTCCGCACCCGTGAGCGCAGCTCCGCAGGAACAGCGCACGGTCATCCCCGGCGTGGACAGCCCTGAATACCGCAGCGCCTGGCTGAAGCATATGGCCGAAAGCATCAAGGTGACCCAGTTCGGCGAAATGACCCAGGAAGAGCGCACGGCGTTCATGCACACCACCGCCAACACTGACGAAGTGGTGCCCACCGCGATCATGAACCGGATCATCGAGCTGGTGGAAAGCGACTACCCGCTGTACAATGACGCGACCAAGAGCGCCATGGTGCAGGGCTTCGGCGTGCCGCGTCATACAAGCATCGAGCAGGGAGACGCTGCCGCTACCAGCGAGGGCGTAGCCAACGATGAAGAAGAGGACGAATTCGACCTGCTGCCCCTGTCCGGTGTGGAAATCAAGAAGCACCTGGATATGAGCCGAAAGATGAAGTGGCAGAGCATCAGCGCCTTCGAAGACTGGGTTGTGACCCACATCGCCGAGCGCATCGGTGTGGCCAAGGAAGGCCGCATCCTGACCCAGCTGGCTGACAGCACCTACGGCATCGCCGCGGCCAACAAGGCCACCGGCGTGGAAGCCACCGACGCGAACATCCGCGCCAAGCTGGCTCTGGTCAAGGGCAAGGGCCAGAAGGTCGTCTATGCCAACGCCTACACCATCTGGAACATCCTGGCCGGCATCAACGACGGCGCCGGCAACAAGGCGTTCATTCCCAGCCCGCAGGCGGATCCCACCACCAAGGGCGTTATGTACGGCTATGTCGTGAAGGAAGACGACAACCTGGCGGACAAGCGGATGCTGGCCGGTATTCCCAGCAAGATCCTGGCGAACAACTTCGAAGAGCTGTTCATCCAGCGGTCCATCCATCCGAAGAGCTTCGTGGAGACCATCGCGGGATACAGCCTGTTCGATGCAGGTCTGGAAAATCCGAAGTCCTTCGTTGACGTAACTTTTCAGTAATCGGCGACGCGGCAGATAACAATCCGGACGATGACATCCTGTCCGAATCGGAACTGACCGCCTTGACGGTTGCCCAGCTCAAGGAGCTCGCCGCCGATTATGGGCTTACCCTGACTGAAACCACGAAGGCGAACATCATCGCCGAGATCCTGGAGGATCTGTATCCGAGCAGCCTGAGTGCCATGGCGCTGGGCGAGCTGGAACTGACCCCGGACTTCGCAGCGGATGAGGACACCTACACGGCGTCCACCACCAACGCGAAGGACAAGCTGAGCGTCACGACCACCGACCCGAACGCGGAAGTGACCGTGAAGCTGGGATCCACCGCGATCACCGCGGGAAGCGACGGCAAGTATGAGTTCACCTGGAGCGAAGGCTCCAACACCGTGACCGTGAAGGTCACGAACGGTTACGAGGGCGAGGTCGACACGACCTACACCATCACCGTAACCGCATCCTGATCATAAAGCCGAAAGGCTTTGTGATACACCGCCGCCCGGGAGGCAATCCACTCCGCCTCCCGGGTTTATCTTTGACGAAATGAGGGAGGATCCATGCTGAAGCAAGTGATGAAGGACTACCGGGTCACCGATCTGGAGTTCGCGCAGCAATTCGCGGACCTGCTGGAAGCGGCTTACCTTGACCTGAAAACCGTCGGCGTGGTGATTGAAGGCGAATTAAACATCACCGTAACCGAAACGGAAGACCAGCAGACCGGGGAAGTGACATACACGGTAGAAGACAACAGCGACATCACGGACAAGCTGGTGATCCAGGCCATGAAGACCTACGTCGGCGCAAACGCGACCTTCCTGGAACGCGTGGACAAGGAAAGCTACGAAGAAAGCTACGAAAAACAGAAGAAAAAGCTGGCCAACACGACGGGGTACACCAACTTCGGCGAAGGGGCGGGAGGAACATGAGCAAGGCTGCAGCGATCCGGTTCGTAAGCGAGAACCGGAAGGCCCACGGCGTGCATGAAGCCACCACGAAAACAAGGCGGCTGGTCCTGTGCACGGTGAAGCGGGTGCGCCAGAGCGAATATTACGAGGCACACAATGCCGGGTTCAGACCGGAATATCAGTTCGACCTGACGGCGGCGGAGGATTACAAAGGCGAAAGCTCCCTGATCTACGAGGGGAAAGAGTACGAAATCATCCGCACGTTTGAAAAACCGGCAGGCGGGCTGGAGATCATCGTAGGAAGGAGTGACCGGAATGAGTCAGAATCAGACGGTTGACAAGATCCAGGAGATGATCGACGCGCTGAACACGATCAGCGGCATTGAGTTCCAGGAAGACGCCTGGGACGATAAAGCGCCGAGCAACTACGGAGTGGTGGAACTGACCGGAGAGACGGCCAACGACTACGCGGACGGGGTGAAGATCGCCCAGGCGTACAGCGTGACGATCACGATGTACGTGAGCGGGAACAGCCATCAGTGGATCACCAGGGTACAGGACGTACTGGATCAGCTGAAAGTTCGATACACCATGCCGACGCGGGAATACCTCCAGGACATCAAAAAGGTGAGATGGATCTGGACGGCGAGAGTTCGCAGGCCGATCGTAAGGGAAGTGGCAGCCAATGGCTAAACAAACCATCAGCGGGTTTGAAATCGTCGAAAGACAGCTGGCAAAACTGAGCCGGGGAACGGTGAAACGCCTGGTGGAGGCCGGAGCGAAAGCCCTGGTGGATTCCACGAAAGAAAGCGTGAAAACACACCACCATATTGTAACGGGCAATATGGAACAGAGCGTGAAACCTGGACAGTATCACGAAACGCTGGACGGCGGATGGATGGAAGTTTATCCGCAGGGCGATGACAGCCGGGGCGTGAGCAACGCCAAGAAGGCATTCGTGATCAACTACGGATACGGCGGGAATAAGACCGCCAAGACCGGCGACAAGTTTATCACCGGGAACAAGAGAAAACGCCAGAGCGCGGTGGCTGCCGCGATGGAAGCAGAAAACCAGAAAATCATCAACGAAGCAAACGGAGGGACATAACATGATCATTACCGTGAAAGGACTGACCTACGCCAAGTATGCGTCAGGCGGTATCAACAGCCCCGTCGTCTATACCGGCGGCAAGCAGCTGGAGAACCTGACGGTGAACGTGGACGTCAACTTCGAGTACGCGGAAGGCAGCGACTACGCTGACGGTATCCGGATCGCGCACAAGAAGAAGATGACCGGCGCATCGGTCGGCATGGAACTGGCTGACCTGCCGGAAGAAGTGAAGGCGGACTGGTTCGACTGGGAAGCGGACGGGGACGATTACCTGATCACCGAACAGGACCCGAACAGCATCGGCGTGGGCTTCTACTTCTGGCAGGAGACTCCTGTGACGGAAGCGGACGCCTACTGCGCGTACTGGGTGTACAAGAGCAAATTCAGCCCGGACAGCATCAGCGGAAGCACCAGCAACGACTCCATCAGCTACCAGCACCACAATGTCACCGGCCTGGCCGAGGGCATCAAGGAGGAAGAAGGCGGCAAGGCCATCTTCGTGAAGGTGAGCGAGAACTTCGACACCGAAGCGGACGCTATCGCCTGGCTGAAGGCTGAAGCAGGCATTCAGACCACGTCCCAGGGCGGCGGCTCCTGAGGCAACACCTAACCAACAAAGCAGCACCCGGCGGAGGAATTCCGCCGGGTGATTTTGTGCAATAAGAAAAGGAGTGGAAAACATGGAACAGGATAACGTAAAAAAAATCATTGAAGCGCAGCGGGAAGAAGAAAAGAAGCTGATGACCATGAAACCGGAAGTAAGGATCAACGGCCAGCTGTACAGGCTGCGGTTCGACATGTACGCCTTTGAACAGGTGGAAGAGCAGTTCGGCGGGATCCGGGAAGCATTCGGCGCCATGAGCCCGGCCGGCGGAGGAAAGATCCTGCCGGTCGTCAAGAAACTGTTTGCCATTCTGGCCAACAGCCAGCGGAACATGGACGGCCTGCCGGAGTACGTGACCGGCGATGAGATCACAAAGCACGAAAGCGTGAGCAAGCTGCTGGAGATCAGCAACGCCATCAAGGCGGCCATGGCGCAGGGAATGGCGGCGGAAACCGCGGACGGAGGCCCGGCCAGCGATAAAAAGAAAAACCCGATCAAAGAAGAGTATGAAGCAAAAAACGGATAAACCGGCGACCGACGCGGGCCCGCGAGTATTACGGGTACGCGCTGATCGCCGGAATCAGCATATCGGAAGCAAGACGGCTGACGCCGGGCTGGATCCGCGATATGTACAAGATCCGTTTTGACTATGACATAAAAACCAACGGCCTGATGGGCGGAGGAACGAAGAAACCAGCAGGAAAGGGGACGAGCAAGCGTGCCGGCAGATGAAAACAAAGTCAAGCAAAAAATAGAGCTTGACGGAGAGAAAGAATATAAAAAAGCGCTTGATGACGCATACCGGACACTGAGAGTCCTGAAGAGCGAACTGAAAGCCGAAACGGCTGAACTGGGGAAGAATGCCACCGCCCAGGAGAAAAACGCGGTCAAGATGAAGAGCCTGCAGAAGCAGATTGCGGAGCAGGAGAAAATCGTCAAGACCTACAAAGACACGCTGGACGAAGTCAGAAATAAATACAAAGACAACCAGGAAGAGATCGCCAAGTGGGAACAGAAGCTGAATAACGCCCGCACCACCCTGGCCAACATGAGAAACGACCTGGAAGGCGTAGGCGACGGCTTCAAGGCCATGCAGACGGACGCCAACATGGCGACCGTGGCCAGCAAGAGCGCGGCGGACGCCATCGGCAGCCTGGCGGACATCGGCGGGAGCATCAGCGACACCATTGAAAGTATCTTTACCGGGATGGTCAGTACAGTTAAACAGGCCATATCGGACGTATGGGCGGACGTGGTGGACCTGGCAGCGAGAAGCAACGGGCTGGTAGACCTGGCGGGATTCTGGAACACGGACGTGACCACGATCCAGAAGTACGCCGGCGCAGTGCAAGCGGCCAGTGCCAACCTGGAAGACCTGAACAGCATCGTGACCAAGATCAACGCCGGGGACGCAAAAAAGATCGCGGAGCTGACCGGCGTCAGCGGTGCAAATTATAAAGACCAGTGGGAATATGCCATGGCCGTGATGGACGCCATGAGCAAGATGACCACAGAACAGCGGAACGCCGCGGGCTTTGAGATCTTCGGCGGGAAGCAGGCGACGAAAGCCTTTGACCTGCTGAACGACTGGCAGACAGTGCTGGACAACCTGGACAAGTTTGACGTGGAAAAGGGCGGATTCGGCCTGACGGACGAACAGCTGCACAAAGCTTCAGACTACTACGATATGCTTAACAAACTCAAAGCAAGCTGGAAGAGTCTGAAGGACATGATGACATGGGGCATCTTTGGAAATATAGCAATAGACCTGACAAGCAACGCGCAAGGCATTCTGGACGGCTTCCTGGCCTACTTCAACGCGGAAAATGACCAGGAGCGGGAAGAAGCCATCGGCCAGATCGAGGAAAATATCACCGCAATGTTTACGCGGGTAAAGAAAGCCATCGAAGACGGCATCGCCCTGATCGACCAGATCGCGGAGGACATGAAGGGCAGCGAAGACCCGACGGTGCAGACAATCGGGAAGCTGATGGGCGGCCTGGCGGACGCGCTGGAGTGGTTCACGGAAGACAACATGAGCCACGTGGTAACCGCGCTGGAGATTCTGGCGGCCTTCTGGATCGCGGGCAAGGGCCTGCAGATGGCAGGCACGATTGCGGAGCTGGCGGCGAATATCCGGACGCTGAGTTTCTTCAAGCTGATCGGCGGATCCGCCGGCGGCCTGGGAGCGGTAGGCGAGACGGTAGGCACCAGCGCGGGGACTTCCTTCCTGGCAGTACTGAAAACGAACCTGCCGGGCATACTGGCGGGCGCACTGGTGGGGCTGCCGGTTGTGGACGCACTGCTACACCCGGAGAAGTACGACAAGCGGACGGAAGCGGAAAAGGCCCTGGAGGGCATGAACGGAACACCGCTGGAGCAGGTGGCCAACCTGACGGCAGATCCGGAGACGACAAAGAACGCGCTGCACGCGCTGTTCGGCGTAAGGGATGAAGACCTGAAGGAAGCCGGGCTGGGAGCGACAGAGTTCAGCCTGCCGACAAAGAAAACACCGCGGGGCACGCTGGTGGGCTTTGACGTGACGGACGAACAGCGGGCCGGCCTGGAAGAATACTGGGACCTGCTCCGGACGGGCGAACTGTACAAGGCAGGAAATGTGGAGGATCACCTGTACGAGCTGTTCAGCAATGAAACGGACATGCTGGACAAGCTGATGGACATGATCGACATATTGCAGAACGACCATGTGCTGCGGGACGAACTGGACCTGCCGGCGAACTGGTGGCTGCACGGCAGCAACACCGGAGAGGGCATCACAAACGAGAACCTGACGGCTTTCAACAGCCTGCCGGAAAAAATGCAGAAGGCCGTAGCGAACGGCGTAAGCAGGATCCGGGTGGAGATTGACGGACAGAGCGCCGGGCGGATCCTGGCGCCGTATGTGAGCGAATACATCGCAGCAATGATGTAAGGATGTGAAAACATGATACTGATGCACAGAGCCGCCCTGGGCGGCGTACAGCTGGACAGTGTGGACAGCCGGATCATGGTGAAAGGCGTCAGCACATCCGCGCCGCGGGAAAGGGAGATCACTTCACCGACCGGCGGGAACGGCACCCGGTACGTGGAAAGCCTGCGGGAGAGCCTGGAAGTAAGCGTACGCTTCGGGATCCGGCTGTATGACGACGACATGGACGACCGGGAAGAGGTCATGGAAAAGGTGATGGCCTGGGCCAACAACCTGCCGGCGTGGCTGACCACGACACAGAAGCCGGGGCGGAGGATCTGGGTGGAGAAGGCTGTGCAGCCGGCACCCGGCGACCCGTCCGAGTGGACGAACGAGTACACGCTGACCTTCCGGGCCTACGCGATCCCGTACTGGCAGGACAGCACGGCCACCAGCAAAACGCTGGCGGCCGGCGACAGCAACGCGAAGACATTCACGGTACCGGGAAACACGGACACGCCGCTGAACATGGAGCTGACAAACGGATCCGGATCCACGATCAACAGCATGACGATACAGGCGACCGGCGGGAGCCAGTTCCTGTTTTCCAGCCTGGGCCTGGCGGCAAATGAAAAGCTGATCATCAGCCACGACGCACGGGGATATGTGCAGATCCAGATCAAAAACACGAGCAACGAATACCGGGACGCCATGGAAAAGCGGGCGCCGGAGAGCAGCGACGACCTGACCATACAGGCCGGAACAAACAAAACGGTTACCATCACAGCAGGCGGTACATTAACCGGTACCATCAGCTGCAACGGGAGGTACGCATAACATGATACTGCTGGACGGGCACAGCCTGAACGCGCTGCAGACCTTCCGGCCCGTCAGCTTTTCGCCGGAGATCCAGGAGCGGGACGGATCCGCGACAATGGTGCTGGGACCGAAGCACCCGGGACTGAACGAAGGCGACTGGCTGCAGGACGACATGGAGCCGGGCGCGGGCGTGGTATGGCAGGTCAAAGGGATCCAGGAAGATGAGCTCACGTTTGTGAGGACCATCCAGCTGGAGCACGTGATCAAAACGCTGGGTGAAAAGACCATGTTCGGCGAAATCAGACCGCAGGACATGGGCGGAACGGCCAGCGGCGTAAGCGCACAGGCAGCGGCACAGTATGTACTGGGCAGGCAGAGCGACTGGGTGCTGGATCAGTTCGGCTACAACTTCACCGCACCGTACTCATTCAACGGGGAAAACCTGTTTGACGCGCTGGAGATCATCAGCGGAAGCCTGCCGGACAGCTGCTGGGTGCTGAACACCACAGTATACCCTTTCAAGATCAGCATTGTGGAAAAATCCAGCGCGGTACTGTGCGAGATGCGGGAAGGGCGGAACCTGAGAGCAATCAGCCGGAACACGGACCGGGGACCGATGTACACGCGGGTGTACCCGATCGGCTATAACAACAAGCACATTCCCGGGGACTTCGTGAGCAAAAACGAAGGCGTTTTCGGCCGGAAAGACAAAACGATCACAGACAACAGCATAAAGGACGTTACGCTGCTGCAGCGGTGGGCGGAGGATTACCTGAACAACCACTGCGAGCCGCTGGTTACCATCACGGCGACAGGCAGGAACGTGAGCAGCTATACCGGCCTGGCGATCGACGACCTGAAGATCGGCGTCAGATGCCAGGTACCGATCCCGCGGCGCGGCATAGTGATCACCGAAAGGATCACAAAAATCCGCTGGCGGGATAAAATAGCGGATCCGGAAGACATCACCGTGACCATGGCCAACAACAAGCAGGACGTGTCGCGGATCCTCCGGCAGATGCAGACAAGCGGAGGCAGAAGCAGCCGGGCAAGCGCGAAGGACGACGAAGAGAAGCACGCATGGATCATTGACGAAAATGACCATGTAGGCTTGCTGGCGGAGGCATTCATCGGCAAGGACGGGGACAACCCGGTGGACTGGTCGAGAGTGGCTTACCTGGGCGTGGACCAGAACGGCATCAGCGGCCGGGTGACGGCGACAGAAGGCGGACTGGTTACGGCACAGAGCGCCATCACCGCAAACGAAACCGCCATCACGGCGGAGGTTACAAGGGCAACAGGCGCGGAAAGCAGCCTGGGCGGTCAGATCAGCGTGGAAGCCGGGAAGATCAAACAGGTTGTCACTGCTGTGGGCGCTGACGGAGAGGTCACGGCGGCGAGCATCTGCCTGGCAATCAATGAAAGCGGCGACAGCAACGCGACCATCAGCGCGAACAAGATCTACCTGCTGGGCCAGACGATAGCCAACACGATCACGGCGCAATACATCGACTCAAAACTTGCAACGCTTTCTGTATTGCATGGAATGAGCGCGTCTTTCAGCGGCTCGGTCAGGGTAGGATCGACATTATACCTTGGTAATGATCCGACGGATTTGAGCGGAAATGTGGCAAACGCAATCAAAGAACTGCGGATACAAAGAAACGGAAATACATACACACTTCAAAAAAAGGATTTCAACGATTCTGACTGGGAGGATGTAGATTCTTTTAGCCGGGCCGCCACACTAAGCGCTGAGTGGGACGGCAGCAGAAAATTCACAGTTAGCGCAAGCCCGCAGGGTGTAAGCCGGTTTACAACGCTTATGTCCGCCATACCGAACGCCAACGTATCCTGGGACGGCACGCTGGCAACCATTGCACTGAAGGCCACCATAGACGACGGAGAAACGACCGTCAACGTCGGCAATGTGACGATGGACGTGGCGAACTTCCTGCAGGACAAGACGGGCACAAACAAGATCACGGCGAACGGCCTGTACTCCGCGGACAGCGGGTATATAGGATTCGGCGACATCGAAATCGACGTGCCGCAGAGCACCGTGGAGCCCACAACGCTGAGCATGCAGTGGAACGGCAGCCGGAAGCTGACAGCCAACGCGAGCCCGCAGGGCGTAAGCCGGTATACGACGATTGTTTCCGCCATCCCGGCCAGCGACAAATCCATCAGCGGAACAACCTTAACGCTGCCGCTGAAGGCCACATACGACGACGGAGAAACAACGGTCAGCGTAGGCAATATTACGGTGAACATTGCCAGCGAGCTGACGGCGGAAAACAACGCCGGGCGGGCGGCAGTCACGCTGAATGACCCGACCTGGAACAGCGCCAGCGGCGCGGTGACAAGCCGGACGGTGACCGTAAGCACAAGCGGGCGGAAAAACGCCAGCGGAGTGACGGACAACCTGTCCAAGAGCGTGGCGTTGTACCTGACACAGGACGCCTGGAGCAGCAACAAGAAGACCGTACGGATGCGGACCGGATCAACAAGCGGCACGACATACGCACAGGTGGAGGTTGACGCTTCCAGCCTGGTGACCAGTGCCGGTTATGCCGGGAGGGCGAGTGTCACACTGAACGACCCGACCTGGAACAGCGCCAGCGGCGCGGTAACCAGCCGGACGGTGACAGTAAGCACAAGCGGACGGACGAACAGCAGCGGAACGACAGAAAACCTGTCCAAGAGCGTGGCGCTGTACCTGACACAGGACAACTGGAGCAGCAACAAGAAGACCGTACGGATGCGGGCGGGGTCCACCAGCGGCACGACATACGCACAGGTGGAGGTTGACGCTTCCAGCCTGGTGACAACCGCATTGAACGCAGGCAAGGCGGCGGTCGGGATCACGGGCGCGAACTGGGACGGATCAGCAAGTACAGCATCAAGCAGGTCTGTCAGTGTAAGCACAACCGGAAGAACAAACACCAGCGGAGCCGCGGCAAACCTGACCACAAGCATCGGCCTGTATCTGACGCAGGGGTCCTGGGGAGGAACAAACGACAGCGTAAAAACGGTATACCTGCGCGAAGGTTCTGCAAGCGGGACTATCCGGGCGCAGGTGACGGTAGACGCGACCGGAAGATACGCGGCGGGCTGGAACGCGAATAAGAACGCCTGGCTTGCTTACGGAAGCCTATCAAGCTATCAGGGCGTGCTTCAGACGGACAGCTACGTAAAAACCGTCACAAACGACATTAACGGCAACTCGGTAAACAACTGGCGGGGCGGTTACTGGTGGGTTCCTGGTGCATGGTTTGTTTATGCAGATGGCGCAGGATCAAACCATCAGGGAGAGCTTGCAGCAAACAGCTATATCGAGCTGGTAAAAACAATGCCGAACGGACAATCAGGGCAAAGGACGGGTGCAACGTGGCACGTGCCGGCAACCGGACCGAGCTATTCGCACAGCGCGTCACTGTACTGCTATGAGATCACAACAGGGTCAAGCGGTGTAAAAACTTGCCGTTTCAGCGTTCAGTATTCAGCGACTCAAAGCGTCCCATTTAGCACGGGACGCAGTTATTCAATGCACTGGTAAATGAAAGGAGTGGAAGAAAATGAAAAACCAGAACACCAGCAAAAAGACCAACACCCAGGAGAACATCATGGAAATGGTACCGGAGCAGCCGAAGGACAGGAGCGTGAAGGAAGTGCTGGCGGAGGACGCCATCATGCTGAGAGGGATGAACTTCACCATGGATGAGGCAAAGAAGTTCTTCCCGATCTTTGCGAAGCTGGAAGAAGACCTGGTGGCCTGCGTGGAAGCCATCGACAGGGAAGAGCGGAAAGCAAAGGAGGCACAGCAGAATGCAGCAGCTGATCCTGAATGACGGCACGGTGCTGGAAGACAGCTACGCGGCAGAAACGATTGATTACCTTTTTCTGTACATCAACAACGGCATGAGCATGCTGCAGATCATGATGCTGATGGCCAACCCGGAAAGAATCGGCCGGATCATCTACGCCGCGGGAGATAACGAAACCCAGTACACCGATTACACCACCGTGAGCAGCATCACAGCGGAGCATGGCGGGATGATCAGCGTAAGCCTGCGGCGAAACGGCTGACGGAGGTGAAGACATGAAGCAGATTACACCGGAGAAGTATGTGGAGGGGATCAACTCCATATACATCGAGCAGCCGACGTACCGGACCGGCGGGGACGGATCCGAAGGTACATGCGACTGCATCGGCATGGTGCGGGGAGCGCTGAAGCGGGAAGGCGTGGAAGGCGTAAGCGGCATGAACGGCACGAATTACGCCGCCAGGCATACGCTGAAGACACTGCAGCCGCTGAAGAAGGAAAGCCAGCTCCGCCTGGGAGACATCGTCATGAAGACGAAGGACAAGGACTACCAGGGCATGGAGCTGCCGGCACAGTACCGGAAGGGCGGGAACGACTACAGCGAGAAGTGGGGAGAAACGAACTTCACCCACATCGGCACCGTGACCCAGGTGAACCCGATCCGGATCACGCACATGACCAGTCCGACGGCGAAGATTGACTCCAGCATAAAAGGCTGGAGTCATTTTGATACGCTGCCATGGGTCAAGCAGGCGGAGGAAGAAGAGTTCCCGGCCGTCTGGGCGACCGTATGCGCGGAGAGCGGAAAAACAGTCAAAATGAGGGCCAAACCCAGCACGCTGTGCCGGACATACTGGGACGTGCCGATCGGCAGCGAGGTCGTGCTGACAGAGCCCGGAGACACATGGAGCGGCATCATATGGAACGGCCGCAGCGGGTACATGATGACCAAATTCCTGCAGATCGGCACAGATCTGCCGATCTATGGCGTGATCATCAACACCGGCCTGACGAAAACACAGGCGGAGGAACTGGTTAGGATGTACGGCGGCGAAATCACCGCCGGTTAATAAGAAAGGAGAAAAAGACAATGGCAAACGGAGCGACGAACAACGTGAGGCTGATCGACATCGAGGAAGTCATGCCCGGACAGTTTTTCCGCGCATATGTGGGTAAGTCCACCGATAACAAGCCGGGTGACGACGACCAGGTGACTCAGCGCACCGGCAACCTGTTTATCGAAATCGACACCGGCGATACCTACTTCTACGACGAAGAGTCTGAAGACTGGATCCTGCCGGGAACAAGCGAAGGCGGTGAAGCATAATGGATATGGGCACAGTTGTCGCCCTGATCAAAGGGCTCGCTCCGAAAACCGACCCGGCAGTGATTGAGCAGGCAGTACAGGACTGGCTGGACGATCACCCGGAAGCAACCACAACAGTGGAAGATGGATCCATCACCGAAGCGAAGCTGGCTGCTGACGTGGCCGGGATCCTGGACGATCTGCAGGATGATGTTACTGACGTTGAGAATGCTTTACAGGAAATAGATTCTCAAATTTTTAAAAAAATCGAACCAACAAGCAAACAGGCAGCAAGTGTTCAGATAATCACAGATGCTATGATGCTCCCTATAGCATCAGGTGAAACATCATTCATCTACACGCAGGAAGGTTCTGGAGAATCTGCGCTTGATAATGTGCGTAATTTTGTCGGTTACTCTTCTTGCATTGTCAATGTGTCAGGAACTGATGACCCGCAGGAAGGGAAAAACTACACGATCCCATTTAGTGCATCTGTTGGTGACAATGGAACTGCATACGGTGGAACTGTTGACATTGTTAACAAAAAACTGGTATTAACACACAGGAAACATCATTTTGTCTCTGATCCTGCCGGTGGAACGCCACTTACAAACACAAGACGGTATTCTGTATGGATGCAGCCAGCAGCGAAAGATAGCACAAGGCATAATTCAAAGAGCAACAAACTGAAATATCTTTCTGAATATAATACAGACTCAGTGCATTTCTATGTTGACGCAGAAGGATGGAACGGTTCACGATGTTATTTTTTCCTTCCGAATGATGGGACATCCTATGAGTTTGATGTTGTTTATGAATTGAAAAATCCGATTGAGTACAACCTCACAGGTGACAATGTAATACTGTTGGAAGGGACAAACTATATTACGTGCAATATGGGGAATATTGCACTTGCATACTATAGCCATAATATCAACACAGGATTATCAGAAATTTCTAAAATCGCATTCAAAAACAAAGAAGCATTGAATAGTGTTATCCCGGAAGTCAATAGCAAACTGATGTTCAGCACACCGGAAATGTTTGGCGCTGTTGGTGACGGGTCTGCTGATGATACAAACGCAATCAATAGCGCAATAGCATACGCATTAGAAAATAAAGTGCCTATGTATGCTTATAAGAGATATAAAGTGACGAGTTCAATCGTTATCAATGGATCTACATCTGAAATATATATCAGAGCATTAACTGCTAATTTTGACGATTTTGTTATCAAATATAGCGGTATAAGATCATTTATAAAAATAACATCATTGTACAATCAAACAGGTGGTGGAATATATGTAACAGTTCCTTCTACAGATGCAACTGAATTTAATACTTTTGAGATTGGATGGGTATATGTAACAAACAAGGAAGCATTAAAGATTGAAGGACCAACAGACAGAGGAATATATTACAATGTGTTTAGAGTTGTGCTTTTAAAAAGTACATCGGCAAATGCAATTACAATTATAGGAGGTTATGGAGAAAACAAGTTTTATGGTGGAAAACTTATAACCAGTGGAGGCTGGGCAATAAGTATAAAAGATTCTGGTTTTAACAAGATGTACGGTTTTTCAATAGAAAGCGACTGCTTTGCAGGTATTCTTCTTGATCATTCGACTCATAATGAATTTATGAATTTCCGTGACATAGAATTAATAATGAAACGGAGGACGGCAGAAGCTGGATCAGATAAAGGTTTGTTATTGAAGTTTATTGGAGCATCTTTATGTAATAAGTATTTCACAGCAGATAGAATATTCCTTGATTGCATAGACATATCTCAATCAAGAAAGTTGAAATACTATTACGAAAATAACAATAATTCAAGTGTGACAAGCACCGGTCTGCGTAACTTTATTACAACTGATGACAATATTGATCCTCTGAATGAATACAGCGTTCAGCAGGGGATGATGTTGATGCCTATACACACAAATAGGGCAAAAGAATGCGTAATAACATTAGAAAGAATCATTGTAAAACCAAGCGCAGAGATTGAAATTGAAGTTGGTGAAACGCTTGATTATACAGTTAATGATTTTGCCAATTTTGCAACACATTTCATCATAACAGAAGATGATAGCACGATAAAGCTCCATTCGGCCTATTGTTCTGAAGGTTATGATCACTTTAACATTTATCAGAAAACAGGGGCGAGCGCTGATGTTGTCGATTTCAATGGTATTCCTTTATTCGAAGGAAGTAATTATGGTGAAGGAATATACAAATTTAAAGCGGTAAATGCTCCGAAAGAAGTGTTCAAAGGTAAAATAACATATGTTGATCCTGCAAATATTCCTGGATGGAATGATGGAGAAAATGACATCTGGTATGTGACAAAAAACGATGATCTGATTGAAAAGACACATCTTGCAAAAAATTATATAGAACCAAATGGAACGATTAACTTTACAAGCAGCATTATAACAACACCGTCGTGGGAATCATCTGATACAAGTGTTGCAACTGTAAACAACGGAACTGTAACTGCTGTTTCCGAAGGGGTTGCTGTAATCACAGCAACAGGAAACGGACAGGTGGAAAGATGGGTTGTTACTGTAATCACTGTTTAATAGACACACGTAAAAAAGTGGAAATACAGGAGATTAACACAAATACAAAAGGCGGTGATCCACATTGAAAAAGTAAAGACTGAACTTGCCTGGTGCATGACATACGACCAGGCGGACACCTGCCGGGGCGCCAGCGGACGGAAGCTCCGGCAGGTTTGTATATGGTGCCCGCGATATCAAGAACATCAAAAGAGGGAGAAGGAAAAAAACGATGTGGAAAAAAGTGATTGAATTTCTGTCAGCGATCGGCGGGGCCATTGCCTCATTCTTCACCACAATGCCTCCGCTGGTTTACATCCTGATCGGCGTGATGAGTATCGACTATGTCACCGGTCTGATCTGCGGGGCGATGGGAAAGAGCAAAAAGACCGAGACCGGCTACCTTGCCAGCCATGAAGCCTGGAAGGGCCTGCTGAAGAAAGGCGTGATCCTGCTGGTTGTGCTGCTGGCAAACCTTCTGGACATTGCGGTCAGCAAGGGCGCAGGAATTACCGTGGAAGCAGTGATGGGAGCGACCTGCCTGTGGTTTATCGCTTCTGAGGGCCTGTCAATATTGGAGAACGTGGCCAGCATGGGCGTGCCGGTACCGAAGGTACTGATCAACCTGCTGGAGATTATGCGGCAGAAAGGCGACGGCCAGGACAGCAAAGAAGAGAACAAGCAGGAACTGGATGAAAAATAATAAACATATAGAAAAGACCTGGCGGAAGTATCTGCCAGGTTCTTTTTTTATCCGTTTTTTCAGATTGCGATTCGATATATCGTAACCCGAAAGTTCGGATGTAACACTGTTGGTACACCAGACAGCGCGTTATCCGAACTTTCTAACCCTCCTGGGAGAGCTTCCAGC
>Ga0326512_10001210_pt1 | contig 20487 bp, 29 predicted proteins | sample 1_2617_0518_D_FD_203652 | JGI IMG/M metagenome (GOLD analysis project Ga0326512, IMG submission 203652) | Bovine rumen microbial communities from UC Davis, California, United States - 1_2617_0518 | ecosystem: Host-associated > Mammals > Digestive system > Stomach > Rumen | place: USA... | reverse complement strand
TGCAGTAAGGCCGAGCGTGCGGAAGAGGATGCGCGGACAAAATACGAAGCCGTTGAGCCGCACATGAGGCACATGGAAAACGATCAGAAGAAGTTGATCCGTTTTCAAAAGGATAATCAGAAAACGTGGGATAAGTGGTGGGAACAACATCAGAAAGAATATACTGAATGACTGTGCCTCTGGCAACGTTGGCGATGGGAGAGCTGCATCATGCGTGATGTGGCTCTTTTTTGGTACCCAAAACCGACAAAGGTACGGTAAAATCCTTGTAGTTCTGGTGTTATTCCGTCGAATTTGGCAGATTTTTGCCACAAACGGAATATAATGGCCTTCTGACAGCGGACTGCGCCCAAATTTGTGCCAGGATCCCGTGTTTTTTCCGTTTTCATTCCTTTTCAGGGCTTTTTCAACGGAAAATGACGGAATGGGCGCTTTACCGATGCAGATAGAAATAGGGAACCGTTTCACAACGACTCCCTATCATCTTAATATGGAAAAAGTTCAGAATTATCTACGAAGTGTTCTGTGTTCGCTTTCTTCAATAGGTGGTATATCGTCCAGTATTTTATATGCGTCTTGCATCCATTTTTCTGCGTTGCAAATATTGCTTATATCTGTATTCGCAATATTGCAAACAAACTTAACAGTTGGGTGTCTCGCTGTTTCATTCAACATTAATCGATATTCGGGATTTCCCAAAGCTTCTTTAAGAGCGGCGAGGTTAACTGGTTTAATTTCATCACCAAGGTCAATATCGAGTACAATAGCCTTGTTATTATAATCGAGGTGTATATCTGTTCGCCAACGATATGGTCTTTCGTTATCAATAACAGGGAAATATTCTTCTGCCAGACTCTGGGCAAGGTTTGTCATCTTATCGTATGCTTCGCAAACAGACAACCACAGATAGCCCATAGACAGAATTTCGGGATGTTTCTCCGAAATTTCTTCCTTCGCATTGTTAATCAGTGAATGAATTTGATTCAACACTTCTAAATCTCTGCCATCGTTCTCGTACTGCGCTTTCATCTGAGAAAACTCAGCATTAAATTCTTTGTAATCCATTGTGTACCATTTATTTGTATTATTAATTATATCGTTTTTCTTTTATTCGGCAGACACCCAGACATGGCGTCCTTTGCTGTTAATTCTAACGGTACAGGTAAATATCATTCCTTCTACCCAATCATCAGCAAAGTTGAACTGGCATTTCTTTGGTCCGTAAACATTACCATATGCTTCTTTGCGACCAAAGCCTATAAGTTTGATTTTTCTGCCATCTTCGGCTGTAAAATTACAAACCAGGCAGAACTTCTTTCCCCAGCTGCGAGAATCGAGTTTTCCCTTAAAAGTCATATCTTCCGTCGGGAAAAGGTATTCTGAACCTCCAGAGTTTTTCACCTCTGCTTTTGTTGTCAATACTCCATTTGTATTCATATGTCTAATATCTTGAATTAATAATTAACCAACGATGTTTTTTAGTGGAGAGTATTTCCAGGGATTATCCTCCATATCCTTCCAGAAGTTCAGAACCCTATCAGATATTTCTTCCATGGACTTGTTATCGCCTGCGAAGTAATCCTCGGCAAGTTCATATTTGAAATACATATTACCTTCCTTCTTCTCGTTGGTGTACCCCAAGGCCACCCCAACGGGTGTTGCCATAATAAACGGAACAATCCGGTGCTCGTTACCTTCACCGTCTTTTGCAACGAACATTCCACCCAAATCTTTCCGGGTGCTGAAATAGTTTTCTTTGTAGAAACGGAGGAACACGGTAGAATATTCTTCGTTGACAACATCGATGCCGTGCAAATCGGCAAAGTCTTCAAGGAAATCCCGGCTGTATTCTTCAATCAGGATGTTGTCGTCATCATCACCTTCTACAAGAAGGGCTCCTGTTACTTTTCCCTCTTCGTCGTATAGCAGTTGGAAAGCGCTTATACCGATGATGCCACGCCGGAACCTCGATTTAGACTCTGCGGTAAGCACAATATACCATTTTCCCAGCTCTTGAAAATTCCTTTGTTCATGAACTACCAAAGGGTACTTCGTGGCGGTCTTAAATTTCCGAAGGTTGCGATCGACGATGTTCATATATACGTCGGGGAACTTTCCCTTAACCTTGCGGCCTACATCAAGCTTGTATTCGTAATTCTCTATTGCATCCATATTTTCGTCGCTTAAAATTCTTCGTTGACAAAATCGTAAGGCCCATACATGATGCGAACACAATAAGGTTTTCCTATCGAATTTCCTTCATTGTATTTTAATATGTCGATGGCAAAACCAAAACCTGCATTTTTATCAGTAGGGATGAGAGCAAGTCCACCTACAGACTGATAATCGTCTTCGTTGTCCAGATTCAGAAGATTGATATATCGCTTGCGAAGCAGCTCATGCAATTCATTCTTTCTATCAATAGCTTCGTATTTGGTTTTACATTCGAGAATAAAGAATGCACCATTGAAAAATGTTTTTCTCCCGTCAGACTGAAAGAAAAAATAAATCCGATCAAAGAAAATCCCTCCATATCGCTTCCTCTCGAATACAAGTTTATCTTTCGTGGAAAGAATATAAGAATAGTCACCAAACTTGTTTTCGAGAGCTTCCTTGGTACTCTCGTATGAAGATCCAAAAGGGACATTACATATTTCTGTTACCTTATTCGCTTCTATGACAGCTTTCCAGAATTCAGTGCAATAACCATCATCAAGGTTCATCGTGATGGTCTCGCCTGACGGCAGCGTGTAGATAACGTCGTTTCCTCTTTTCTCACAGTTAAGGAGGACATCTGTAACAAAGTTACGGTAAGCCAAGGGTAGTTCGTTCAACGCCTCGAACATCTGCGGAGCTTTAACGGAAAGAGAATCCTTCCTATTTGTATCTGAAACAGACTGCGCAAACGTTGGAGGTAATGCTGATATGGCTTCAGAACAGAATACCATAAAACAACCTAAAAATACTATCTTTTTCATTGTATTTGTTTTTTATTTACCATATAAATCTTCTATACGTTCATCGGCAGTTCTCTCATGCTCATCGCCTAAGCCTGTTACACCGGCAAGGGCCATCTTCCACCGTCCATGAGAAGTGCGGGCTATTAAACCTACCTTAGTCTTTGGTAAGGGGCGGGCTTTAGTTGAATCCCTTTCTATCATCTTCTGGTAGCGAAGGTAAGCGATATACTCACATAACTCGGTATTCTTTTCAAGAATATCCTTGTATATGGCGATGTACTGTTCCTTACGCTTGCCCTGGGGCATGTAAGCATCACGGACAGCCTGCAGGCCGCAGTTGATACAGTTGTAGCGCTCCATCCAAATAATATATTCTTTGGCTGGAGCACCTTCCTTCGTCAGTCTCTCAATGTTGCTCTTAAATATTGCAAGCTTATTTTCTATCTTGTTCTTCTCGACCTGCCAAGCTACATCGGTAACGCCAGGAGTACGGTCAGCGATATTCAGTTCTTCAACGCGCTTACGGTCATTCAAAGCACTGTCAAGGGCTTCGGCATGACCTTCCTCTGGAGTGAGCGCAAGTTTCAACTGACTACGATAAAACTGCTTATTAGTCATCATGGCACCATTACGATAACTCTTATGCAGGGCATCGTAATACAAATCTGGCGTGAAACTTCCCGCACCGATCTCGCCAATGGTGAACTGATTCATCACAGAACTGTCATGATTATAAGTCACATACTGAGCCTTGACACCGACCATGGCCGTTGCCAATAATGACAATATAAATACAGATCTTCTCATACTCTTCATTTTTTTAACGTCTCAATCCTTTATTCATAGTTATATCTTTTGCTATTTCGTCGAGCACCTTATCCAGACGCTCCAGTTGCTCTTTGTTGAGTGCATGGATGCAGTCAATGGCTACTTTCTGCGCCAGGATCTTACGATGAGCAATGTCTGATTCCTCACTGATTCTGACTCCAGGCGTGCTGATGGCCTTGTAATAGTCATTGAATGAGTCCTGAAGCCAGCGGATGTTCCTGTGCAAACCGTTACCGGTGATGTGCTCAATGGCGTACTGAGATGTTTCGGCACGAAGTTTAGCTATCTTTGGATCAACCGTCGCTGCTGCTGTCCGACTTCGATTCGTGTCTATGGTTCTGATGACAAGTCCCTTCCTCTTCGCCGTCTCGATCATGTTTTTAGTTCCGCGCGACTGACCGTCCCAGAAGGCTATCAGGGCATCGGCATTATCTGCCATCTTCGCGTTACGAATTGGACCGGCTTTCTTCTCATCATTCAACCAGTCTGCGGGGAACTGGCGAATCTCATAGCCTCGCTCCCTGGCATAGCGTTCGCCCAGACGGTCGGCACCTCTGGCAGTGCCACTAATTATAATTATATTACTGTCCTGTCTTTTAGAGGACAGGATGGCGTCGCATTTATCGCGCAGCAACTGATAGTCGCTGAAATCTCGCGTCCCGGCTATGATTACCCGAAATTCTGGTTTGCTTTTTTCTGAATTTTCCATAAGACTTATTTTCCGCAAAGATACAAAGTATCTTCGTGGTTCGACTTTCTGAAAAATAAAAAGTCGTATATTAACGTTTTCAAGACTGCCCTAAGCCTTGAAACCCCTCAAAACATGTAAAAATGCGATATTCAACAGATTGAGGTGTATTCCATTCCATTTTCAGTACATCTTTAAATGGAATGGGATTGTTCAGAAAGTGGAACAATCAAACGTTTGGGGAGCATCAGGCTTTTAATTCTCTTGATGTTTTTACCGATGCCGGGTTTTAATTCATCAAAAAATGATAAAATAAAAGTCTGCCATCTATAAAAAGAGCCGCCACCATTGTAGCATGGCAGCAGCTCGTATTATTCATTCCACACCGTCCATCAATACCGCGATGGCACATTCCTGGGCTTGATCGACGGTCAGACCGTCACGACGACGTTCCTCATATTCCCGTTCGGCCAGTTCTGACCGGCTATCGATGAAGTCATCGACATCCTTCCGAGGGTCATCGGTATCGACCAGGTACTTCTTCAGGTACAGGCGATAGTAAGATAAATCTTTGCTCATACCAGCGTCATTCAAATTCTTTTGATGGCAACCCCTCCACGAGGTCAGCTACCTCCTTCATCTTCCGAGAAGCCTCTGAAATAACTTCCATCACACGAAGTTTCTCTGGAAAGGTATTATTACCATTACCATCCGTTGTAGGTAATCCACCCACAATACACAAAATTTCCTTAAGGTTTTCCGCTGTATTATTCAGGGAAAAAACATGTTCCTTTAATTTTTCCATATCGGTAATCGTTATTAGTCGGGGATTCCATAAATGACCGTGACGGTGGCACCGGTGCTGTGCAGTAGTACGGCTATGGTTCTACCGCCAATAGTACCGTTGCCGGAATAAACCGTATCACCCTTTTTGCTACTCTCTTCATCTTTCGTCAGCGTCATGTTATACCGCTTCTCGATTTCTGAGATGATGTAAGTCGCATTGCCAGTGATGTAGGTCACAGAAACCATGCTCAGCCCTTGGTTACGTCCGAGGAAGGTGTAAGTGACAGTCGTAGTGTTCTTGCCGTTTTGGTACAGCAGTGCATAGTCATTGCTGCCCTCGACCAACTCCCAGCCGGACATGTAGGCTTTGACATGGTCGGTGTTGGAACCCCAGTCAAAGCAGGGTTCGTAGTACGTAACAGTACCTGGTACTTCCTGTCCTGGCAGGTCATCATCATCATCACCGCCGCAGGCCGTGAAAGTGGTACACATGCAGCCCATCAGGGCTACCATCATTAAACTTAAGAAACTCTTTTTCATAATGCGTTTCGAGTATTGCGCCCTCGGTCGGCCGGTAAGGGCATGTTTCCTTTGGTGAGTGAGCCGCCGTCTCTATGAGACCACTCCCTTGATATTTGTGGAAACTGGAGAAACGTCGCTCCTTACTACTCGTGGCCGTCATTTCCAAACGACTCGAAACACTTTAACGTCACCGCCATCAGGCCCAGACGGAATACTCTCGTATTCGGGTGCAAAGGTACAAAAATAATTGTAAGAAACTACAAATTATTCTTCAGAATTATTTCTTGGTGGCATTGGTATCAAGACCGTATTTCTTTTCAAAGGCTGCTTGTTCTTCTTTACTGAGCATTTCCATGCCTTCGGGATCCGTCTGCAGGAGGTGCTTGTATATAGCAGTTTCTTCGTATGGGAAAATATCCCACTCCTGCAGGGCTTCATCAGGATTGCAGCCGTGCTTCATGGCCTCAGTCACTTCAATCTCCAGACCGAAGTCTTTAGCAATGGCCAGTGCTTCGTCTCTCGTGAACTTAGATGGCTTTGGATGTCGTTTGTACCACCACCGCCAGAACAATGTAATTAACCTTTTCATGGTTCTCTCTCCTATTCTTGGTTCTCGATGGCTTCTACCAGTTGGGCCACCATTGGGTTATTCTCCTTGCCAGTGATATTCAGGGCCTCGCCCTCTGCAGCCTCGAAGGTTACACTGGGTGCTGCACCGGCGGCAGCAGCTTCCTCCAGAAAGGCTAACGTCTCTTCCTGGCTCTTGCCGTGACCGATGAATGCTGACATGATACATGCCATCACGTCGGTCTTGAAACCTTTGTCACGGAGCTGCTGGAGGTCGCCTTTGTCCGGCTTGATGGTCGCTCTGTGGTACTTGATAACCATCTGACCGCCCACCTCGTTCCAGAGGTCGAGCAGTTCCATCTCGTAAGGATCTTGTGTTTTGTTCTTCTTCGCCATAATATCTATACTTTGAAATTGTTACTAATTCAAACTGAAACTATCCCACGCTGCACTATAGCCCGAAAGCACCTGGCCGTCACCTCTACATCAGCTGCAGACTGGTGATAGTCGATATCGCTTTGGCGAATCTTTAGCTTGTCTGCCAGTTCTGACAGTCTGGGCCACTTGTAATCTCCATGGTAGCCAGGAATGGCACAGTACCTCGTCATACGGTGCATGGTGTCCCATAGCTCTTTGTCTTGGAAGGATATTCTCACACAGGCCTCTATTGCATCAGCCTTGATGAATCGGGTATCGAAACGGCCATTGTGTGCTACAAGCAGATCGGCATCGGTAATGACGTCCGCGAACTCCTGAAGGACTTCTGCTTTGTCTGAGGTTCCAAGTTCTGCCAGCCTCTCCTTCGTCAATCCGTTCACATGGATTGCTTCATCGGTGATACGCCTTTCGTCATCAGGCCAGTCGAAATAATATGTCTTCTCACTTATCTTCTGGAGCTTATTGTCAAGAACCTGCCAGGATATCGACAGGATTACATGAGTACCGGCATTGAGTCCGCTGGTCTCTGTGTCGAAGACAACAATCTTCTTGACCTTCCTGAGATACTTCTGCCATTCCTTTTTGATGGTATCGTGGTACTTCTTTTCAGCGGCACGGGCTTTCCGTTGCTGCAGGAGTTTCGCCTGGTGCCTCTTTTCAAGGATGGCAGCAGCTTTCTCTTCATCCTTCCTCACGTCACTCTCGCCGTAGTAGATGGCTGTATGTTGGGAAGTGCCGCTTGTGTACTTCTCAACACCTTTCCGGCCACGCTTGATGACATAGCCGTCATTCAGCCATTGCAGCTCGGTATGGTCGCTTGTAGATGCGTAAGGGTACTTTCCCATAATCTTCGCTTTTGATTCTGTTACAAATTCATTTTCTGTTAGCCTTGATTCCCTTCTGCTGAAGGTACTTGTATATCGTCCTATTCGATTTCACTCCCAGGGACTCCATGATCTGGGCTATCGGCATGTGGTCTTTATACATGGCTGCAGCGGCATCGGCCTTGCTGTTATGCGGCTCTTGTGGCCGTCCCATCTTCTTTCCTGCTGCCATAGCCACCTTCCGGCCTGTCTGGCACCGCTCGATGATAAGGTTACGCTCATACTCCGCGAGGATAGCCATCATCTGCATCATCATCTTCCCTCCTGGTGTTGTCGCGTCGATGTTGTCCTGAAGGGCTATTAGGCTGATGCCCTTCTCTCTGAGGTCATCGACCATGGCCAGCAGCTCCCGGACGGAACGACCAAGCCGATCCAGCTTATACACCACCAGCGTGTCACCCTGTCGGATGAAGGACAACAGCTCTTTGAGTACTGGCCTCTCCTTCACGCCGGACTCCTTCTCGGTGTAGATCTTCTCACACCCTGCCTTGTTCAGAGCCTCTATCTGCATGTCGAGGTTCTGGGCAGTCGTACTGACTCGTGCGTAGCCTATTCTCATAGTCTTCTGATAATGTCCTGAAGGAAAAATCCAATACCTTTTTCAGCAGCTTCTTCAGGGGTGTCATACCCTACATTTGGGTTTTCACCCATAGTTGTCATTCCCAACCATTTTCCATCTTCTATTCTGTTCATCTCGGCATAGAACCCAGTTCTTGTAATTGGGTTAACAGCCAGTTTTATAGAAATATGTACACCGTGAATTTCTCGTATCCACTGCATAGCCATTGCCTGCGTTGGCGCCGATATATCCCTGTCACCTGTAAGATAATATCCTTCATGATGAAAAGTTCCGTCATCATCATACCGGGTTTTTGTAAAGATGTCGAAGCCTTTTTCTTTCAGCAGCTTCGCCGTCTCAAAATTTACATACTGCTCTTTTATCATATTTCTTATTTCTTTTCGATGGTAAAACGTCTTTTTTCCTTCGGTGCTTTCACCTCCATGCGAAGGTAATTATAGATGTTATTCAGATGATCTACATGGATGTTCTGCAACATACCACAATTGATGAAATCGGGAATGTTTGGAATCGGATCTTCCCAATAATCCCACAAGCGATAACATTTACCGTCCACGTCAAAGTTCTCGCATTCATACTCCTTGCTGAAATCATCGTCCTCTTCATACGACACTCCATAATAAAGAAGATCTTGGTGATACATTCGGTCGGAGTATTTGAGTCCGCGAAGCCGTGCCATTCTTTTGTCGTACACAAAAGTTTCACCTGGCTTGACTTCCAGCTTCTTCAACATACGGATGATGCTCACCATTAATGCTGTTCCATACATACACTGTATTCCAGAAAACGCGAACGGTCGGAAATTCTCTATATTCGCCATCAGATCGTTTGGTGTCGTACTCATTTCCCTATTTTTTCTATGTCCAACACATCAAACTCCCATTCATGAGCGTCATTCTCATGAATCTTATCACAGAGGTATTCGCTCAGATCGGAGTCGGAACTAATTGTACCGTTGGCCTCCATCAACTTCTGGGCGATGTCATCGGGCAGGTCGAACTCTCCCCTTACCCAATACTTACATGATACTGACAAATCTACTTTCATATATATCTATATTATATGTTGGCATCCCTAAAACTCCTTGGATCATAATCCCACGCGTCGGGAAGATGATTATCTACCTTCCTGTCGGTAAAATGCTTGTTCCCCAATTTAGCCAAGGATTCTGTACTGTTGAAAACGTCCTTCGTTAGCTGAAGAAGTCTTTCATCAAACTCATCGTTTGGTTTTACCATACTGTTAAACACATAACAGAAGAGTTTCCATTCACGCTTGATATATTCCATCGTGAACGGTGTCTTATCGCCTTTGTCAAGTTTCCAACAAGTACGACAGTCCATTATATCACAGAACAAACCGGCTTTGTTGGTGGTTGTATATGCCACAGGCTCGTAGTCATTCGCCGGTGGATCACATGGATGGCCGTCCTTGACTAAATTATAGTGCCAGTTGCCATCCTTTTCGTTGTATTCCAATAATACCAACCTATCCATACTATTTTGTATTTATTCTACAGACAATAAATGTTATTGATGTTGGTTGACAGTTCCTGGTCGTACCAGTCACCGCCGGACATTCCACCTTGATAGATGCGGTTACCCTTGATGCTCATGTGCTGCGGTGGGTACCAGCCATCAGAGGTAAACGGAACTCTCACAATAAAGGACATCATGCGCCCGAAACAATCCAGGCAGACCTTCTCGTCTGCAAGGATGTTGGCTTGCCGTTCATCATCCATGATGTTATGCAATGCAAACTCGGCCTTTCTGTCGAAGTCCTTATCATCTGGTGCAACACCCATCGGGCGGACAACCAGGTATTGAAGATACAAGAAATCTTTCATACACTTGTTTACTTTAATTATCTGTTGCAAAGGTACACATTTTTAACGAAACCACCAAATATTTTTCCGTATTTTTATGTACCTTTTTTCATTTATTCAATTTATAATTAAATTACACATCAATTCCTTTCTTAATTTTGAACGTAGCAACCTCCCTACTCTCCGTTGCTTGTGGGATTGGCAGCATTCTTTGCACCGTATTTCAGATACTCGTTGATGATATCGGCCATCGGTCTCCATGCTACGGGCTGATAGGTATGGTTATCACCAATTATATCGGTACCCATAGGCATGAATCCGAGTTTCTTTCTCCATCGGCTGATGTAGAAATGTTCACCCTCACACAGCACCATTATCATATCACCATCCTCTGGCTTGGTGTCGAGTGTTAGCCACTTCGTGTCGGCTGGGTTCTCATCGGCCCACTGTACTCCATCAACGAAGTAATCATCGCTGGTCTGCGTATAACCACGCTTGCGCCTGTAGCTTGCTTGACAGGAGCCTGCCTCTACGGCCTTCTTCCAACGCTCGACGGCCATGCGTTCGTTCTTCAATTCGTTCATACACTTTAACTTTTAAAATTATCCTTCAAACTTCTCCGGTAGATAAATAGCCCCATGGCTGACTGCCATAGATGCTATCCTAACAGAGTCCATCATCACAGTGTGCCATACTTTGATAATGTTACGTTTTCATTTGTTCGTACAAGTCCCTTAATAATCGAACCAAAACAATTTTCAAATCTATACCTCCAGCTTCCATTTCGTCTAATAGGGATTCTATTACACTTATGGACGGGCTGCAATCTTCCATGCACTGCCCCTTAATCAGCTCTAACAACTTATTTTCGGTTAAAGAATAAGTGTCTTCTTCCATAAGGGGTGTACTTTCTTCCTCCTTTAAAAGTAGGTCTACATTCAAGTCATCTTCAAAATCCATATTATTCATAAGATGACAATTATGAATCTGTCCTTCATCATCCTCGACGAATGCCCGATACTGGTGCAAACAACTTTCTAAGTACTTTTTATCTTCTGTTCCATCTTCCCATGAACAGAAATGAGGATCTTTGATAATATTTATTATTCTTGCCATATTAATATTCGTTATTATACTGCTCATATAATTATCCTATTAAAAATTGTGCCAGTAGTCGCTGAAAGTAAAAGCCAAAATTGGAAGCAACGATTGGATCTGGGAAAACAAATCTTTCAAACTGATTTGCTTTCCCATCTTTAGTTACCTCAATTGCATCAACATACTCAGCCATCTCACCAGTCGGTAAAACATATTCTGTCCGTCTCATTTCTTCCGCTGCTTCATCTAAAGCTGCTTCCTTCGGATATATATTGAAGACAGGCATCCATAGATTTTCTTCTCCAGTGAAACCTCTTGTAGGTCTCCAATCTCCTTTAATAGCTGCAATAATCACCCTTAACTTAACATATGCTTCTACATCTGGCATTGCCGAACCAATGTTTGATTGTTCGAACATTCTCCATTGTAAGACACACGGGTGATTCTCACCTAACTTCTGAACCGCTTTCTCGAAGCTGTCAATTACTATTTTCTTTGTCATAATAATATTTATTAATCTTGTTCATAGTCTAAATGCACTGTCGCATACTCCTTGCTCCACTCCATAAAGTACTCATAAAAACTCTTCTTCATTTCTTTTGAAATTATTACGTTATCAATATAAACTTTTAGGATTATCTTTCATATACTTTTTAACAGCAGCTCTTAACTCGGGAGAGTCAACGGCTGAGTCCCAAGGTACATAGATGCGGTATGGTGCCATGATGAAGGCACAATGCTTCTCGTAGAATTTGCGCTGTTCTTCCGTGAAAGGACGGCGCAGGATGGAACAAACATACACGTCTGTCCTTCCGGCAAGATACCTGAAGACACAGAAGGCATCCCATCTTCCGTAGTCCGGATTACCGCAATCCCAACTTGGATATCCTCTATCGTCGTAGCATCCGAGTGAGACACCAGTGACGTATTCCTTCATTTCTTCAGGCAGTTCCTTCATAAGCTTTGGGCGGTACACATTGACAGGAACATCTTTATAGTCTTTCCCGTTACATGATCCTTGAACGGTGAAGTCCAGAACATAGTTCTCTTTCACAAACTGCTTAATACTTCGTCTTACCATAGTCTTAATATTAAAAAGGAACAACGTCGTTTGTTTGTTCAATATCATCGAATAAATTATCATCTGTGTCGGATTTTGTTTGGGATTCAGAAACAATATGCCTTATATAATTAAATCCTCCGAACAAACGTATTAAGAAATTCTTCCCGTTTGATGTTATAGAATACTTTATTTCTGGGTATTTCTCGTTTAGAAGAAGAAAATTTCTTGTTTCAGGGAGTTTTGATGTTTCAAAAACAACAGATTCTAATCTACAATATTCTTCTCCTAAGAACGATGATATATCTTTCAATAAACCGTCCGATGGAATATATCCTGTTTCAGGGTGTGTTTCTGTTGGGTCATAACCAGTTTTTGCTATAAAGTCCTGAAGATCATCGCCTTTTAAAACAAACCCATCCTTGTTATGCAGTGCCCATTCAATATAACCAATATCATGCTTTATAATAGAGCGAATGGTCTTACCGCTATACTTACCAAATTCCATCGTTCCTCTATAATGATATTCTTCTTTGAACCTTTCATAAGTCCATTTTGCCTCCCTGACGGCTTCCATCCATCTATCCATTTTCATAAAATAAGGTTCCATCTTTGAACCATACTCTATGGCTTTTTCACGGATTTTGGCTTCAAGGTCAGGAAGTATTAGACGCATTCTTTCTTCTGAATCAAAGACATCTTGGGTAATCTTCCCTTTTTTATAGGCTGCACGAATTGATTGAAATTTGGTTTTTATATCGTCTATTAACGAAGACATACCACTAATATCTGGGGCTATTGGCTCTCCAGCAAAATGCCCGTAATTAAATCCAGGACTATAATGCTTGTTCCAATTTTTTATGTCTTTGTTATATTCCTTTATTGCCATTTCAAAACCATTCAATAATTTTTGTATTCTTGGTTCAGATAAAACAGGCTCTTCTTTGTAGGGTGAGAAGATGTCCATAAAATAAGAAACATCAATTTCTATGTCGGATGATGGACGACGTGATGTGATGGCATCATAAAATGTCTTTTCTATTGGTGTAAGACTATTATACATCTTCTCGTAGACCCATGAAGGATCTTTTACTATAACGTCATACAGGTATTCCTGTTTACCGTCATACTCGACTTTTCTTGTGCTGATAAACATACTTATTCCATTCATTTCTTGATAGATTACTGTTTATTTTCCAACACCTTTGTAAACTCTAAACCCATCCTCGTCAGGAAGAACTACAAACTCCCTGTTGGGATTTCCAAGCAGTGCGGAAATATTCTCGTCATTATAAAAAACTTCAGCAGCCCTAAATGGGTTGTCTGCACAAGTTATAATAAGCATGTCCGCACGACTACATAACACCTCTGGGTACTTATCAAGCCCATCTTTCTTCATAGTAGAAACCTGAATCTTGAGTCTTTTAATCAATTCTCTTTTCGTCATTGCTTTATAAATTTAAATTAGTATATTTAAAACAATAAGCCACACCGCCCCCTATAAAGGAAACAGTGTGGCTCTGAAACTCACTGAGGATCCAGTCACCGACGGGCAGATATGTGATTGTGATTCCCGTCCAATCCTGCAGCCTTACCTGTCTTCATCAAGGCGAACTATATCACTGTTTCGGTTCTGCCTCTCCAACAGGTGTAGTTAATACATTCTCCCCCTACCCTTTCGGCTTGGGTGTTTCTTTTGATTCTGTTACTGAATCAAAGTGAAGCTATTTCTTCCGGATGCTCCTGAATATAACTCATTATCATGGCGGCGGCCAATGAACGTAGAGGAATATTCTTCGAGGCATTCACACGGATCTTCTCCAGTTCCTTCTTTACCTCTGCAGGCACCCAGATGGCTTGACCTTGTTCCTTCACTCCTGTGTATTGTTCCAACCAACCGTTAAATGACTGGGGATTGACCTTTGCTTCTGAAGCTTGAACCGGAGCCGCTTCTTGAACTGGGGCTGTTGTGGTTGACGACTCTGGCAGTACTACCCCACCCTGCCCCTGTGCCTGCTTATTAAGGCTGCGAAGCATACCAGGCATGATTTTTGGTTTTGCATCTTTATTACTCATAATTATTCTCCTTTCGTTATTTCTATTATATTCTTGAATACTGGTTCCACTATATCTCTCTGTGCGGATGTTATCTCGTAGGTGTTGACCTTTTCAAGAGCGGCACGTCCTGGCACTGCGTCCAAAAGAGTACCGAGCATGCCAAATGTCTTGGCAACCTCTCTCCACATCCTTTTTTCCTCTATATTACCCTTACGGACAATATTGTTAGGTACAAACAGAAGAGGAATGTGCCTGGTCTTCATGGCGTCCCACAGATTTCGAAGGATGGTTACAAAGGATCCAGTCGATGTGAGGGTTTTCTGATCATATCGGAAAGGGCATACAATATAGTCTGCCTGTGTCAGAATGGGAATAAGCCCATCATCCTTCATATTGCCTGGGCAGTCTATCAGGACGTAACCATCGAAGGCCTTGGCATTCTCCATGAGCTGCTGCATCTTCTCTGGCTCAGCAACGTCAAACCCCTGGATAGAGAATGGCATAGTGGTATCCTCCAAAAACTCTTCATCATCCTTGCGCTGCAGGACAAGGGACTGCTGTATGTCAGTGTCGATGACACAGACGCTCTTCTTCTGCCATGCCAAATAGTTGGCAAGGAGCAGACAGAGGGTTGATTTTCCACAACCGCCTTTTTGGTTGGCGAAAGCAATAATCTTATTCATCTCTATTTTGATTTTGTTACAAATTTAATCCTATTATATATTTATATACTTATTTAATTAAATATCTATATAATTATTTACTATTTGATTCTTCATCCTCCTTCAGGTGGACGTATGGCATCATTCTTTCCAGTTCCAATAGAAGTTCCTTGGCCTGTTCGCAATCCCGTGCCCAGCCCTCAGTGGTCTCAGATGTATAATCTGCTGTTCTATAATCCTCGGCCTTCTGATGCAATTGCCAAGAGGCGTTGGATAAAACCTGCTTTATATCTACTCCCTCGGTGCTCTTCTTAATAAAAAAATCACAAAGTTTCTTGATATTATCCTTGAAATACCAAGGCACTCGAACGGTTGTAGTTTTGGAGATGAAGAGTTTCTGACTATTACTCTTTCTCCCGGATCCTTCGCGCTTACCTCCCCTACCCTTTCCTATGTCAGTCTTTTCAATCTGGCTGAAGAAATTTGGATATTGGCGAAGAAAAACCCACTTGCCACAACGACAAATCTCTTCTACATCCTTAACTCTTTCATATGAGCTAAAGCCATTTTTGATAGCATCACGTCTGGATGCCTCATTCAGTTCTCGTAACGCCTCGTCGAAGAGGAAGCCGTCTGAGGGTTTATAAATGTCGTAGCCGTGACTTTCAATTTCGGCAAAGAATTTGCCAAATTCATTTATTTGCTGGCGTTGTGCAACGTATGCACGTGGCCAGATATCACTCTTCCCTTTATGACAAAGATAGTTGAACTCTGCCGGATAGCCGTTATACTCTTGATGCTTCATTCTTTGATACTGTTACGATTTCATGGTGCAAATATACAAATAATATTTCATAGTTCAACTATTTATTAACATTATTTATATATTTATTTAATTATATAGTATATTTATAGAATTATATAATTACATTATCGCACGAAACAACGACAAATAAAAGTTTTATTTAATTATATAATTATATAGTTATTTATTTGTAGAATATACTTATATAATATATTTACATATTTATATAAATATATAAATCCATGCCGCTGCAAAAAGTTTGCTTTTGTCACAAAATCAAAACAATCTTCGTGACTTTAAAATCCATCGTGAGTTAACCAATAGGGTGGTTGGAGTCCCAATGAATATTACTCTTTCTGGGTCTATTCCCTACAAATCATCTGATAGAGTTTGAACAGCTCAGCGACACAGACGCTTTCTGTGAACTCTCGGCTTACCTTCCATCCATAAGCCTCCATGACGGCACGATCGTTAGCCTGATGTGCCTTGCGCAACTCTGGAGGCATGGCTACTTCGTCATAAAGGTCGGCCAGTGATGACTCTGGGAAGAGCGCACGAGCATCGAGGATAGCCTGCGCCGTTTGCTCAATCTTTACTTTCTGTTCCTCAGTAGGGGAGGGCCAAGGGAAATTATTGTAGACTATATCTCTGGAATAACTATAGTCGCTCTTCATGCGCATACAGATAGCCCGCATCCATGCCATATGTACGTTACTTGTCAGAACACCGAAATGATATAACGTGGCATCCGGCACTATCCTGAGCTTGTCCGTACAGATGGTGTCACCATCCAGATAGCCGATGGGAACATACTTTCTTCGCTCTGAGGACACCTGCGGGATAATCAAACAGGTACTGTTAAGCGGCTGTGTTATTTGGGCGAATAGGGTAGGGGTGGCCGCAAACTTACGAATACCCTCCGCAATACTCTGCTCACGGGATTCCTTGCATTTTCTCACCCGCTCCAAAACCTTCGGGCATTTTCGTAATTCGCTTGGATCTGCATCCTTCAGCCACAGACACCATCTTGTCTTTCTCTTGATGAACTCAGCAGCTCCTATAAGAGGTTTTATATACTTCATGGCCTGTGGTTCCGTTGCGGCAAACTCTTTCACATCTTCTTCTGAAAGAATAAGATGGCCTCCATCGGCAAACTTGTTGCCTGAAGTCATATTGGGGATGTCACAGAGTGCCTTATTACGGCTCTGAATTATAATATCCGGCGCATCTATCAGATAGGGGTTTATATGCTTTGCAGGAGTGCTCACTTTGTCTGATAGATAAAGAGTCTTAGGCTGGGTGGCTCCTGCAGAACCTTTACTGCAGAACCCAATGATAACACAATGTACATGAGCTTTGTTATTTGACTCGCTATCCCACACAAATGTCCTGTAGGCGAAAAGTATCTCAATATCGAGGAACTGCCAAAGTCTTGGCACTATCTCGCCCTGTGTGATGCTATTCGTCGAGACGAAAGCACACTTTACATCAGTGTTTTTAATGTATTCAGAAGCAATCTTGTACCAGGCACAAACAAAATCGAGATTCTTAACCTTCGGGAAAACCAGTTCCATGTCTTTCTTCTGTTCAGAAGACATGAAGGTAAAACCAACAAACGGGGGATTGCCGATGATGTACGACAATCTCTCTACTGGAACAACTGTATTCCAGTCTATACGAAGCGCATTGCCTTCTGTTATGTTGGTGTAGGTCTTCAATGGCAGGAAATTGTCATCGAAGGTTATAATCTTTTCTGTCTCGGCCAGCATCTGGGCCTCACTGATCCAAAGGGCAGTGGTGGCTACCGTCACGGCAAAATCGTTAATCTCTATGCCGTAGAACTGCGATATGCTGACCTTAATGGGCGAATTGCCTTCCAGTGCCAGGAATGTCTGACCGTGATATCTGGCGCGAATGACATCATTCTCTAACCGGCGCAGACTCAGATAGGTCTCTGTCAGGAAGTTGCCAGAGCCACAGGCGGGATCGAAGAACACCAGACTGGCAAGTTTATCCTGAAAAGCATCAAGCATCCTATTCCTGATCTTCTCAACCTTCTCTTCAAGAATGGCCTCGAACTCCTTACGGAGCGTATTCAGGAATAGTGCATCAATGACCTTATGGATGTTCTCGATACTGGTATAGTGCATACCTCCCGCCCTTCTCGTTTCCGGGTTCAGTGTTGATTCAAACACCGCTCCGAAGATGGTAGGGGATATCGCGCTCCAGTCGAAATCCAGACTGGCATTGTGTAACAACACCAGGCGCAATTCATCGGTAAATTGCGGTATTTCTATAGTCGTAGCGAACAGCCCGCCATTGGTGTATGGAAATGCCTTCAAATCGTCCATCAGATAGCGGCTACGCTGGGCTACAGGTGTATTCAATACCTCAAACAGACGAATAAGCGCATTGCGCATATCCTTGGCCTCGTAGCCTGCCAGATAGTCGTGGAACTGATCTCTGGTGAAGATACCCGCATCTTCGGCATACAGGCAGAACACAATACGGACACAAAGGATATTCAGCCATCGCAGGGCTTCCGGCGAATTATCGTCGTATTGCTTCAACAGAGCATCGTAGATACGCCCCACTATCTCGCCTGCCTGCATCGAGACCTCCATCTCCTTGCTGATATGCTCTGACTTCACATCTACAAGGAACTTCAGCCTGTAATACTCCTTCTCTAAATCTTTCAGGAGTATACTTTCTGGCTCACCATGTGGCTGTTCCATGTCATAGACCAGAAACTCCTTAAAGTTGCAGGTGATTATCCACCGTGGACGTTCAGAATACTTCACGTCACTCGCATATCTCTTCACCTGTTGATATGGCGTAAGGAAATTACCGTCGCTCTGCTTGATGGGAGCACGGAGATCCTTATTGATTGACTTCTGCTCGATGAATACCTTTGTGGAAGGTATGCGCACATCTATGAAGTTTGTCGTGGATGTGTCACTCTTCACCTGGTCCTCGAAGCGGACAAAGGATGTGAGATCATCCACTCCAAACACCTTTGTCAGAAGATCGCCCCAGAAGAGCTGACTCTGGCCCTTTTCGTAACCCTCGCCGTTCCATCGTTTGGCAAACTCGGCAGCGGCCTGTGACATCTGTTTATCAGTCATATCCTTATGGTTAATTATTTCCTGTTAAAATCTCATAGTTTCATCATCTGCCGGTGGAAACGGCATCTGAGAAGATTCCTTTGAGATTCTTGACGAATCAGTTTGCGGTTTTAAATCAGGATCTTCAAAGCGGGTATACTCAGCCTTGAAGGATAACATGATATCGCCAGTTGCACCTTTACGATGCTTGGCAATGATAATCTCTGCCTTTCCGCGTAAGTCTCGGCCGTTTTCGTCCTGATAGATGTGGTAATATTCTGGGCGGTGTACAAATAGAACCATATCGGCATCCTGCTCAATGGAACCTGATTCTCGTAAATCTGACAACCGAGGGCGCTTTCCCTCTATGCCTTCGCGTGACTCTATACCACGGTTCAACTGACTAAGAGCAACGACCGGCACATTCAACTCTTTTGCCAGGGCCTTCAATGACCTCGACACAATAGAAACTTCCTCTTGTCGTGTTCCATAGCCCTCTCCACCAGCCGACATCAACTGGAGGTAATCAACAAAAATAATCTTCACATTCTTTTTCTGAATCAGATATCTGGCCTTCGATCGGATTTGGAAAACAGATAGAGCTGGAGTGTCGTCGATAAAAAGTGGTGTGCTCATTGCGTTCACGCGCTTGTCTATTTTGTTCCAATCCTCAGGATTAAGATTACCTCTCAAAATTCTATTACCTGAAATCTCGCAGACGGATGATATAATTCTATTTGTGAGCTGCACATGTGACATTTCAAGAGTGAAGAAAGCTGCTGGTATTCCCATGGAAGCAATATTGAATGCCATATTGAGCGCAAAAGAAGTTTTACCCATGGCAGGCCGTCCTGCAAGTATAACCAGGTCGGAGGGCTGGAATCCAGCGGTCATAGCATCAAGTTTGTCAAATCCTGAAGGAACACCCGTAATTCCATCCGGGTGGGATGATGCAGCCTCGATTTCTTTGATTGAGTCTTTTAGAGAGGTATATAAATCAACTGTCGTGGTAGTACACCCCTTCTGTGACAAGTCATACAAGGCTTGTTCGGCTTCCTGCTGAAGATCTTCAGGATCATTCGATTCATCATACGCTTTCTCATATATTACACCTGTAATATTGATAAGACTTCTCAGATGTTCTTTCCGTGCAAGTATGGATGCGTGACTTTCTATATGTGCCGAAGAAGCTACTTTTGATGATAATTCCGCGATATAGCCTGGGCCACCTATCTCTTCGAGCTTTCCCTGCTTCGCAAGTTCTTCTGTGACAGTCAAAACATCGACCTTCCGGGACTCTTGGACCATTTTCTTAATTACAGAAAAAATGGTTCTATTTTTTTCTTCATAAAAAGAATCTTCAGTCAGTTCGTCACTTACCGTGTCAAAAGCATCCCTGTCTATCAAATATGAACCAAGAACGGCATTCTCTATCTCAACGGCGGACGGCATAAGTTTTGTTGTCTCATGATGAACCGTTATTTCGTTCTTCTTACTGTACCTTCTTACCATAATTACACCTCCTTATTCGTTTTAATTATTATTTTTACATCTTTGCCGAAATATTCGTCTATCCTACTACGGATGATACTCTTTATGTCTTCAGTAATCTTTGCCATATT
>Ga0326512_10001209_pt1 | contig 20493 bp, 20 predicted proteins | sample 1_2617_0518_D_FD_203652 | JGI IMG/M metagenome (GOLD analysis project Ga0326512, IMG submission 203652) | Bovine rumen microbial communities from UC Davis, California, United States - 1_2617_0518 | ecosystem: Host-associated > Mammals > Digestive system > Stomach > Rumen | place: USA... | reverse complement strand
CCTGGTACAGAAACCAAAGGCTCTCAAAATCTTTACTACTATATACCATTTGTCTCATTCTTAAAACGAGCCCAAAGGTATCATTTTCCCATTTCATACACAAGACGTCAAAATTGACAGCTTACATGTTGACCACTAATTTTATTATATATATATTATATATAATATATATATAATAATATAATATATAGACTTTTAGTTATATTTCTACTTTAGTAAACTGTTCGCTGTTCGTTCGTTCGCTTACTGAGATTCTGAGACTGAGATTGTTTCCCTCTTTTTCGCTAACTGTTATCTGTTATCTGTTTGAAAATCGGTCAAATGATAAACTGTCATTTGTCATAGATCGCTTACTGAAATCTGAAATCGCAAACTGTAATTTAACAGTTAACAGTTAACAGTTAGTGTTAAGCATACTCAACCGATGGTAGGGATAAAGCGTGACAGTTGTGACAGATGACAGTTAGTGAAAGTCAATGTTCTTAGGAAAAGAGTCAACCTGCTCAGGGACACACGTCAACGATTCCCAGGGTGCGGAGTCAACTTATTCCGTATGGATCATGGCAGTCACAAATCACAGATCACAGTTATTGAAACGGAAACGGAAACGGAAACAGTTAGGTTGAAGTTGATTTTCAATGAAGTCAGATTTATTATTATGTATATATTATTATATATATAATATATATATTATATATATAATAAATTTAGTACCAGTATTTTTTCACTTTAAGCTAACTGTTTCCGTTTCCGTTTCCACTCTGTTTCCAGTCCCATTTGCTGAAAACTGAAAAATCCTCTTCGGTCAATCTCAAAACAAGTAACTGTGATCTGTGATTTGTGATTGATTTTGTCTTTTTCGCTAACTGTTAACTGTTAAACTGTTAAAAATTCAACCAAAACTTACTGTCACAACTGTCACTGTCACGCATAAAAATGGGGTTATTGATTCCGATGCCTTCTACACCCCACTCCAGTATCTGCCATCACTTGTACTAAAGCCTAGTATGACTGATACTAAGGGCTGTTATACCCCTATAACAGATACTGGAATACATCTTAAGAGATATTAGAGAAGGGTTCAAGGTTAAGGGTTCAAGGTTCAAGGGTTAAGGGTTACCACATTTTTTAGAGAAACAACAAAACAAATTACGTAAAAATGATTATCTTTGCCAGCAAAAAGAACGGATTATGAACAAACAACCCGATATATGTATGTTTGACATGATAGACGCCACTGGGTCTGGCTACAAAAACGACCCTCGTATGCGTAACGTGGAGGCAGAGATGATACGAAGTCATGAGTTATGTCTGAAAATATCGTCCAAGAAGCCCACAGATCCTGACTATAAGAGTCTGCTGGAAGAACTGTTCCGATGTGAGATAGATGATAGCGTCGCTATTGTTTCACCTTTCTATTGTGATTGCGGATGTCGGATGACAATCGGGAAGAATGTGACAATCAACAAAGGAGCGACGATACTCTCTCCCGGGAGGGTGGTGATAGAAGACAACGTCCTGATTGGTCCCGAGGTGAAGATTGCGACAGTTGATCACGATTTATACGACAGGCACAACCTCTTCCATTTCGGGAAGGTGACGATCAAAGAGAACGCGTGGATCTGCATCGGTGCCATCATCTGCCCGGGTGTAACTATTGGCAGAAACGCCGTCGTTGCCGCAGGTGCTGTGGTGACGAAGGATGTCCCGGACGATGTGGTAGTTGGCGGCAACCCAGCGCGGATTATCAAGAAGATATCTGTCTTAACGAAATAGTTCTTATGTCACATTTTTTATATCTTTGCAACATGAAAAAGATATTTATAGCAATAGTGTTTTTGAGTGGAGCGCCACAGGAACCGTGAGAACCTCTCGAAACAGCGTCTCGCCAACCCTGATGCGATGGCTGGTGGTGTGCTGGACACCGTACCCCCACAGGCACCTCGCTTCGTTCATGACTACTTCGACTACTACAAGACAGGACGCGGTTATCACAAACGCTCTGGCAACTCTAACGACGGTTGGCGCTTCATCGGTACACAGGCATACGCTAACAGCCGTTTCCTCTACTACATTAACGAGATCCGCTCTGCCGTCCTCGTGATACATGGTGCAGATGCCCACTCACGCTACTTTGGCGAGGCTGCCTATCACTATATGGTAGAGGGTAAGGCAGAGGGTTACAAATTCGTCGGTGAGCCGAACCCCAACCCAGAGAACAAGCAGTTGCTCATCATCCCCGATGCCTCACATTGTGACCTCTATGATGGCGGCTACGAGGAAAAGGCAGGAAAAGGTCAACCCAAGAACATGATTCCCTGGGACACTTTAGCAGATTTTTTCAAAAAGAATCTGAAGTAAAAGCAGAAAAAGAGCCAATATATTAGATCACACCTCTGGGCGACTGACTCATACGTTTATTCCGAGATCACGGGCATTTTCGCTTCTTCCCACGCAAGGATACCCCCCTTGAGGTTCACACACTTATAGCCAATGTCTGCTAATTTGCCTGCAGCATTGGCGGAGCGGCGACCACTACGACAGTAGATGGCGATGGTCTTATCTTTCGGTAGTTTTGCCTTTGCCTGTTCCACAAAATCATTTTGGAACTGGTCGATAAGAATGGCTCCCTTGATATGTCCTTCGGCATACTCATCGGCTTTCCGCACATCGAGGATCACCACGTTGGAGTCATTTATCAATTCGGCAAACTCCTTTACTTCGATATTCTCAAAATTCTGGCTGCAAGCTGTGTTGAGCCCGAGTACAGTCAATAAAAAAATGATTATCTTTTTCATTGTAAAAAATAAAATTCATTGCAAAATTAAGAAAAAAAAAAGAAAATACAACTGTCTTTCTTCTAAATTATAACATTTTTGATTATCTTTGCGACCAATAGTTAATGAACAAGAAATCAATGAGAAAGATCACATTATTTGTCATCAGCCTGATGTGTTGTATGAGCACGTCAGCACAGGAGCATTTACAGAAAGGGGCAAAAAACTCGGAAGAGAAAAAATCTTTCAAGGTTATAAAGGAACTGCCTATAACAAGCGTAAAGAACCAATACCGGAGTGGTACGTGCTGGGCGTATGCCACACTAGGGTATTTTGAGAGTGAGATATTACGAAAGACGGGCAAGACCTATAATCTGTGTGAGATGTTCGCAGTCAACAAAGACTATATGGACTGTGCCACACATTATGTCCGCATGCATGGTTACAGTCAGATCTCTGAGGGAGGCTCGTGCGATGACGTGTTAGAAGTCATCCGCCAGCACGGCATCTGTCCAGAGGAAGCGATGCCGGCACCAGGATCGCTGACAGGAGACTCCCTGGCTAACTTCAAAGTATTCTTCCCCGAACTGGAGCAAACGGTAAGAGGTATTATCAAGAAAGATGCCAAGACACCATTACCACATTGGCAAGACAGTGTCCAGTCTGTCATTGAGCGCTATATCGGTCGTTGTCCTCAGTCGTTTGTCTATGAAGGAAAGACATACACGCCAAAGTCTTTTGCAGAAAGTCTTGGACTTGATTTCGAGGATTATGTCAGTCTGACAAGCTATACCCATCACCCTTTCAATAAGTGGTATATTATCGAGGCTCCTTACAAATGGAGGTTGAAACCCAGTTACAATCTTCCCATCAACCAATTGATGGATGTGCTCGACAAAGCACTGGACGATGGCTATACCGTAGCATGGGGGGGCGATGTATCTGGAAATTTCACACGTACAGGCATTGCTATGTTACCCGACAGTGTCACCCCCACTCAAGAATTGCGTCAAGAACAATGGAATAACTGGGAGTTCACATACGACCATGTGATGCTTATCTACGGAAAAGCTCTTGACGAGCAAGGGAAGCCATACTACCTGGTGAAAAACTCATGGGGGAAATACGGACAATATGAGGGTATCTGGTATATGTCACGCGACTTTATAACACTGAACACCACCTATCTGTTTCTCAACCGCCATGCACTCCCCAAGAAATTGCGTGAGGACCTCAACGTCAGCGATTTCAACTAATCATGGCACCACAAACTATGAATAATAAAGGTAAACACAGGATACTCTTCGTGTGTCATGGGAATATCTGTCGTAGCCCGATGGCAGAATTTGTCATGAAGGACCTGGTGGAAAAGGCAGGTCTGGAAGACTCTTTCCTGATTGAGTCGGCAGCAACATCGACAGAGGAGATAGGCAATAGCGTCTATCCTCCTGCAAGACGTAAACTGGCAGAGCATGGTATCAGCTGTGAAGGAAAAACGGCACGTCAGATGACTCGCTCAGATTACAATCGTTACGACTTGTTGATAGGTATGGATTCCTGGAACATCCGAAACATGCGGAACATCTGCGGTGGTGATCCTGAAGGGAAGATCACGATGCTGATGGACTATACCAGTCGACCTGGCGACGTTGCCGACCCGTGGTACACAGGTGACTTTGAAGCAACCTGGCGCGATGTATTGGAGGGCTGTCGTGCTGTATTGGATCAATATGAGTAAGATCATCGTAGCTATAGACTCGTTCAAGGGGTGTCTGACGTCCGCTGAAGCGAATCAAGCAGCTGCGGAGGGCATCCTCCAGAAGATGCCTGACGCGGAGGTGATACAGATTCCCGTTGCAGCCTCTGTCTTCGCACCCCAGAAAGGAGCCACCCCAGGAATGGTCACTGCCCTCGATGCACGTGCCAGACAATTTGCGGAGAAATCAGCACTCCATTTTGGCTATGACCGTCAGGAGATGACTGGTGCCGGGGCTGCCGGAGGACTGGGTTATGCCTTCCTGCAATACCTAAACGCAGACTGTCGCCCAGGTATTGACCTTCTTCTCGACGCTGTTCGTTTCAACGATATCCTTGAAGGGGCAGAGAGAGTAATTACCGGCGAAGGGTTTGCCGACAGTCAGACACTCATGGGCAAATTACCTTATGGTATTCTCCAGCGAGCGAAACAATATCATGTTCCTTGATAGATTTTCAGACAAGATTTAAAGGATTTCAAAAATAATTAATAGGATTTTCCACGTATTTTATTTATATGATATTCTTTAATATACCCTACGATATACAGAAAGATGACCTCACAAGAGGGAATTCCCCCTTGTGAGGTCAAAACGTATGGGCAGTCAGCGATTCCCCTAGGAGATATTATATATTATAGAAACCAAAGAAAAATACGATGGCAACGATACGGTCATCTTTCATTCCCACAGCGCGACCTATAATCGAACCGTTTTTCACGACATCACCGTTTTTGCGAACCTCACCAATGATGGAGCCGCCCTGCCATACTTTACCTCCTTGTACCTTGCCTACGATGGAGCCACCCTTCCTGATGTCGCCATTGGAGAGAATCTGTCCGGCAACACTGCCACCAACCCAAATATTGCCGTTGCTTTCAATCTTACCACAATTCGCCCCATTAATCCATACTTGATTGTTATTACGTATTTCAGCTACGACACTACTGCCCCTCCACAATCTCACAGGGTTTCCTTCAACACGTGAGGCCGCCGCATCGGCTTTAGCATTAGCTATCTGTTGCTGTCGCATCTCGTTATTAAATTTCACCTTCTCGTCATATTTTTGCTTATACTTATTGAGCAATTCATTGTCGGCAATGAGATTAAATAAGATATTAGGTTTAGTATGTGTTTTGTTTTATATCTTTGTGCGAAGATAATATTTAATTTTGAAATCAGCAACAATTCATCTAAGTTTCTTCCTGCTTTACAATAATTCTTTTATAAAAAGAAAAATGGCAAGTTTGAAACTTGCCATTTGATGAGGTCGATATTTAACTTTTATTCTCTCTTTCCGAAGATACGGAGGAGATAGATAAACAGGTTGATGAAGTCGAGATAGAGGGAGAGGGCTCCCAACAGCGCATATTTCTGTGCAGTCTCACCAGCATCAGGTGCCTGCATCAACATTTGCTTGATCTTCTGAGTATCATAGGCGGTGAGTCCTACGAAAATCAGCACACCAGCATAGCTCAGGATGAGTTCAAAGCCTGTGCTTTTCACAAAGAACACATTGACCAGTGTGGCAATGATTAGACCAATCAACGCCATCAGCAGGTATTTACCCATCGACGAGAGATCCGTCTTAGTGGTATAACCCACAATGGCCATTGCACCGAATGTTCCTGCAGTGATAAAGAATACTGTAGCTATAGAGCTGCTGGTATAGGCAAGGAAGATATACGACAGCAAGGCACCATTGATGACCGAATATGCCACGAACATCAAGGTCGCTACTGGCAATGATAGTTTGTTGATTGCCGCACTCACACCAATGACCAATGCGAACTCAGCAATGATCAGTCCCCAGAACAGAATCTGATTGGTATAGATTGCCTGCAGTATACCCGGGCTGTTTGCTACGCCATAGGCAGTGATACCAGTAATCACCAAAGCCATTGTCATCCATACATACACCTTACGCATCAATACAGGAAATGCAGCAGAGACATCCCATTGCCTTTCTGTTGTTGCTGCATACTCTTTCAATTCATAATCGTTGTAATTCATCGTTTTCTCTATTAATATTAAATTCGGGGCAAAGATAGTTATTTATTTCCCTTATTATGCAAAAATCTGTATTAAAAAAGAATAAAAAGTTGTTGACATCTGATTTATTTCGTATATTTGCCGATGCAGTGTGCAAAGTGCATCAACTGTTAGAACTAAAACTAATATTACCATTATGACTTACAAAGTAATTGACATTGAAGGTGTTGGCGAGATTTATGCCGAGAAACTGATCGCAGCAGGTATCAAGACTGATGCCGAATTATTAGAGAAATGTGCGAAACCCGCTGGTCGCAAAGCGTTAGAGGCAGAAACCGGTATCAGTGGTAAACTGATTCTGAAATGGGCAAACCACTGCGACCTGTATCGTATCAACGGAGTCGGTCCTCAGTTTGCCGAATTACTGGAATCTGCTGGTGTTGACACTGTCAAGGAGCTCAAGCACCGTGTGGCAGAGAATCTGCAGGCGAAGTTAGAGGATGTGAATGCCCAGAAGAACCTGACCAACCGTGTTCCTGCTGTTGTGGAGATTCAGAAGATGATTGACCAGGCAAAGGAGTTGCCTGCTGTCATGGAATATTAAGAATCACTATGAGGCAACGATTATTGATTTTATTGGTTACGACACTGTTTTGTGGTGCCGTACATGCACAGAATGCGCTTGTCCATCCATGGATGAACAAGCGCGTGGCATATTTTGGAGACTCCATTACCGATCCTAAGAACAATGGTTCAAAAGTGAAATATTGGAACTTTCTGCAGGATTGGTTAGGTATTACCCCATACGTCTATGGCATCAGCGGTCGACAATGGAATGACATTCCCAACCAGACCGATAAGTTGAAGGCACAACATGGAGATGAGGTTGACGCTATCATGATCTTCATCGGTACCAACGACTTCAACGACGGAGTGCCCATCGGAGAGTGGTATGACATCCAAGAAGAGGAAGTGATGGCCGGCATTCACGAAACCAAGCATATCGTCACCAGAAAAAGGATGCATCCCATCATGACAACGGACACCTATAAAGGTCGTATCAATATCGCCTTGGATAAGCTAAAGCGTGCCTACCCCACCAAACAGATTATTCTACTTACCCCCATCCATCGTGCCGGTTTCTATGCCAACGACAAGAACTGGCAGCCCACGGAAGACTATTATAATCGTTGTGGAGAACCCCTTCAGCGATATATCGACGCTGTCAAGGAAGCAGGTAACATATGGGCTGTGCCCGTCATCGACCTTCATGCCCTTAGCGGTCTTTTCCCTCTGATGGACGAACATGTGCAGTATTTCAAGGACGGAGCCATTGACCGTCTGCACCCCAATGACAAAGGGCACGAGCGTATTGCCCGTACCCTCTACTATCAGTTGAGTGTTCTTCCCTGTACGTTCTGATTACTTCTTTGCCGTCGTACACTCATTCACCAAGTATACGATACTCATATAAGGAATACCTGTGTTCGTCTCCAGACCTATCTCACAGGTACGGCTATTGCTATATCCCACTTCAATATGATTCTCCTCTATCTGCGGACGGAGTTTACGAAGACCATATTTGTTCAGTTCTGGGAACGTAAAGCCCCTGTCGCCAGCAAAGCCACAACAGCCGACACCTTCAGGCAAGAACACATTCTTTGAACAAAGTTTAGCGAGTGCTATCATATCCTTATCAACACCCATCTGACGTGTCGAGCAAGTGAGATGCAAAGCGACGTGACGATCAACAGGATGGAAATCAAGACGATCTACAAGATATGTCATGATAAACTCCGCAGGCTCATAGAGTTTCATCTTATGCATGACCTTTTTCATACGATGCAGACACGGACTTTGGGCACAGAGCACAGGATATTTCCCTTCCTCTGATGCCTTCCATAATGCAGCCTCCAGTTCAGCACTCTTACGATCTGCTATGTCAAGCATTCCTTTCGACTCCCATATCTGTCCACAACACATCTTTTCCATACCCTCTGGGAATATCACCTCATAGCCTGCTTTCGTCATCAGTTGGATGATTTCGTCAACGAGGTCGTGTTTCTTGCCGCCATTCTTCGACTGTCCCATCGTCTGATTGATGCAACTGGGGAAGTAGACAACTTTGAGCCTCACCTCGCCTTTTGGAGAGGGGTTGGGGGTGAGACTTCTTTCAATAATGAACTGCGTAAGATCGGAAGGTTTGGGCTGACGTTTCTTCTTCGGCATAGCCGTTGTCCATAACGGAAGTCCCATCTTATTCATTCCTCGACAGATGTTCGTCATCAGTGTTGAACCAAGTGTGACATGTCCGAGGTGTGCCACATCGAGTACAACACGCAATCCAGACTTGATACCTGCCATGTGATTAGCGGCGAACTCACCAATCTTATAACCTGTCGGATTATTGTTCATATCCAATTGGCGAATCAAGTGCGTCAATTCCCCCGTATTAATCTTCATCGGACAAGAAGTGGAACATAGTCCATCCGTCGCACACGTCTGGTCACCATAGTATTTATACTGTTTCTTCAGCGTAACCAGACGCTCAGGATTCTCACCTGTTGCTGTGAGATGACGGATCTCACGCTGTACGGCGATACGCATTCTCGACGAGAGCGTCAGTCCGCACGACATACAGTTCACCTCGCAGAAACCACACTCTATACACTTGTTAGCGCGCTTTACTTGTTCGACAGTCTCTTTTGCCGTTGAGAGTGACGGATCCATCAGATACTTGCCGCCATCGGGAACGCTGTCAAAATCGTAGTCAAGGACAGGCAATGGTTTCAGACACTTAATAAAGCAATCTGGATCATCGTTGAAGATAACACCCTGGTTCAGCAGTCCCTCCGGGTCGAAGATTGCCTTCAACTCCTTCATTGCGTCGAAAGCCTTCTCGCCCCATTCGTATTTCACAAACGGAGCCATATTACGACCTGTCCCATGTTCCGCCTTCAACGAACCGTCATATTCTTCTACTACCAACTTCGCCACATCACGCATCATCTCAGCATAGCGAGCCACCTCGTGCTCATCTGCAAAACTCTGATTCAAGATGAAGTGGTAGTTACCCTCAAAAGCATGACCATAGATACAGGCATCGTCATAGCCATGGTCAGCAATTAGTTTCTGAAGTTTGACAGTTGCCTCAGGCAATGACTCTATGGGGAACGCGACATCCTCTATCAAACACGATGTGCCTATAGGACGTGTACCACCCACGCTGGGGAAGATGCCACTGCGGATAGCCCAATACTTGCCATATACGGCAGAGTCTTCCGTAAACTCTGCAGGGATATAGAGACGGAACTGTCCGAGACATTCCTTAATCTTGGCAATCTTTTCCAATAGTTGTTCGTGCGTGATACCCTTTGTTTCCGTCAAGATAGCAGTCAGGTTGTGATAGTCACCAGGTTGTACACCATCTATCTTACCTGCATCCACATCTTTCTGATACTGCAGGTAGACAGGATCATCCACAGAACTGAGCGACTTATAGTCGAGCATCTCTGCACTCTTCACCATCAAGTTCTCGGCACTCATCTTCAAGTCATCGTCACCAGCCTTCAGTTTCTTCATGGCGACGACTGCCTCACAACTCTCCTTCATCGTCAGGAAATAAACCATTGCCGATGCTTTGAACTGATAATCATGAAGTGTCTTCATGGTAACTTCAGAAAGGAAAGCGAGCGTACCCTCACTACCTACCATCGAATGAGCTATGATATCGAAAGGATCATCGTATGCGATAAGCGGACGAAGGTTCAAACCCGTTACATTCTTAATCGAATATTTCTTGCTAATACGTTCAGACAATCCCTTATCTGCACGTACTTTGTCGCGCAGGACTTCTATCTTTGCCAGAAATTCAGGATGACTCTTCCGAAAAGCCTCCCTACTCTCTTCTGAGCCCGTGTCAAGAACTGTACCATCAGTCAGAATGATACGTGCTGATATCATCATGCGGTCGCTATTAGCGTGTACGCCGCAATTCATGCCCGAGGCATTATTGATGACGATACCGCCCACCATTGCTGAACCTATTGAAGCAGGATCTGGCGGGAACACCCTACCATACGGTTTCAATATCTCATTCACCTTGGCGCCTACAATACCAGGTTGCAGTCTGATAGTATCCTGATTCTCGCCTATCTCGTATTTCTCCCAATGCTTGCCTGCCACGATAAGCACACTATCTGTACAACTCTGACCACTCAAGGAAGTACCTGCTGCACGGAAAGTGAAAGGCAGGTTATATTTCTTACAGGCTTTGACAATCTTTGAGATTTCTTCCTCGCCATCACTACGGATAACGACTTTCGGAATCTGGCGATAGAAACTGGCATCCGTTCCCCATCCGAGGGTACGAAGCTCATCGGTATAAATTCGGTCTGACGGCAGGAATTCTCTGAGGTCGGAAAGGAATTTCTGAATCATAGGTCACTATTGGAATTAGTTAAACGTGTATTGTCTGGGACAAAGATACAAAAAAATACTATCATCGATACATCTTTTATTATTCTTTTACTAAAATATAATGGCAATGTGAGAAAAAAGTATTATATTTGCCATCAGAACATAATATTTACGCCAACAACTAAAAAGCCAATGTCTGCATTAATATCAGTTATTCCCATCTTATTACTCATCGTCCTGATGATGGGTTTTAAAGTGTCAGGTTACAGGAGTGCCATCACCACCCTCATAGTCACTATACTCTTATCACTGTTTGCCGTGCCTGCTATGAGTATCATTCCAGAGAAATATGCTGACACAAGTATCTTAGGTATCACGTTATGGTCTATAGTAGAAGGACTGCTGAAGGCATGTTTCCCCATTATCCTGATTATCATCTGTGCTATCTTCAGTTACAACATTCTTTGTGAGACAAAGGAGGTAGAGACTATCAAAGCGCAATTTATCCAGATGACCTCTGACAAAGGTCTGTTAGTATTGTTGTTGACGTGGGGTCTTGGCGGTGTATTGGAAGGTATGGCAGGTTTCGGAACGGCTGTTGCTATCCCTGCTGCCATCCTTATAGGATTAGGTTTTAAGCCGATGTTCTCCGCTGTCATCTGTTTGGTAGCGAACACCGTTGCTGTAGGTTTCGGAGCAGTTGGTCTGCCTGCTACGACACTTGCCAACCAAGTTGCTGCAAGTGGTGTAGCCACACCTGAGGAACTCTGTGAGGTCGCCACCTTTATTATATTACAACTCTCACTGATGTTCTTCATCACCCCGTTCCTCATCCTGATGATGACAGATAAAACAAAGATTCTGAAGAATATCTGCATTGCCCTCTTCGTAGGAACATGCTCCATCATCGTACAGTTCTGCTGTGCACATTGGATAGGTCCAGAGACGCCAGCCATCCTAGGTTCTGTGGCAGCTATCTTCGCGATGCTTATCTACAACAAGCTGTTCATTCACGATGAGAACCCTGCCGATGAGGTTATTGTTGAAAAAAAGAAATTAGGTATAGCAAAAACCCTGAAGGCATGGAGTGTCTATGGACTGATTATCTTCTTCATCCTCATCTCAAGTAAGATTGTCCCACCTGTCAATGATTTGTTGAGCAACACTTTGGTAACGAAGTTTGATATACCTGTCATCGGCAATACCTTTAAGTTCGGATGGTTGTCAAATGCTGGACTGATGATCTTCCTTGGAGCAGTCATCGGAGGTATGATTCAGGGAATGAGTTTGAGCAGTCTGATGAATTTGCTCGCCAAGACAACCCTTAACTTGCAGAAGACCATCGTCACCATCTGTTGTCTGGTAGCGATAGCGATGCTGATGAACAACACTGGGATGACCAATGACATCGCCAAAGGGCTCGTCCTACTGACAGGAGCCACATTCCCATTCTTTGCGCCACTCATCGGCTCCATCGGTACCTTTGTTACAGGTAGTGCCACCAATGCCAATATTCTCTTCGGAAAACTACAAGCCACTGCTGCCAGCGACTTAGGAATGGTCAATCAAGGAACGTTCTTCGGCGTAACAGGTAATGAGACTAACTGGCTCGCTGCAGCTAATTGTGCAGGCAGTGAAGGAGGTAAGCTGCTATCTCCGCAAAGTATCGCTATCGCAACTGCAGCCTGTAACATGGAGGGACAAGATGGTAACATCATGCGTAAGACGATGCCTTTCGCCATCTTCTGGATACTGATGAACGGACTGATAGTGTTCCTCGGGTTGCATGTGATATAGTCGCCATATCGAAATAACATTATAACGAAATAACGAAAACATAAAAGAAAGAAATAATGAAAATAGGACTATTTATCCCCTGTTATGTGGATGCCGTCTTTCCAGAGGTGGGTGTCGCTACTTATAAATTGCTGAAACACTTAGGACTGGATGTCACGTATCCACAGAGGCAGACTTGTTGTGGACAGCCGATGGCGAACGCAGGATTTGAGAAGCAGGCTGTTCCCTTAGCTGAGAAGTTCGAAATTCTCTTTAAGGACTTCGATTATGTCGTGGCACCCAGCGTTAGTTGTACTGCTTTCGTGCGCATCAACTACCCTCGCCTGCTCAACCATGAATGCCAGACGGCAAAGAAATGTATGGATGTCGTGGAGTTCCTGCATGATATCGTGAAGGTAGATCGTCGCTTAGGCACATTCCCTCATAAGGTCAGCCTGCACAATTCCTGTCATGGTGTCCGTGAATTAGGACTCTCCTCCCCTTCCGAAGAACATGTCAAGCCCTTCAATAAAATCAAGGACCTTTTGCAACTCGTCGATGGTATTCAGGTTGTAGAGCCTGAACGTCCAGATGAGTGTTGTGGTTTCGGTGGTATGTTTTCCATCGAGGAGACTGCCGTTTCTGCCCAAATGGGTAAGGACAAAGTGGAGCGTCATATCCAGACGGGTGCCGAATATGTGACAGGTCCAGACTGTTCATGCCTCATGCACATGGCTGGTGTTGCAAAGAAACAAGGCCTTAACATTAAATTCAAACATGTAGTAGAGATTTTAGCAGCAGGATTATGAGTACAGCACATTCAAAAGCAGCCAAGGAGTTCTTGAAGAACCAACAATATGCCCACTGGCACGATGCCACTTTCTGGGCAGTACGCACCAAGCGTGATAATATGGCTTATGGTCTTGACGAGTGGGAACAGCTCCGTGAGAAGGCATCCGCTATCAAGCGCCATACCATCACTCATCTGGATGAGTATCTCGACCAGTTTGCCACCAATGCCGAGAAGAACGGTGTGGAGGTACACTGGGCCAAAGATGCAAAAGAGTTCAATGAGATTGTCTATGGTATCCTGAAGAACCATGATGTAAAAAAGATGGTGAAGTCAAAGTCGATGCTCACGGAAGAGTGTGAGATGAATCCCTATCTGGAAGAACGTGGCATTGAGGTTGTCGAGACAGACCTCGGCGAGCGTATCATCCAGTTGAAAGGACAAAAACCCTCGCATATCGTGATGCCTGCCATCCATCTAAATCACGATGACGTAGGTGAACTCTTTGAAGAGAAACTCGGCAGTGAGAAAGGCAACCATGATCCCACGTATCTTACCTATTGTGCCCGTCTGAGTCTGCGTAATGAATTCCTGACAGCAGACGCAGGTATGACTGGTGCGAATTTCGGCATTGCTGAGACAGGCGACATCGTGGTATGCACTAACGAAGGCAATGCAGACATGTCAACCTCCTGTCCCAAACTGCATATCGTCGCCATCGGACTCGAGAAAGTCATTCCTAACTACGAGTGCCTGGCTGTCTTCCAGCGAATGCTTTGTCGTGCAGGGACAGGACAGCCGACCACAACTTATACCAGTCATTTCCGCAAGGCTCGTCCGACTGCTCACAAGATGCATATCGTCTTAGTGGATAATGGACGCTCGGAGTGGATTGCCAACCCTGAACACTGGGAGTCGCTGAAGTGTATCCGTTGTGGTTCTTGTATGAATACCTGTCCTGTCTATCGTCGCTCTGGCGGTTATAGTTATAGTTATTTCATCCCAGGACCTATTGGCATTAACCTCGGCATGTTGCGAGACGCACAACAGCATTCTGGCAATGTCTCGGCATGTACGCTCTGCCTGAGTTGCCAGACAGTCTGTCCTGTGAAGGTAAACTTAGGCGATCAGATCTATCTCTGGCGTCAGCAACTGGATTCGTTCGGAACAGCTAATCCACAGAAGAAACTGATGTGTAAGGGAATGTCGATGCTTTATGGTAGTTCAGGACTTTATAATTTTGGAACAGGACTCGCCCATTGGGCCAATAGTATCCCCTCTCCTCTCATGAATTGTAGTCTTAACCCATGGGCAGAAGGGCACGACATGATGAAATTCCCCAAGAAACCATTCCACGAACAAATCAAAGATTTGGAAAGGTAAAAAGGTTAGAAGGTAAAAAAAGTAAAAGTTATGGCAAGCAAAGAAGATATATTGAAGAAATACAGGGCTAATGTCAGAGAGAAATTTGACATGCCCGACCTGAGCGACATCAAGGCGATTACTTATGCTGACCCTTTGGTACAGTTTATTGCCATGAGTGAGAGTGTGGGCGGACATGTCATTGAAGTGAAAGGCGGAAGAACAGTTGACAGCATCATCCAAGAGATATATCCCGATGCCAAAGAGATTGCCTCCAATCTTCCTGAAGTGACAATTGCTACCCGTAACCCTGATACTGTAGGATGTGTAAGCGACTTGAACGGCACAGATGTGGGAGTTATTCGTGGTATGTTTGGGGTGGCTGAGAACGGATGTATCTGGATTCCTCAGCAGATGAAGGAGAAAGCTGTTTGTTTTATCTCTGAGAACCTGGTTATTCTGTTGCCAAAGCACGAGATTGTGAATAACATGCACGAGGCATACAAGCGCATAACGTTCGATAAGGAGTACGATGGCTATGGCACTTTCATCAGCGGTCCATCCAAGACAGCAGACATCGCACAAGTCTTAGTGATGGGAGCCCAAGCTGCTCGAAGCGTCACCATCCTACTGATGCCCTAACGATAGATGAAATAGGTTCCACCATCACTATACGCATACTTGCGCAATAGTTCTTGTATGAAACGGGCGTTATCCGTAACACGGTCTTCCTGTCCGTCATAACCATTGATCAGCACCACCAAATGGCGTGTGCTGATTGTTATTTTCGTACGTTCATGGTCACTGGTAGGAGTGCCTACCCCACCCTCTGCGTCACGATAGACAGGTAGTCCATGAATATTGATTATTCCACGACCGATACCCTCGTAAGGTTCTCCTTCCCTGCCAATGCCCAACGTCAGCGTGTCACCCACGAACTTGTCGGCATCAAAGCCGCCAATGCTGTAGCCATAAGCGATAGAAGCCAAGTTGATAAGGTCTACCAAGGTATCTATCTGATACAGTTCCTTACCCTGCAGCATCCTTCGTATCAGAGCTTCTGAGGCAGGGCGATAACGCGAGGGATCCTTTCCACAAGCCTTATACACTCGTCGTGTGGCAGCGATTCCACTTAATTCTTTCAACGATTCCGTCGTCAACTCCCTGCGGAAACGCTCCTCCATCTCATGAATCTCGTCCCATAAAGCCTGCGAGAATGCCGTATTCTCAACCTCCGCATCTACACAAGCACCCACGAAACCAGGACAGACAGACTCTATCTCTTCTGAAACGATAATCTTCATAGCCTTCATTTATACTAATAGACGCGAGGACCAAAGATAGTAGTACCAATACGTACCATCGTGCTCCCTTCATCTACTGCAATCTTATAGTCATGACTCATCCCCCAGGAACGCTCACAGAACGAGGGCTCATCAGCAAAATACTGCGATTTCACCTCATCAAAGAGCGCTCTTGCCATTCTGAACTCAGAACGGATTTGTGCCTCATCGTCTACATTAGACGCCATCATCATCAGACCACAGATACGGACATGTTTCAATTCCTTCCATGCGCCATCCGCCAATAATTGTCTACAAGCATCAGGAGTCAGTCCGTACTTTGTTTCTTCCGCTGCGATATGCAGCTCCAGCAAGACATCGATAACACGCTCATTTTTAGCAGCTTGCTTGTCAATCTCTTTTAAAAGCTTGAACGAGTCGACAGCTTCTATCATGGTAATATAAGGAGCGATATACTTCACCTTATTCGTCTGTAGATGACCAATAAAATGCCAGTGTATATCCTGGGGTAATGTCTCCACCTTCTGACGCAATTCCTGCTCATGGCTTTCCCCGAAGACACGCTGTCCCTCTTGATAGGCTGCCTCTATATACTCGTTAGGGTGATATTTACTAATTGCCACAAGGCGGACACCCTGTGGCAAATCAGCAAGAACCTGTCTTAAATTCCCTTTGACGTCGTAGTCCATCATCTATCCCTCTCTGGTTTGTCGTCCTGACTGCTCTTTGCGTATTCAAAGACATCCATGAGGGTTGTCTCAGCAACACTGGCGATGACATAGTCAATCATCGAGCCGCCCATCACTTCCTCAATATTGTTGACAGCACCTTTCAAAGTACCGGCTTGCACGAGATAGTTGACACTGCTCCGTTTCTCCTTCTCCGTCTTCTCATCGATAGTGATAAACTGCAGCTTTGCTTTATACCAACGGTCAGCAGAAGCATCCTCACTAAAGAATATCTCCTTGTATGGAGCGATCTTGATATCCTTGACGGTAAACTCGCCACTGATATAGCTTGACATTTCCTCCATGATACGCTTCTCCGCTTCTGTGAAACTGAGGGCATCCACAGTATAAGTCTCATTTACTTTCTTCTGCAAGCCATCCTCCATCACTTTCTCGTAGGCTATTTTGCACTCAAACCATATTGCTGTTCTTGATCTCATCTTGTTGTACTTTTATTTCAATATTCTATTATTTCTGAACTCCCCGACTATTAGAGCCACCCAAAGCATTCTTCTTCTGTTCAGTGAGTCGCTCGATAATCTCTGTGGCAATCAGTTGGCTGCGAGAAGGATCCAATGCAGACTCTGCGGCTATTTCCTCTTGTGCCTTCATCAACTCAGCCACCGTTGACTCGCTCTGCGACATAAAATTCTTCTCTGTCACATTCATGTGTTCCTTATTATATATTTTTGAGAGAATCTTATCAGCAGCGGCAGTATAACGCTTACGGAAGATAGCCTCAGCCTTTGCCTGATATTCCTCTTGTGATTTTTGCTCAACAGAGACAAGAGAGTCCCCATCACTCACCACGCCCAGTTCCTCTGGACTATAGCCATCGTCTATCAAATCATCCGTAGCAGTTCTGGGAGCCGGTTTAACGAACTCCACAGGATTACTCTCCGGCATCATGTCAAAATAGAGAGCGATAACCAGTCCTGCAATAGCAACGGCAATGATTCCCGATATCAACGAACGGAAGGTGTTTCGCCTGCGATTGATACTGTCAAGCATATCTTTCGGAGTATTAAAACGATCTTCTGGAGCCTCGCTGACAGCTTTCTTCACCACATTACGAAGTTCCAGAGGCATATCTGCCTGGTCGAAGATTCTCTGCAACAAACGACCGACAGAATAAATGTCACAACGGTTGTCGACAGTTCCATTGTTCATCACCTCAGGTGCCACGAACTCCTCCATTCCACCATAATACAACTGCGAGGGATTACTCATCGAGAGATAATGAGATCCCACATGCGTTAATAATACAGCATTATCCCCTTTTCGCAGAAAGATAGTTTCTGGAGAATAGCACACGCCATACACACCTTGTTCATGTAGATAAGCCACCGCTTCCAACAACTGGCGAGTGAAATCCTCAATGAAATGAGGCTCAGCCACAATAGCCGGAGATTCGTTAAGAACATGTTTCAGTGGCTGATATTGTCCTTGTTCCATCTCCAGACGCACGATATCCTTTCCTTCTGTCTGAGGTCTGAAATGCAGAATATGCTGATTTGTGAGCGACGCATTCTGTTCACATTCCTTCTTCAGAGCCTCACAAAACTTGATATTATTATTCAGTTCTGGGGCGATGTCCACCACACTACGATATTTTCCGTCAATCTGTTGACGGTAATAATCACCAATCGGCAGACGGGTCTTATTGAGTTTTCCGTCCTTACGTGATGCTAAGAGTTCTTCGTAATTCATAATTCAGTTCGTTTGGATGCGCAAAAGTAAGCATTTTATTTGAAAAAGGAAAATATTATCTCATCTTTCATGTTTAATTTTTAATTTTTTCGTACCTTTGCATCCGATTTACGTAAATTAGAATACAATGCCGGAAATATCTGTTCGCGGACTGGAGATGCCCGAGTCACCGATTCGGAAACTTGCACCACTTGCCGCTGCTGCGAAAAAAAGGGGTACCAAAGTGTATCACCTGAACATCGGACAACCTGACCTGCCGACACCAAAGGTGGGTCTGGATGCCTTAAAGCAAATTGACCGAACCATCTTAGAGTACTCCCCTTCACAGGGTTATCTGAGCTATCGGGAGAAACTGGTCAGCTATTACTCAAAATATAACATCAATGTTACTGCCGACGATATCATTATCACGTCAGGAGGTAGTGAGGCTGTCTTGTTTGCCTTCCTCTCCTGCCTGAACCCTGGTGATGAGATCATCGTACCAGAACCTGCCTATGCCAACTATATGGCATTTGCCATCTCTGCAGGAGCGAAGATCCGTACCATTGCCACCACAATTGAAGAAGGTTTTTCCTTGCCAAAAGTAGAGAAATTTGAGGAACTCATCAATGACCGCACCCGTGCCATTATGATCTGTAACCCCAATAACCCGACAGGTTATCTCTATACCCGTCGTGAGATGCAGCAGATCCGTGACCTAGTAAAGAAATACGACCTGTATCTCTTCTCTGATGAGGTTTATCGTGAGTATATCTATACTGGATCTCCCTATATCTCTGCCTGTCATCTAGAAGGCATCGAACAGAATGTCATCCTCATCGACTCTGTCTCGAAGCGCTATAGTGAGTGTGGAATCCGTGTCGGAGCCCTTATCACAAAGAACGCTGAGGTCCGTAAGGCGGTGATGAAGTTCTGTCAGGCTCGTCTGTCTCCTCCCTTAATCGGACAAATTGTCGCTGAGGCATCATTGGATGCTCCTGAGGAATATTATCGTGATGTATACGACGAGTATGTGGAGCGTAGAAAGTGTTTGATTGACGGACTGAACCGTATTCCTGGTGTCTACTCACCCATCCCCATGGGGGCTTTCTATACAGTTGCCAAATTACCTGTCGATGATGCGGAGAAATTCTGCCGCTGGTGTCTTGCCGACTTTAAGTATGAGGGTGAGACCGTGATGATGGCTCCCGCCGCAGGATTCTATACCACCCCAGGTGCTGGCATCAACCAGGTCCGTATCGCCTATGTGCTGAAAAAGGAAGACCTTGAGCGTGCGCTTGTCGTACTGCAGAAAGCACTGGAGACTTACCCAGGAAGGGTAATGGAATAATACGTGTGAAGGGTTATTGGTTAACGGTTAAGGATTGAACTTCCCATTATTCATAGCTAAGAGAATCTATTCCGACCAAGGTGACCATCGTAAGGTGAGCCGCCCAGCTATTCGTATAGCCACCATTGGTGTGGCTATCGGACTTGCCGTGATGATTATCACAGTGAGCGTGGTGATGGGCTTCAAGCATACCATCCGCGACAAGGTAGTGGGTTTCGGCAGTCACATCCAGGTAGAGAGTTTCATCGCCTCCCAGTCCGCGACACCCTATCCCGTCTGTATCGACGACTCTTTAAGAAACGTGCTGCAACGTATCGAGGGAATCCGTCATGTGAGTCGTTATGCGCTGACACAAGGTATTCTCAAAACGGACAATGACTTCCTCGGTGTCGTCTTCAAGGGTATCGGAGAGGATTATGACACTCATTTCCTGCAACAGAATCTCAAAGAGGGAAAGACACCTCAGTTCTCCTCCACGAAGAGCTCGTACCAGTTGCTTATCTCCAAAAGAATTGCCGATAAACTCGGACTGAAGGTCGGTGACCGTGTCT
>Ga0326512_10001208_pt1 | contig 20507 bp, 17 predicted proteins | sample 1_2617_0518_D_FD_203652 | JGI IMG/M metagenome (GOLD analysis project Ga0326512, IMG submission 203652) | Bovine rumen microbial communities from UC Davis, California, United States - 1_2617_0518 | ecosystem: Host-associated > Mammals > Digestive system > Stomach > Rumen | place: USA... | reverse complement strand
TCACTCTCGAACACACAATGGGTATCAATGGCTTCTTGGGCGGACAATACAACTATAACATCACGGAAGCCACTATCTTCAAGAGATTTTGGTTGCCCGGAGCATGCGGTTACATCGACACCTACCTGAAGGGCGGTGCACAATGGAACAAGGTTCCTTTCCCCATGCTCTTCACCCCACAGTCAAACCTCTCTTATTTCGTGCAATTCGACGGCTGGTCGTTCAACATGCTGCGCAATATGGAGTTCCTCAACGACCGCTATGCAGCGCTGCTCATCAACTGGAACTTCGGTGGCAAGATTCTGAATCGTGTTCCCCTGCTAAAAAAGATGAAACTGCGTGAATACATTGGCTTCAAGATGCTCTACGGACACTTGACTGATAAGAACAACCCCTATATCAGAACGAACGATAATGAACTGCTGCGCTTCCCTACCCGAGACGGACATCCTACGTCATTCGTCATGGGCGACAAGCCATACATGGAACTTTCGGTGGGCATCAGCAACATCTTCAAGGTTATCACCGTGCAGTATGTACGCCGATTGAGTTACAACGACATGCCTGATATCTACGGAGGCGATAAGCTCCACAAAGACGGTGTGCGCTTTGCCATCGACTTCACGTTCTAAAACATTATAATTTAATAGAAAGCATATCTACTGCTACTACACTTAGCTACCCTATAACACCTATGGAGAAGAAAGGGGCATTGACGCCCATGATGAAACAGTTCTACGACCTGAAGGCAAAGCATCCCGATGCGTTGCTCTTGTTCCGTTGCGGAGATTTCTATGAAACGTATAACGAAGACGCAACGGTAGCGGCAGAAATCTTGGGCATCACCCTGACAAAGCGCAGCAGCGTGGCTGGGACGTCGGCCAGCGGAACAGCGATGGCCGGATTCCCCTATCACGCCCTGGACACTTATCTTCCCAAACTCATACGAGCAGGAAAGCGAGTGGCCATCTGTGACCAGCTGGAAGACCCTAAACTGACCAAGAAGCTGGTGAAGCGAGGCATCACAGAACTGGTGACACCAGGTGTGGCAATGGCAGACAATGTGTTGAGCACCAAGGAGAACAACTTCTTAGCGTCCATCCATCTGGGCAAGTCTTCGTGCGGCATTGCCTTGCTTGACATCTCCACAGGCGAGTTCCTCTGTGCCGAGGGCACAACAGACTACGTGGACAAGCTGCTGGCGAATTTTGCCCCCAAGGAGGTGCTCTTTGAACGTGGGAAAAGAGGCATGTTCGAAGGAAATTTCGGAGGACGCTTCTTCACGTTCGAGCTGGATGATTGGATTTATACCGACGAAGCAGCAAAGAAGAAGCTTCTTACACACTTCGGCACCAAGAACTTGAAGGGATATGGCGTGGAGCACTTGAAGAACGGCGTGATTGCCGCTGGCGCTATTCTCTTCTATTTGGAACAGACTCAACACACACACATCTCACACATACGGAGCATCAGACAGATTGAGGAGAACCGCTATGTGAGGATGGATAAATTCACAGTGAGGAGTCTCGAACTATTGGGCACGATGAACGAAGGAGGCAATAGCCTATTGTCTGTCATCGACAAAACTGTAAGTCCAATGGGTGCCCGAATGCTGCGCCGATGGGTCGTCTTCCCCCTCAAGGACGTGAAGGCGATTACGGAACGGCAGAATGTGGTGGAACACTTCTTCCGTGAGCCTGAATTGCGCGACAGCATTGAGGAATTGCTGCACCAGATTGGCGATCTCGAACGCATTGCTAGCAAGGTAGCCGTAGGACGCGTGAACCCGCGCGAAATGGTGCAGCTGATGGTGGCGCTGAAGGCGATAGAGCCCATCAAGAAACTCTGTATGCAGACAAACAGCGAAAGCCTCCACAGTTTGGGCGAACGCCTGGATGCTTGCACCCCTCTACGTGAACGCATCGAGAAAGAACTGAATCCATCACCACCAATACTAGTCAACAAAGGAGGCGTGATTGCTAACGGCGTGAATGCAGAGCTGGATGAATTAAGGAACATCGCCTACTCGGGAAAAGATTATCTGCTGCAAATTCAACAACGGGAAATTGAGGCTACAGGCATTCAAAGCCTGAAGATTGGCTTCAACAACGTGTTTGGCTACTACATGGAAGTGCGCAACACCTACAAGGACCTTGTGCCACAGGAATGGATTCGCAAACAGACACTGACACAGGCTGAACGCTACATCACCCAAGAGCTGAAGGAATATGAGGAAAAGATTCTTGGCGCGGAGGAGAAGATTCTATCGCTCGAGATGCGCCTGTTCAACGACTTGGTAATAGATGCCGCTAACTACATCCCGCAGATTCAGCAAAACGCTTCATTGATTGGCCAGATGGACTGCCTCTTGTCCTTTGCCTTGACTGCAAAAGAATACCAATACAACCGCCCCGTTGTGGATGAGAGCCTCATTATCGACATCAAGCAAGGACGTCATCCCGTGATTGAACGACAGATGCCCGTGGGTGAAGAATATGTGGCCAACGACCTTTACCTCGATTCCGACAAGCAGCAAATCATCATTCTGACAGGCCCTAACATGGCTGGTAAGTCGGCTTTGCTGCGACAGACCGCACTCATCACCATCATGGCGCAGATTGGAAGTTTTGTTCCGGCCGACAGCGCCAGAATCGGCCTGACGGATAAAATCTTCACACGTGTAGGCGCTTCGGACAACATCTCTATGGGTGAATCCACCTTCATGGTCGAGATGAATGAAGCAGCCAGCATCCTAAATAACCTGAGCGCCCGTTCTTTGGTACTCTTCGACGAACTGGGACGCGGCACGTCAACATACGACGGTATCTCCATCGCATGGGCTATCGTGGAGCATATCCATGAGAACCCCCAAGCACATGCGCGGACACTCTTTGCTACACACTACCATGAACTGAACGAAATGGAGAAGATGATGCCGAGAGTCAAGAACTTCAACGTCAGCGTGAAAGAAGTGAACGGCAAAGTCATCTTCATGCGCAAGCTGGTGCCTGGTGGTAGCGAACACTCATTTGGTATCCATGTAGCAAAGATTGCTGGCATGGCTCCCAACGTGGTGAAACGTGCAGAACAAGTGCTGAAAGAATTGGAAGCCAACAACTCGGGAGATGGCATCAGTCGTCCTAAGACAGAAAACATACAGACCGTAAGCAAGAGCGGAGTACAATTGAGTTTCTTCCAATTAGACGACCCCGTCCTTTGCCAGATACGTGACGAGATTCTCAACCTCGACATTAATGGCCTTACACCCTTAGAAGCCTTGAACAAACTGAATGAGATTAAGAAAATCGTAGCGGGCCGATAAACAACAGAAACTCGTCATTTCAACTTTTCAAACCCTTCGCCATACACACTTTCGGCCTTTGTCTGTGAGATGAAGGCTGTGGGGTCTATCGCCTTAACCAACCGGAAAAGAGCTACCGACTGGTTCTTTTTGGCCACCACCATCAACACGCTGACAGGCTGTTGGCTATAACAGCCTGTGCCGGGCAAGAGAGTGGCTGAACGATCCAGTTCCTTGCTGATGCCTTCATAAATCTCTTGAGGGTTCTTAGTGATGATGAAGAACTGCACCGACTGCTGCACATAGTTCATCACATAGTCAAGCACCATGTTGCATACAAACATATCAACAAAGCCAAAGGCCAGTCGTTGCCAGTCATGCAGAAGAGGATAAGATGCACTAACAATGAAAATATCCACATAAAGCAACATACGGCCCAAGCTCACATGACGGTACTTGTTCACCACTGCTGCAATAATATCCACACCACCGGTGCTGCCTTGATGCAAGAAACACTGAGCCAAACCCATGCCACAAAGCGAGGAGCCGAATATGACAGCCATGAGCCCTTGGTCATCCCCCAAGTAGCGAGGCAGATGCGTTGCTCCTTCTCCCTCTTGGGCCAGCAACAGACGCTGCATACCCCACAAGAAGAAGGTGAGCATCAGCACAGCATAAATGGTCTTTAGACAGAACTTGAGGCCCAGTATCTTCATGGCACACAACAACAGGAATACGTTGCCAATAAGATAAGTCACCTGCATCTCCAAACCAGTCACATAATATATAAGGGCACTCACACCCGTCAGCCCCCCCGACGGAATCTCATAAGGCAACAGAAAAACGGTCCACCCCACAGCATAGAGGAGCAGTCCCAACGTAATGAAGAGGTAGTCTTCCACCTCATTTCTCCAATCAATACGAATCTTTTGCATCTGTAAGTTTTTCTTTTATAGTCAACAAGCTCCAGAATGCCGTATGGCATCCCGGAGCTTGTCGTATGTATTTAACGGGATAATATCCTATTCTGCCTGTGGCTCTTCGGTATCGTCGCTTGATGATGGCACGTAGTCCTTACCTACAATCTTAGCCATAATCTTCTTTTCGATTTCCTCGGCCAGTTCTGGGTTGTCTATCATGAGCTGCTTGGTAGCATCACGTCCTTGTGCCAGCCGGGTGCCTTCATAACTAAACCAGCTGCCGCTCTTAGTAACGATGCCCGCAGCTACACCCATGTCAACAATCTCGCCGCTCTTGCTGATTCCTTCGCCATACATGATGTCGAATTCGCAGCGACGGAATGGAGGAGCCACCTTATTCTTCACAATCTTCACCTTCGTAAGGTTACCCAATATCTCATTGCCATTCTTGATCGGAGTGCTCTTGCGCACATCAATACGCACACTAGCATAGAACTTCAGGGCATTACCACCCGTTGTGGTCTCAGGGTTACCGAACATGACACCAATCTTCTCACGCAACTGGTTAATGAAAATGCACGTGGTGTTGGTCTTGTTGATAGTGCCGGTCAGTTTACGAAGCGCCTGACTCATCAGACGGGCATGCAGACCTACCTTATTCTCACCCATGTCGCCCTCAATTTCTGCCTTAGGTGTCAAAGCAGCCACAGAGTCAATCACAATGATGTCAACCGCGCTGGAACGGATGAGCTGGTCTGCAATCTCCAAGGCCTGTTCACCGTCATCTGGCTGGCTAATAAGAAGGTTGTCAATATCCACGCCCAACTTCTCGGCATAGAAGCGGTCAAAAGCGTGCTCTGCGTCAATGAAGGCAGCAATGCCTCCCGACTTCTGGCACTCGGCAATCGCATGAATCGCCAATGTGGTCTTACCTGATGATTCGGGGCCGAATATCTCGATGATACGGCCCTTGGGGTAACCGCCTACGCCCAGCGCAGCGTTCAGCCCAATAGAACCCGATGGAATCACATCAATGTGCTCTATGTTCTCCTCGCCCATCTTCATGATGGCGCCTTTACCGAAGTTCTTCTCTATCTTTTCCATTGCAGCCTGAAGCGCCTTCATCTTCTGCTGCTGAGGCGTCAGATTTGCCTCTTTAGTCTCTTTTGCCATAATTATCTTGTTTATAAGGATGAGACAAAAGATTCTTCTGATATTCGAACCCTCTTTTGCTCAACGCCATTCTGCTTAAAGTTCCAAATTGCCGTCAAAGATTTCGTGCCAAGGCAGACCCTGCTTGTTCAGCTGCTCCATGAATGGATCTGGGTCAAACTCTTCCACGTTCCACACGCCAGGACGCTTCCAGAGGCCCTTCATGAACATCATTGCGCCAATCATGGCAGGCACACCCGTCGTGTAGCTCACGCCCTGCATGCCCGTCTCTTCGTAGGCAGCACGGTGCGAGCAGTTGTTATACACATAGTAAGTGCGCTCCTTGCCGTCTTTGATGCCACGGATGCGGCAACCGATAGAGGTCTGGCCTTCATAGTTCTCGCCCAAGTCTTGTGGATTAGGCAGCACAGCCTTCAAGAACTGCAGAGGAACAATCTTCACCTTCACTGGACCACTGCCGTCAGCAGCCTCTGCGGTGTACTCTATCTCGTCAATGCGGCTCATGCCGATGTTCTGAATCACGTCAAGATGCTTAAGGTACTGCTCGCCAAACGTCATCCAGAAGCGGGCACGCTTGATGGTGGGGTAATTCTTCACCAGCGATTCAATCTCCTCATGGTGCAGCAGATAAGACTCCTTAGGGCCAATTCCCGGATAGTTCAATGGCTGGTGAATCTCCAACGGTTCCGTCTCCACCCATTGACCATTCTCCCAATAGAGACCCTTCTGGGTAATCTCGCGGATATTGATTTCTGGGTTAAAGTTTGTGGCAAACGCCTTATGGTGGTCGCCAGCGTTGCAGTCCACGATGTCCAGATACTGAATCTCGTCGAAGTGATGCTTAGCGGCATACGCTGTGTAGATGCTCGTCACGCCAGGGTCGAAGCCGCAACCGAGAATGGCGGTCAGACCAGCCTGCTCAAAACGCTCCTTGAACGCCCACTGCCATGAGTATTCGAAGTGTGCTTCATCCTTTGGCTCATAGTTTGCTGTGTCCAGATAGCTCACACCGCTCTGCAGGCAAGCCTCCATGATGGTCAAGTCCTGATAAGGCAATGCCAGGTTCATCACGAGGTCGGGCTTGTAGCTGTTGAAGAGCGCCACCAGCTCAGGCACATTGTCAGCATCCACTTGCGCTGTCTTGATACTGCCCTTCGGCACCAGTCCTTTGTCTTCTATCGCTTTAGCCAGCGCCTTGCACTTTGATTCCGTACGGCTGGCAATCATGATATCCGTAAACACGTCGCTGTTCTGTGCGACCTTGTGTGCAGCCACCGAGGCTACGCCTCCTGCACCGATGATAAGAACTTTTCCCATATATTAGATATGTGTAGTTATTGATTTGGGGACAAAGATAGTGAAAAGTTAGGAGTTAGGAACATGATGCATGACTTTTTTTAGTGCTTTTTATTCACCGATGTTCGTCAGCCATTCGCTTCGGTTGCGTTCCCACCTTGCAAAACACGAAAGCACATCAATGCTTTCGCCCAAAATCTGCTGGAATCTCGCCCCACTCATCTGTGGGCCACTTGATAATGGGATTCCGGTAGGCATTGTCCCGAAGCCACTTCTCAGCCCGCTCTATGAGCTGGTAAAGCCCTTCGCTCTTGGCATTGCGCTCCAGCGTGGTCTTGCACTTCTTGCGCTTCACCCACAGCTGAGCATTCACGCTGTCACTATAGATGGGCATTGTGTCCAGTCCGCGCTGCTTCAGCAAGGCCAAGCCATGCACGATAGCCAGGAACTCGCCTATATTGTTGGTGCCCCACATCGGACCATAGTGGAAGATCTCCTTACCGGTGCGAAGATACACACCCCGGTATTCCATCTTTCCCGGATTGCCTGAGCATGCCGCGTCCACAGCGATGGCTTCGTTAATGGCTGCAGGGGGAAGAGAGAAGGATTCTGCAGGTCTCGTCACAGCTACAGCGGGGGCAGGAGCCGCCTCACTTGTTTCGAGGGCCTCAGATTGGAGCGATGCCTTCTTCACGCTCTCCTGCTCCTTATACTTCTCATACCCCAGCTCAAAAGCCTCTTCAGCCTCTGCTTCCGTCTTAAAGGACTGGTACTTGGCTCTGGAGAATCCCTCCACGGCCTGCTTGCAGGCCTCCCACGAGGTGTACACTCCGTCTTCCGCTCCGTCCCATACTACATAGAACTTTTGTTTTGCCATTATCTCTGTATTAATGGCTACAAAGATAGACAAAAAAAGCGATACAAGAAAGCGGTGCCCGATTTTTTCGAGCACCGCCTTCGCTATCAGTAGTGATAATAAATATCGTTATTGACTTCCGTCTCGGCTTAGAGCTTTGGACCAGCAGCAACAAGAGCCTTACCAGCTTCGTTGGTAGTGTACTTGTTGAAGTTCTTGATGAAGCGGCCAGCGAGATCCTTAGCCTTCTCTTCCCATACAGAAGCGTCAGCATAAGTGTCGCGTGGGTCGAGGATTGCAGGGTTCACGTTTGGAAGAGCTGTTGGAACCTCGAAGTCGAAGAATGGAATCTTCTTAGTCTCAGCCTTGAGGATAGAACCGTCAAGGATTGCGTCGATGATACCACGAGTATCTGGAATAGAGATACGCTTGCCAGTACCGTTCCAACCTGTGTTCACGAGGTAAGCCTTAGCGCCGCTCTTCTGCATCTTCTTCACGAGCTCCTCTGCGTACTTAGTTGGGTGCAGCTCGAGGAATGCCTGGCCGAAGCAAGCAGAGAAAGTTGGAGTTGGCTCAGTGATGCCACGCTCTGTACCTGCGAGCTTTGCAGTGAAGCCAGAGAGGAAGTAGTACTGAGTCTGCTCAGGAGTGAGGATAGACACTGGAGGCAGCACGCCGAATGCGTCAGCTGAAAGGAAGATAACGTTCTTTGCAGCAGGACCAGCGCTCTTGCCAGCCACCTTCTTCACGATATTGTTGATGTGGTCGATTGGGTAAGACACACGAGTGTTCTCAGTCACGCTCTTGTCAGCGAAATCAATCTTGCCGTCTGCAGCAACAGTCACGTTCTCAAGGAGAGCGTCACGCTTGATAGCACCGTAGATGTCTGGCTCGTTCTCCTTAGAAAGGTTGATCACCTTAGCGTAGCAGCCACCCTCGAGGTTGAACACGCCCTCGTCGTCCCATCCGTGCTCGTCGTCACCGATGAGGAGACGCTTAGGATCGGTAGAAAGAGTAGTCTTACCAGTACCAGAGAGACCGAAGAAGATAGCAGTGTTCTTGCCCTCCATGTCAGTGTTGGCAGAGCAGTGCATAGAAGCGATGCCCTTGAGTGGGAGGTAGTAGTTCTGCATAGAGAACATACCCTTCTTCATCTCACCACCGTACCAAGTATTGATGATGACCTGCTCACGGCTCTTAGTGTTGAATGCAACACAAGTCTCAGAGTTCAGACCAAGCTCCTTGTAGTTCTCAACCTTAGCCTTAGAAGCGTTGTAGATGACGAAGTTTGGCTCGAAGTTCTTCAGCTCCTCTTCTGTTGGACGGATGAACATGTTCTCAACGAAGTGTGCCTGCCATGCAACCTCCACGATGAAGCGTACTGCAAGACGAGTAGCCTCGTTAGCGCCACAGAATGCGTCAACTACATAGAGGTTCTTGTTAGAGAGCTCCTTCTTGGCGATTTCCTTCACCTTTGCCCAAACATCCTCAGACATTGGGTGGTTGTCGTTCTTGTACTCCTCAGAAGTCCACCATACGTTGTTGTGGCTTTCGTCGTTATCAACGATGTACTTATCCTTAGGAGAACGACCAGTGAAGATACCAGTCATCACGTTTACTGCACCCAGCTCAGTCTCCTGGCCCTTCTCGTAACCTTCGAGAGCAGGATTGATCTCAGCCTTGTAAAGCTCCTCGTAAGAAGGATTGTGCGCAATCACTGTAGAACCAGTGATGCCATACTTAGTCAAATCTAATGCCATAGTACTTTTGTTTTATAAAAAATATGTGAATAATAAATCTTTCTACCCGCTTGCATCTGGCGGACACTCCACAAAAAACCGAAACCTACATTGAAGTCCGCCAAATCAGCCACAAAGATACGCATTTCTCCTTTGTACACAAAGGCTGCCGCAACTGATTTTATGTTTTTTTCACCCTTCCGGCACAAAAAGCCAACAAAAGAAGGTCTTTCCGCAAAGAGTTGCAACATTTGGTTTGCAATTATCAATTATAATCCGTACCTTTGCAGCCGCAAACCTCCAGCAGAGGGATTGCGCATCGGGATGTAGCGCAGTTGGTAGCGCACTACGTTCGGGACGTAGGGGTCGGGCGTTCGAGTCGCCTCATCCCGACCAAAAAGAAGCCCACGCACCGTTGTGCGATGGGCTTCTTTTTGTGCCTGCCGCCGCAGTCTACTAAATGAGCAGAGAAAGAATTCAAACTCTCCTCATCAAATCACATTTACATATACACGGCAAAATATAGTCGTTTTTCAAGCTATTAGCTCTACCATTTCTCTGTTCCGGCTCATTCCCTCACGGGGAGGCTTGAGTGCCGAAGTCCTTTAATCTTTTGTACAAGGTCCGGGTTTTCCCTAATGTGTCACAAGGAGTTTTCCCTGCGACATTGCAAATATAGCAAAGAACTTTCCATACAAACAATACCCTCAAGTCCCCCACCCGCATATTTTGCTGATTTTGCGATTTTTTTTGCATATTTTGTAACTGATACACCCAAAATGTTACAAAATCTAAAATATAAACCTTCCCGTTTTGACGATGTATCAAAATTTATCGGCCAAAGATGATACAGAAAGTTCTCATTCTGAAGCAGTATAAACCCAGGCGAAACGATCACACAGACAAAGGCGCCTGTGCTTGCATTTCCCACACGACTTCACCACACTGACAGCCTACCCGGCATTACAATCTCCGCGAACCTTATGTAGCTTTTGCAACACACCCTGTGTAACATTTATTACATACGCTATGTTACAAGTGTAACACACCGTGTGTAACATTTGTAACACGCCTTGCGCCAAAAAGTGTTACAAGAGACAAAAGAGGAGGGGGAGAAAAGCGGAAAGGAGAAAAAAAGAAAGCCCATCGCAATGGCGTTGCGATGGGCTTTCGTGTCGTGTTATGGTGCTGCATCCAAGGGGCGCAGCGTGTTGTGCTTAGTTGTTGCGTGGACCTCTGCCACCACCAGGACCACCCTGTCCGAAGCGCTGGCGACGCTCCTGCTGAGCTTTCTCATAAGCAGCGTACTGCTCGGGAGTGAGAATCTCTTTCAGCGCAGCAGCGGTAGCTTCCTGCTGCTTCTGCATGTCCTCACGGTTGAACTGTGGACGCTCACCCTTCTCCTGGGCTTCCTTCATCTTGGCCTGTGTCTCTTGCGCCTGCTTCAGGAAGAGGTCATACACCTTCTTGTACTGCTCGTCGTTGAGCTTTGCTGCTTCCTTCACCTGGTCGGCACGACGTGTTGCCATTGACTCTGGATTGAACTCACGGCGCTGACCGCCTTGCTGTGCGAATGATGCGAGTGAGAATGCCACTGCCATCATCATCAATACGAATTTCTTCATAACGCTTGTGTTTGTTAATGGGTTTGTTAATGAATTGGTTAGTAAGAGAATTGCCTTACACTTAATATGACAGAGGGGCATAAGGAAAGGTTTAAAGCGAAATAAAAAAAAGCAGGACAAAGGGAAGATAGTGAAGAGGATCGCCTCTTCCACCTGCATCTCCTTCCCTTTGGAAGGTTAGGAGAGGCACTAAATCAGCGTGATACGCTGTGCCACAACATCATCGTGAAGGAAGAGGCTGGCGCTTTCGCGGAATTTGGAGGAAGACTCGGTGGTGAAATACTGACAGGTGCCACCACGGGTGAGACGCTCCGCCATTTCGGGATGTCGGTGAAGATAGTCTTCAAGGCTGGCAGCAATGTACTGACCTTGAGGAATGACTTTTATGCTTGAGAGTTGAGAGTTCGCAGCAGAGAGTTGGGCCAACTGCTGGTTGATTTTGTCAAGCAGAAGGGGATAGTGAGTGCAGCCAAGGATGATGGTGTCAATGAGAGGGTCTTGGGCAAGAAGCTTTTGGAGGGAATCCTTGACGAAGTAATCGGCACCAGGCTTATCGAACTCATTGTTTTCTACCAAAGGCACCCACATGGGACACGCTTGACCTACAACAGTGGCACCAGGATGGAGTTTCTCTATCTCAAGGGTGTATGACTGAGACTTGATGGTGCCTTCGGTGGCCAATACCCCGATGTGGCGGGTATGGGAAAGCTCTCCCACAACTTCTGCCGTAGGACGTATGACACCGAGCACTCGACGATCGGGGGCATAACGAGGCAAATAGTTCTGCTGAATGGAACGGAGGGCCTTGGCGGAGGCGGTGTTGCACCCAAGAATGACCAAAGGGCATCCCAGAGAGAAGAGCTTCTGGACTGCCTGAAGGGTGAACTCGTACACCACGTCGAAGGAGCGTGTGCCGTAGGGGGCACGCGCATTGTCACCGAGGTATATGTAATCATACTCAGGCATGCGCTTGCGTATGCCGTCAAGTATGGTTAAGCCTCCATAACCAGAGTCAAAGATTCCGATGGTTCCCAATGATAATAATTAGCTTTCCCTAAGGTGAAGGCGCGACTCGGCAGAGGACAGGCATGTTTGTCTCTGCTTCCGCTGCCACAAACAATGATAGTTATTACTTGATTCCGAGCTCTACAAGCACAGCGTCGGTGCAGTCCTCAGCTTCACCTTCACCACTAATGTAGGGATAAGCGTTGGCATCGGTGTTAAGCACATAGGCATAGTTGTGACGCTTGCCCACAGCAGTAATGGCATTGTTCAGACGCGAACGGACAGGAGACATCAGTTCGGCTTCAGCCTTGGCGAGCAGCTCCTGAGCCTCTTTCTTGAACTGCATGCTCTGCTCCATAAGCTGCTGAAGCTCTTTCTGGCGCTTGAGCATAATGTTCTCCGGGAAGGACTTCTGTCCGTCAATGTACTCAGCAAATTTCTTGGAGAACTCCTGCTCGGCACGATCCATCTCTTGCTGGTAGGTCTTCTTGAGGTCATCAATGCTTTTCAAGGCCTGAGCATACTCTGGCATGGCACTCAGCACATCGTTGCAAGACAGATAGCCGAAGTGCTGGGGCTGGATGATGACCTGCTGAGGTGCCGGAGCAGAAACAGGAAGCACTGTCTCTTGCGCTGACAAGAAGGCAGTACAAGCAGACAGTGCTATCAATGTAAGTGTTTTCTTCATCAATCTTCTTTAAAGTTGAGAGGAGTTATAAAGGACGATACTAAGGGAGCGTGCAGAACGAGTACAGCTCTTTCCACAGCTCGCAAAAGTTTTAAAGGGCAATACCAAGGAGAGCATGATTTATAGGCAAGATGTTAAGAGTTTGTGGCTATAGCACCACGCTTTTCACCCCCATTTTACCTGCCACATTTCATCCCGCCCTTCCTTCTCCAAGGGGAAACCCGAAGAAGAGCCACCTTAGTCTTTATTTCGCGCCAACCTTAGCTTTCACCTGATCGGTAATGTCAATGGCACTTGTGCCCACATAGGCCACACCGTTAGCGGGAAGGATATAGGCAAAGCCACCTGCTGCACCCACTTCCTGAACAGCCTTTAGCACCTTTTCCTGCAGCTCACCCATCTTGGTCTGCTGCACCTTTTGAAGTTCCTGCTCACAAGTCTGTGCGAACTGTGACAACTCTTCATAAGCCTTCTGGAGCTCCTGCTCGCGATAAGCACGAAGAGTCTCAGAAAGGGTTGCCTTTTCCTTATCGTAGGCTTCGCTCTTTGTCTGGAACTCGGTCTGCTTACGCTGCATCTCCTCAGAGAGTTGCTTCTGCAAGTTCTGGAACTCGGTCTGAGCAGCAGTATACTCACTCATGCCCTGAATTACAGTCTCAAAGTTCACGTGTCCAATCTTTTGTGCGAACATGGTCATTGGCAGAGCCAAGAGCATGGCTAAAATAGTCTTTTTCATTGTTGTTGAGTTATTTGAGTTTTTGTTTTTTAGTTCTTTTCGGAGTTATAGGGTTAATAGAGATTGTGAGGTATCGCCGCCTTCTAAACACCTAAAGGAGAAGAATCGCCTTGTGCATAGAGCGGGATACGGGTCAATGCGTATAACCCAGTTTCTGGAGTACGTCCTCGCTGATGTCAATCTTGGGCGAAGCGAAGATGATGCTGCCTCCTGAAGCGCGGTCGAGAACGAGCTGATAGCCTTTCTGGTCACAGATATCCTTGACCGCGTTATAGATTTCGTCCTGAATAGGAGCAAGAAGACTCTGACGCTTCTTGAAGAGTTCCCCTTCGCTTCCGAAATACTTTTTCTTCAGATCGCTGGCCTCTTTTTCCTTCGCCATAATAGCTTCCTCGGCCTTGGTCTTCTGTGTATCAGAGAGAAAGACGGATTCAGACTGGTATTTCTTATAAAGGGTCTCGGCTTCGTTGAGCAAGGCTTCCACTTCGCCCTCCCACTTCTTAGACACTTGGTTGAGCTGTTCGTTGGCACGTTCGTAGGCAGGCACATTCTTAAGGATGTACTCCATGTCAACAAGGGCAAACTTCTGTGCATTGGCTGCGATAGAAGCCAGCAGCACGGTCATGGTCAGTATTAGCTTTTTCATACGTCTTTTTGCTTTTTTGGATTCTTGCCGTATTGTTTGGTTTAATGGGGTTTTACCTATTCTGTAAGGGGTTTCCCTAAACACTCATGAACTTAGAACTCTTGACCCAGCACAAAGTGGAACTGACTTCCACTGTAGCTCTTAGAGCCATTGATGTTGTCGAAGCCATAAGCCCAGTCGATACCCATCAGACCTACCATCGGGAGGAAGAGTCGGACACCGATACCTGCAGAGCGTTTCATATCGAAGGGATTAAACTTCTTGGTCTCAGTCCATGCATTACCGCCTTCCATAAAGGCCAACGCATAGATATTGGTGGCACCCTGGAGCATGAGTGGGTAACGAAGCTCAACCGTCATGCGGTCATAGGCATAGCCATAATTGTAGCCCTGAGTCAATGCGCCGTTGTCATATCCACGGAGACCAATGGTCTCGGAATAGTAGCTAGAAGAGTAGCCCGACATTCCATCACCACCCACATAGAAAGTAGAGAACGGCGACTTCTTATACTTGTTGTAGTTGCCCAAGAAGCCGAAGTCGAAGCGGGTCATCAGCACAAAGCACTTGCGGGCACTACCCAGCGGAGTGTACATGCGGGAATTGAACTTCCACTTGTGATACTCAATCCACCTGTACTTGCGGCTCATGTCTCGCTGATAGTCGGCATCATAGTAGCTGGTAGCCATGTTTTTGTAGTCAAGGCCATCAAACTTTGAATAAGGCGGCGTAACTGATACTGAAGCGGAGAACTGTGAGCCACGGCGTGGGAACATGCCGTTATCAATAGATGTACGCGAAAGCGACAAGGTCAGATTGATGTCGTTGCAGTTACCGTTCTGCACAATGAAGTACTCCCAGTCCTTCATCATGTAGCGTGTGTAGCCCAGTGATGCCTGGAAACGGAAGTTGTTGTCAGGCCATGTGAGACGCTTACCAAAGCCTATATTCAAGCCAAACAGTTCAATGTACTTGTCGGGGTCGTAGTAGTTAGAGTAGTTGTTATAGTAACTGCTGTTGTAGTTACCATAACCATACAGCATTGAGTAGTAATTGTTATAGTAGCTGCTGTTGTAGTAGTTACTGCTGATGTCAGTCTGACGAGAGAAGAATGCGCTGACAGAGAACTGGTTAGGGCGCTTCCGTCCAAACCATGGATCGAGGAACGAGATACTGTACTGCTGATAGTAAGAACCATTCGTAGAAGCGCTCAACTCCAGCTCCTGCGCATCACCTTGGGGCAGAATGCCACGATGAACGCGGTTCTTTCCGAAGAGATTGCGCACGGAGAAGTTCGTGAACTTCAAACCCACTTTACCAATCACGCCTGTCATACCCCAACCCAACGAGAACTCAAGCTGGTCACTTGCCTTTGGCACAAGACCGAGGTTCAGGTCAACAGTACCATTAATCTGATCGGGCACTGGCTTAAAGTCTATCTGTTCAGGGTCGAAGTGTCCCATCTGAGCAATCTCCTGATACGTCATCTTATAGGCATCCATGCTGAACAAGTCGCCTGGCTTGAGCAAAAGCTCTCGACGAATCACCTCCTCATACACGCGGGTGTTTCCGTAAATTTTGATTTTATTGATGGCGGCCTGAGTACCTTCATAAATACGGATCTCCAAATCGATGGAATCGCCATCCACATCCGCTTCCACTTCCTGCACCTGGTTGAACACGTAGCCCTCGTTGTAATAGAGGTTGCTCACAGCCAGGTCGTCCTCGTGAAGCTTCTTCTGGATGTGCTTCTTGTTATAAACATCGCCTCGCTTCATGTCCAATACATTTTCCAGAATGCTGGTATTATAGATGGTGTTACCCACCCACCTTATGTCGCGGACATAGTACTTGTTGCCCTCGTCTATGTGGAGATAAACATTCACGAGGTTATTGCCGATGTCCACCACGCTGTCTGCATCTATGTAGGCATCACGATAGCCTAGCTCATTGTACTTCTCCACCACGCGGTCTTTATCCTCCTCGTATTTCTCCTCCACAAACTTCTTGGTCTTGAAGAAACTCTTGAAGCCCTTCTCGTTGGTCTTCTTCAGCAGACCGCCTGAGAAGAAACCGCCATGGAACTTCTTTGTGGCAATATGCGTGTTACCAGTGATGAAGATTTTGTTCACCTTCACCTTCTCCTTCTTGTCGATGTTGACATCCACAATCAGCTGGCCGGCCTGGTTCGGGTCATCGCGCTGCACGATATCCACAACGGCATTCTTAAAGCCCTTTTCATCGAAGTAGCGCTTGATAACGAGTTTTGCCTTGTCCACCATATTAGGCGTAAGCTGATTGCCCTTCACCAATCCGATGCGCTCTTGCAAATCGTCATGTTCCGACTTCTTCACACCATTGATGTTCAGTTGAGACACACGAGGGCGCATCGCCAGTGTAATCTTCAGATACACCTTCTCATCCACGATGCTGTCGGCCTCAATTTTGACCGACGAGAAGAGTCCGTGCTTCCAGTAACGCTTGATTGCCTCGGTGATTTCCTCGCCAGGCAGCGAAACAGTTTCGCCGACGGTGAGTCCTGATAAGCCAATAAGGATATAGTCTTCGTAGTTCTTCACACCCTCAACCTCGATGCCTCCAATCTCATACTTCTGTGTCTTTCCATACACAACAGAGGGCTTTGTCTGCACTTGTGCCTCTACGGCCACACACGCACACAACAGCAGGATAAAGGTGAATATGGTGATTTTCAATCTTCTCATGTAGAGAGTCTTCTATTATATATAATATGTGACGTTATTACTTGTTTTCTGCAGCTTGTGGGACAGTCACTTGTTCACCCGTCTTGCCAAAACGGCGCTGCCTGCCTTGATAGTCCACGATGGCCTTGCAGAGGTCTTCCCCGTGGAAATCCGGCCAATAGGTGTCGGTGAAATAGAACTCCGAATAAGCACACTGCCAAAGGAGATAGTTGCTCAAGCGCTCTTCGCCACCAGTGCGAATCATCAACTCAGGGTCGGGCATAAAGCTGGTAGCCAAATGCTCGCTGATAGTTTCCTCGTTGATATCTTCCACTTTCAGCGCACCGCTCTTAGCCTTAGCTGCTATCTGCTGAACAGCGCTAGTGATTTCCCATTTTGACGAGTAGCTGAGTGCCAACACCATGCAAGTGCCCGTATTGTGGCTGGTGCGCTCCTCCAGATGGCGACAGGCATCCTGCACCACTTGAGGCAAGCGTGCTGTGTCGCCAATCACACGGAATCGGGCATTCTGCTTCATGAACAGTTCCTCTTCCAGATGTTTGAGCAGCAAGGCCATCAAGGCCTCCACCTCCGACACGGGACGGTTCCAGTTCTCTGTCGAGAATGTATAGAGTGTCAGATAGTCCAACCCCAAGCGCACGGCCATCTCCATGATTTCATGCACACGTTCCGCTCCCTCTTGATGTCCGTAGGTGCGTTCCTTTCCCTGCGCTTTCGCCCAACGCCCATTGCCATCCATAATGATGGCGACGTGACGGGGCACTCGGGTCATATCTATTTGTTCTTGATACATTGCGTTTCTATTATCGAGCTTATAGGTCTAATTAAGCTTATAAGTTAGTTGTTACATTTTCTGTATTTCGGGCAGAGGTCGTAGGAGATGTAGAACATCGTCCACGAATAGCTGTCCTTATTCTTCATGAATCCACTCTTGATGCGGTAAGGGTCTTCTATGCCGTCCAGCTTGTCGCTCATGGAAAGGCGCATGGTCCAATCCAAACCCACATTCAAACGTTTCTTGAGCTTGTACTTGATGCCAAATCCCAAAGGGATGTTCATGGTCAGGTCATCGTTGCAATAGGTGAAGCCCAATCCCATCTGTATATAGGGCACGAGGCGTTTGTGTCCCTTATAGCCATTACCGGTGCCATAGCCCCAGAAGTTCAGTTCGTACTGGCAGCCCACATCCACCAGAGAGTGGTTGAAGCTCCATTCCTGCCCTTTGGTTGCGGGGAACTTGTTGTCCTCCTTGGTTGCATCTCCTTTGATGCTTCCGAAACCGGCATCGAATTTCAGCGCCATGCGCGGATTAATGTTGTATCTCCCCATCGCACCGCCAGCCATCGTCACGTTCTGATAGAACCCGTTCAGCTTGGCATCGCCCATGTAGAAAGCCGGGCCACCCATTGCTCCGAGCTCCACCGCATACTCCAAGTCTTGCGCTCCCGCCTTGAGGGCTGCGCTGCAGGAGATGAGCATCGCAACGATTACTGTATAGAACCTTGCCATACCTTGCCGTTTTCCTGCACAATCCAAAGGTAGTCATCCACTGCCACGATGCGTGCAACGCCCTCAGCAGGAGTGAGGTCCTTCGGCATGAGATACTTCGCCGTTAAAGGATGCCAAGTGATGCCGTTGTCATTGGAACAGTACAGATACTGGTATTTGCCATCCACAGCACCCATTGCATAAATGGCACCGTGGTAATAAGTCATGCTAAAGTTTTGAAGACGTGGCAGGCCATAAGAGTTATCGTCTGTCACCTGCACATAAGCCCAATTCTGATTGATGCTGGCATCGACCGAACCAACCTTATACCATACTACACCATTCTTCTCGTTTTGGCTGTTCATGCCTGCCATCACCGTCTGCTGCATGTTTGCATTCGTTCTTGATGGATGCGACACAGAGAAGAGGTCTGTCTCAGGCAGCATATCCAGGTCTTCCGTTCCCATCACTGTCCATGTGTCGACGTCGGAAGAACCTATGATGCTTGTACCGTCATAAGCGTAGAGGTAGCTGGCGTCGGCAGCCAACAGGCGCTCCACTTGCTGATTGCCCACCTTTGTCCATGCAGCAGCCATCTGGGCAGGGTCTGCGCTGTAGATAGAGCCATCAGCGCCACGACCATAGAATTTGTTTTTGAACAGCACTACCGAAGCTTCATCCACGGGGATGGTGACTGGTGCGCTCCATACCGTGTTATCTTTCTTGTCAGCAACGGTCACTACCGCATCGCCTTCTGCGTTCTGGGCAAAGGCAAACACTTTATCGCTGGCATAGAGCGTACGGCTGATATTAGTTACAGCAAGGTTCGTCTCCGACATCTTCCATTCGAGCGTGTCGGTGTTTTCCTTGTGCTGATAGATATCCACCGTATAGGTGCGGCGTGCAGAACCGTCGGTTGACACACAAAGGAGTTCCAGTGGCTTTGAGAAGTCGAGAGAATCAACGCCTGAGCGAACGGAATAATAAAGGCCACCCGCCTCTTCCGACTTCCAATAGACGGTGCCATTGCTCACAATAGAAGGCACCACCCTTTTGAGGTTCGTCCACACGGGAAGAGAGTCCACCGAATAGATGTGCCCTTCCAACTGGTTGATGTTGAAGTAGATTTCCTTACCAGCAATCGTTCTTTCCACCACAGTGTCTTTTGCGCCCCCTGCGGCATCGTATTTCTTAACGGTTACATTGCTGGTGATGCTACCTATCGAGAACGACAGGATAGCACAATTAGGCGATGTCTCCTCGTTCGCGTCGTCCAGACACGAAGTCAAAGAGAATAACATCACCAGCACCATGCTCCACAGCCCGTATCTTATTTTAGCCTTTTTCATTGTTCGTAATGCGCCAATATACAAATGTTCGGCAAAAGTACGAACATTTTTTGCATTAACGAAGTGTTAAAGACGATTTTAACGGATTTTATGCTATATTAATGTATAATTAGGGGAAAAGTGAAGAGTGGAAAGTAAAAAAACAGGAAACCCTTTCTCCTCAAAAGGTCAATATCCAGCGTTTTCACATTCTGTTCTTCAGTTTTCCTCCTGCAGAATTTGGCACAGTTCCTTCATTCCCTCGCTGGCCCCTTTCATGATGTGGCGTATGCCCATATTCGGGTTGTAAGACACATCCTTAGGGTCAATGAGGTAAATCTTGCAATGCGCATTGGCGAAGTTCAGCAATCCTGCGGCAGGATAGACATTGAGCGAGGTGCCGATAATCACCAAAATATCGGCCTTTGCCACCTTTTCAATGGCTGGTTCTATCATGGGCACACTCTCGCCAAACCAAACAATAAAGGGGCGCAACTGACTGCCATCTTTCGCCTTGTCACCCATGCGGATGATGGGGTTGTCTTCGGGCAAGGTGACGATGCAGTTGGGGTCATTCGGATTGCGCGACGAAGTAGCCTTCATCAGTTCTCCATGAAGGTGTATAATATTCTGTGAGCCAGCACGTTCATGCAGGTCGTCAACATTCTGTGTGATGACGGTTACATGGAACTTGTCCTCAAGACTTGCCACCAGTTTGTGTCCCTCGTTAGGCACTACACTGCCCAACTGCAGGCGACGCTCGTTGTAGAACTTCTGGACCAGTTCTGGATCACGTTCATATCCTTCAATACTTGCAACTGCCTCCACGGGATACTGCTCCCATAGACCACCGCTGTCGCGGAAGGTACTGATACCGCTTTCTGCCGACATGCCGGCACCTGTCAGGAATACTAAGTTCTTCATGTTGATAATGGTTTTTATAGGTTTTACGATGGGATTATCTGTTGGTGTTTCGTTATTCATAA
>Ga0326512_10001202_pt1 | contig 20586 bp, 30 predicted proteins | sample 1_2617_0518_D_FD_203652 | JGI IMG/M metagenome (GOLD analysis project Ga0326512, IMG submission 203652) | Bovine rumen microbial communities from UC Davis, California, United States - 1_2617_0518 | ecosystem: Host-associated > Mammals > Digestive system > Stomach > Rumen | place: USA... | reverse complement strand
CGAAGCTGAGCCAGCAGCCGCGGTTGCAGATGCACTCGCATTGTCAGCGTATTCGCTTACGGTTTCAACATACTCGGCATACTTCTCTTCGCGGTACTGTTCAGCGGCAACTCTCTCCTGCTCGGCAGAAACGCGGGCTGTTTCCGCGCTGGCCCTCGCATTCTCGGCAGCCGCTCTGCTTTGCTCCGCAGTATTCCTTGCAGTTTCAGCGCTGTCTCTCGCATTTTCGTTGGTAACTCTGGTGTTCTCAGCCGAAACGCGGCTGTTCTCAGTAGAGGCACGCTGGTTCTCTGCGGTGACTCTGCTCTGCTCCGCTGAAACCCTGCTCGCTTCCGCAGTTTCAACCGTTGCCTCTAAGACTGCCAGATCATTCAGACCCGTTTCAACCAGGCTCATTGCTTCGTCGGCAGTTGCTTCCGCGTCTTGTGCTACGTTGAGAATCTGCGCCCAGATTTCGGGTGTTGGTGTTGCTGTGGCCGGTGTATTCGGTTCAGTGCCAGGTCTTACGACACCAAGGGATGCCCAGATCGTCGGGATGATAATTGTCCCCTGCCCATTGCTGCCATAGATTCCGCAGAATACAACTTCATCTGCTGTGGTCAGAACTTCATGAGGCACAACACAGGTCAGGCCTGAACCCAGTTCGCAGTCAACTTTCTCTCCTTCGTCGCCCTGCCGGAATACCGCCATCTTGGCAAGCCCCGCCCAGTCCTCAGACAGTGTGAACTGTACCTGAATACCGGCAGAACCCGTTGTGAGCAATTCTTTATTTGTAACGACCGCTCTTCGCGTATCGGCTGTTATCTGAATCATTGTCTTTATCTTCCTCCTTATAGGGGAAAAGCCCCCGGTTTCCCGAGGGCTTTATAGTGTGTCGATATGGGATCAGGTCGTGCTCTTCGCAACGAGAACGCCGTTGGCATGCTCTTCGATGACAAAGCAGTCATAGAAGAATCTGCCCTGCGCAACCGCGCCGTCCACGTCGGGGTGAGTGGTGAGAATGCGCATGGTCCTGATCTTGGTGGGGGCAACAACCGCGTCCTTTGCGACGATCATATACAGAACGCCGGTCGGCATGTAGCTGTCGGGGATCTTCACAATGTGAAGGCCGTCAATCATGCCCATCTCGCCGCTCTTGATGATGCGGTTCGCCACGTCCTGAACGGTCGCGCCGGCACCGAGGATCTGGTCGGCCAGCTTCAGTTTGATGACTTCGGTCTCTTTGATGAACAGAACGCGGTCCTCAGTAACTGCGAAGTTGTTCATCTCAGCGTTGTGGGTCATGATGGTCTCCACAACATTGGTCTTGGTGAGAGTAACGCCGGTCTTGATGATACCGCCGACGCCCGCAGTGCCGAAGCCGGTAACGCCGTTGCCGGTGGAAATCGCCGCCAGGCGGTACTTGTCAGTCTGCGGGATCAGCTCGCGGTTGATCTGGTTCTTCGCAATCGTGCCAGCCGCCTTCTCCATAAGGGTGCTGGTGTTGTTGCGCTTGTCAATCGCGATGTTGTAGGCATAGTCCTGCGTCATGGTGAGCGGCTGGACCTTATCGCCCTGCTCGGTCAGTGCGCCGAAACGGGAGCCGTTAGTCTTCTGCCAGTCATACTGACTCAGCTGGACCGTCGGGAGGGAGCGCAGGCGGATAGTCGCCACGCCGTCCCAGTCGTACTTCTGGGAGAAAACACCCTCTGTCTTGGATTTGTGATAATATGCTTCTACGAGTCGCTTTGCAGCTTTTGACTCGAAATTGTGCTGCACTTCAGGCATTAAAATTCAACTCCTGTAAGATCAGAAGTCGTCCCATCCCTCGTCAAACGGATCTTTGGTCGCACCGGAACCGACAGATCGCGAGGAGCCCATGGAACGCTCCTTGTTTTTCTGGTGCTGTTTCGCCTGTTCGAGTTCGTTCTTCAGGCGCTTGTTTTCCGCTTCGAGCTTTCCGGAGTTGTATTTCTGGTAGGCCAGTGTGAGGTCGCCGATCTCTTCGGCCTCATCCCAAACTTCTTTCGGGATGTCCTCCGGCTTGACGCTGTTCCCATAAATTCCGATAAACCGATTGACAGAAGCCTGCCGCTTGGCCTGCTGCTCTTCTTCGCTGTCCTTCTGCTGCTTCGATTCTTCCGGCGCCATTGCCTTCATTCTGGCCTGCACCGCCTGGGCTGCGGCTGCGGATGCGGACAGTTCTTTCCCTTCCGCCTTCGCCTTCGCCATCAGGCTGCGCGTCCTCGTCTCGTCGATCAGGGACTCAATGTCCCCGCCGCGGGACTCCGCAAGCTCTTTCAGAAAACCTTCGTACATCCGGAGTTTCGGAACATCGTCCTTCACCGCGTCCCATTTCTCACGGATGCGTGAATAGTCCATGCCCTGCTGGGCAAGCTTGATTACTTCGTCACGGTTGACGGTTCTGGCCTCGCCGAGATACTTGAGTTCAAAAGATTCGCTCTGGTCGGAGTTTCCTTCTTTTCCCTCTGCCGTCTCTTCGCTTTCAGTGCCGTCAGTGGTTTCTTCACCTTCTGGTTCGTCCGCATCCTGCTGGTCTGCTTCCGCTTCCGCTCCATTGCTTTCCTCTTCAGCTTCCCGGTCGTCCTCACCAAACGTCCATCCGATGTCTGAGCCGTCGCCCGCCTCCGGAATGTCCTGTTCGGTTTCCCAGCCTTCGTCAAAAGCTCCCGACGTCTCAAGAACTTCTGCCTGTTCGGTCAGCACGGTGTTTTCGTTGTCCATATAGATTTCTCTCTTTCTCCGCTATGGTCGGCGGTTAAGATCGTTTGTATATTTCCACAGCGCTGGTCTGCGCCGTGTTCACCAAATAAAAAACGGGCCAGACCACAGTTTCTTCAACCGTAGTCTGACCCGTGATGGCCGTCATAGTTACCGTGATGTAACTACCACTTCGTATTTCTTTTTGCTCGATACCTCAAAGATTACCAGCTTCCCGCCGATAACCCGCATCTCAACTGCCTTCCCGGCAGCCAAGCTGTCCTCGATCTGCTTTATTGCGATTGGTGAAAGACGAATCTCTGTTCGCATTTATTCCACCTGTTTCTCTTGTGGTTGCACCGAATGGATTTGAACCATTGACCTTCAGGGTATGAACCTGACGAGCTACCGGACTGCTCTACGGTGCTATATATTGTCGCCGGGTTTCACGACCTGCTTGCTCTCATCCCGGACCTGTCCCCTTTGATTCCAGGGACGGCCAGCAGCCTTTGGGCTTAATCGAAGAAAGGAGGTGTTCAAAATGCAGAAACCTGTCATCCCGCCGCGTCATATCTCTTTATGCCGAAAGCGGTAATTGCCTCCCGGTGTCTCACCGGATGCCCTCACCGCTTCCCCTTGACCTAACAGCTCGCCCACTCCCCGTGGGTCATTCTATTCATTATCATGGATTTTTGTAGTTGTCAACTCCGAAATCATGAACAAGTTATTATTCCCCAACTCATCCAAGTGTATCATCCATCCCCAATCTCAGGATTTTCTTTTGAAATTTTTCCGCACATCCACCAGCAGACCCATCCCCATCTTTTTCCCTATCCCCTTATCAATCCATCATCAAAACAGCCGTGTATCGTCCAGAAACTATTGAGGGGTTTTGAGGCTCTGAAAAGCCTAATATATATATACGTTTGACCCACCCTACCTTTTTTTGGTGGGGGCGGGTGTCGCCTGGCCGATTAAAATTATGTGCCCGGCTGCAGCAGGGGGAGAAAAAATTATTTTTTTGCCTCGCTGTATTCTTTCTTTCTTCAATTCAAACCAGAGCATCAACGAATACCATCACATCACACAGCATATCTGCGTCTATTGATTATTCTATGCGGATTTTGGTTCGCATAATAACTATTATCGGAACCACTACAACCTACCGGATTTGTGGGTTGTTATAACCTACTGACTCTATAGGCTGATAGCAGCTTATAAACCTATATTCCCAGTGGGTTATAGGGCTGACCCCTGTCTGTTATTCTTATATAACTCCTCGGTAACACCTGATAGAGATTGTATATATTATATATACAAATTGGAATATAATAATAACTGCTGCTGATAATGAGGTGAAATGATTAATCAATAGAAATCATAATCTTGTTATTATTATATTATTATTATAATAATTATTATATTCAAATATAAAGCCACCTAAACAAATAAACACAAGGAATCATCTGTTATAGCTGCTATCACATGATATCACATTGTATCACATGATAGCAGCTGTAATCACATAATAGCAGCTGATAACAGCTGTATAAGGTCCGGCTGCCTGGTGGAGTGCTGGCGGTGCTGATCTACAAATATTATTTGATGCTGCAGGCGATGGCCGAAGCTCTTCCGCCTGCTGCCGTGGCTCTCCCCTGCTTCAATAACATATAAGCAATTACTGGCGCTTCTGGCCCCTGAAAAAAATTTTTTGGAAAATTTGAAAAAAACTCTTGACAGGTGTTACCTGCGGTGGTATATTGTGACCATCGAAGGTAACACCGACGACACCACACAAAAAATAAATCGAAAAGGAGACGCAACAATGAATTACACCATCACCAATAACAACCAGTTCGGGAGCGTTGAAATTTCTTTCAACGAGAAGCCCAGCGAGGAGATCCGCGCAGCTCTGAAGGCTCAGAAATTCAGATGGCACAGCGTGAAAAAAATCTGGTACGGCTACGCCGACGCCGAAACCCTCGCCGCTATCCTCGGAGGCGAAGCCCCAGCCCAAGAGCCGAAGGGCAAGCGCCCGGCAGTCAAGGCCGCAGCCAAGGCCACGGCACAGAATCACGTCCGCATCTACTGGAACGGAATAAAGATCGATGGTGGAAAGCTGATCCGATGCGGTTACAGCTTCAACGACAGCGACGACAACGCGCCGCATGTGAGCATCTACGCCAGGGATTACAACAATCTGCCCCGCGACCTCTTCACCGTAGAGAATGACAGTGATTCCTATTCAGACTATTTCGAAGAGGATCACGCCCACCTCGGCCCGGATCATCCCTTGTATAAGTATTTCCGCTATGCTGCGGAAAAGGCACAGGCCCGAATGGATCGCCCGTACTGCGAAGAACTCCGCAAAACCATCAACAGCGGACGCCCTGAACCGTGGCCGGGACACTATGACGCACTTCGGGGAGACCTCGCCAGGCGGGAAGCGTTCCTCGCCCAGTTTGAGAAAGAAGAGGACCCCGGACAGCCCACCGCCGAAGACCTGGCAGAGATCGACCGCCAGAAGCAGGAAGCCGAGAACGCCCGCAAAGCTGCGGAGCACGAGAAGGAGCTCAGACAGCGCGAAAACTATTTGTGCCAGCGTACGAACGGCCGGCACCTCATCCAGACCGAAGCCGAGGCCCACCCGATCCAAGACGGGCAGCCGGTTGTCCTGATCAACTGGAGCGAACACCCCGCTTTCTATGATTTCGCAGACGACGAACTGAAACTCTCCCTTCGGGCAGCTGAGAAGATCCTCGGAACGCTCGACAGAGAGCAGAACGAGACGCGGGAAACCGAATATGGCTGCGGCTGGTATTACAAGACAAAATTCACCATCACCGGCACGGACGAAAACGGCGAGGAGTTCAGCTACACAGGCCGCTATGACCTCGGAGACAATGACGGCGGACTGATCCAGCACATCCGGTCTTTCGGCGAGTATTATTTGACTCACGACAATTTCGGCCATGTCAAAGCCCAGCCCGACGAGACGAACGAAACCGTTCAGTTTGCCGATTATCTCGCAAAGTTCGTAGCCTGACAGACGCAGAAGAAAAGGCCGGGGCGCAAAACCCCGGCCACCAGATAGAAAGGAGATAGAACCATGACCACAAAAGACCAGGAAAGAAAAGCCCTCGACCAGATCCGCGAAATTGTCGCCGCGCTTGGCTCAGACAGCTATCTTGCCATAGCTTTTGAAGGATGCTTTGAAATCGCCGAGGAGAACATACAGAACGACTTCGGATGCAGCATGAAACAGCGGGCAGAATCCGCAGAGAAGAAAGCCGAAGCCCTGGCGGATCAGCTCAGACAGACCGCGAACCTTCTGACAGTTCGGACAGAAATGCTAAACAGAGCAGGCAAGGACGCCGAAGCAAGAATCCTTGCTCTAAAGCGCAGAATCGTCGCCCGCGATGACCTGGATTGTATTCTAACCCTTATCCAGGCTCAGACAGACAGACTGCAGAAAAAGCGGGACGAAGCTGCTGCGGAGATTGTAGACAGGGCCGCGGAGCCTGGCAGCAGAGAATTTCAGATAGCCGTCAAAAACCACCGGCAGTACTGCCAATGGCTCGATGAGAACCTCGCGCTTTCGGACAGAGTAAAGAGCGCCTGCCAAGCTGGCACGTCGCAGGAATAAATTCAGACAGGCTGACCTATCAGGCCATACGGGGAGAGAGGGCAGAAGAATGAAAGCAAATCTTATGCGGTTCCTGGACCTTTTCGCGGCCGGAATGATAGCCGGGTTTCAGACGCAGTTTTCTCTTGACGGTCACACCGACAGATTGATATAATGGGAGGCACATTATCGTGAAAGAAGGTTTTCAGATGGCTGCAGAGGATATCCAGAAGCGCAACGCCAGACAGCAGGTATGGGACAAAGAAAACACAGTTCACGTCTCAGTCAAGCTGCAGAAAGCAACAGACGCGGACATCATCGCATTCCTAGACGGGAAGTCAAAGCAGACCGTAATCAAAGAAGCGCTCAGACGCATGATGAAGGAAGAAAACGACCACGAAAACGGCCACAATGCCGAAAGAGCCAAGTAATTACAGGCGCTTTAGCGTTTTCAAGATGGGTTCGAGTCCCACCACCGGCACCAAAAACACCAAGTCCCCGATTCGTCAAGAATCAGGGACTTTTCTTTGTTTTACTGGCCTTTTGAGCATTTTCAGACAGGTTCAAAGATGACATCACACCGTCAAGAATGACGCTCAAAACCCACTTCTGACCACGAAAACGGCCACGAAAATGGCCACGAATTGCCGCCCATCGAGGCGGCTTTTTTTATTTCCCGAAAAAGCTTGTGACTTTGGTTTGAGCTTCAGACCGGCCCGCAGCAGTCAGCCGGATGTAAATGCGGTGCAGAGTTGCCCGATCCTTCCAGCCTCCCCATTCTTGAATCTGTCTTTCTGGTATTTCCAAGTAATAACACAGACTCGCGAATGAATGCCGCAGGCCGTGACAGGTTACTTCGGTCACTCCTGCCCTTTTGCAGGCCCGTTTAACGTCGTCAAGCATCGTCCCCGCCCCAATTACTACCACGGGGCCCGCCTTGCCGTCAGCGGTCTTCAGGAGCTTCAGGAGCCGCGGAATCATAATCGGCACCGGGCGCGTCGAAGTGGCGTTTTTGTTCTGCTTCTTGTTCACTTCCCCGTCAGGGCCTCGGACGAGCGCACCCTTGACGGTCATGACGCCATTCTTCAAGTCGACATTGTCCCAGGTGAGACCACGCATTTCAGACAGCCGGAGACCATGCAGAAGCATCAAAGCGGGAATCTCATAGGACCTACCGACAAGGGCATCACAGAACGGCATGATTTCAGACGGCTGCAGGAACGGTATTTCGTTGATCGGCACCGGAGCCAGACGGACCTTCGGCACCGGATAGCCTACATGCTCCAGGGACGACCGCACAAGAGACCACGCGTTCTTCACAGTCTTCGGGGACTTCTCCGCCAGCTCTGCGTCGATCATCTCCTGAAAGTCCAGATCCTTCAGCTTCACCTGCTGGTAGTCCGGGAAGCGCGTTTTGCTGTAAATCTCATAGCTCCGGAGCGTTGACGGGGAGAGTGTGGCTTTGCTGTGCTTTATGTACCTGCTTTGTGCTTCTTTCAAAGTCAGTTCACGCGCTGCCTTTGTCACAGCATTCCTGCGGCCTAAGAGATAATCGCTTTTTATTTCAATCGCTGCAGCTTTGCATTCATCCTTTGTCGCCCGTGTGACGGAAAGATCTTCTCCGCCCAGCCTTAACCGGACATGCCAAGACCCAGACGGGAGCTTCTTCGGTGAAGGAACTTTCATAAATCTTCACTCACAATCAGGCCGGCGTGGTGCTTCTTCGGTGGTTTTTCAATTTTCGGCGTCATCTCTTTTGCAATCAGCGCCAGCTCATGCATCTGCTTTTCAGAGAGCCTCATACATTCCCGTATAACTTCAAGCGCTCCAGCAGACCGATACAAAAATTCAACCTCTTCCAGAAGTGCGTCCTCATCATCTTCTGGATTCGCGAAGCCCCCATCCGAAAGAACATTGAGAAAATCGTTTTCAGACATCCCTACGGCATCTGCAATCTTTTGATATGTTTTCCAAGTTGACGTCATAGGCTTGCCATCGTTCCCAATTCCCTTTTCAATGTTTAGAACCTGCTGCGGGCTAATTCCTACCATAGCCGCAAAAGAACGGCTCGACATGTTATGCTGTTCCCTGTATTGTTTTACGAACTCCGCCAGCGTCATTCTTTACGAACCTCCATCTTTTTGGTGTCAACTTTAGTTTACAATGGTTACAAAAGAAAGTCAAGAATTATTTTGTCCACTTTTGTTGACATTAGCTTTCGGATGTGCTAATATACAACACGTCCACTAAAGTTGACACAAAGGGAGGTGAAACAGTGATCAAAAACCGATTGAAAGAGCTGCGCACAAGTCGTGGACTGTCGCAGGAAGAGCTTTCCGAAAAGAGCGGGATCTCTCGCACAACTCTCTCAAAAATAGAGAATAACGAAGAGATAGCTGTAAACACCAAAACGATAGCAAAGCTCGCCGATGCTTTTGGAGTCAAACCAAGCGATATTTTTTTGATGTAAATGCCTACTTTTGTAGACATACGCGCAAAAAAACCGCCCGCCGGGGTGGAGCCCGACAGACGGTAAAAACATTATGGTGCAATCAGTATACCAGATTGTACCAAGAATTACAAGAAAAGGAGAAAAAACATTATGGCAACCAAAAAGACAGAAGAAGTTATTTCCATCCGCCCCATTGAGGTCAAGGAAACCACCATCCAGATCGTCGGCGATTCCCCGCTGATTATGCACGCATGGTCAGAGAAGGCCAAGCGCATGATGCTGGAAGCCCAGCAGGGCAAGGCCAAGGGCAAAAAGAAGCCCGTCAAGAATCCCGTGGATGATTTCATCCAGGCAGCTTATTGGATGAGCGGCAAGCCGCAGTACCCCGATGACGCAAGCGAAGAAGAATGCGCTGACGCATTCAACGCCGCGATTGCCGCCGGCGCCACATTCGGCTTCCCTGTTACTGCTATCAAGCAGGCAGCCCAGAGCGCCGCTTATCGCCTCGGCTGGGTTAAGAACCAGATGGGACTCCGCGGTTCCTTCTTCATCAAGGGCGACGAAAACGGTATGGTTCAGATTCACTCCGATCCACCAGAAATGCGGGAAGACATGGTAAAGGTCGGCATGGGAACTGCTGACATCCGATATCGTCCGCAGTTCAACCACTGGTACATCGATTTGCTGATTTCCTACAATGCCGCAAGTGAGTTCAGCCTTGAAAGCATCATAAACGCAATCAATGCCGGCGGTTACGTTTGCGGTATCGGTGAATGGAGGCCCGAGCGAGATGGTGATTATGGCCGATTCCATGTAGCACCTACAAAATAAACTCGGCAGGCATGGTTATGCGCGGCAAGGTTTGCTCGGGACCGGTCAGGTGTGGCAGGCGAGGTTAGCTTGGGCGGCGCGAGGCAAGCCAAGGATAGGTGCGGTACGGCAGGATAGGAAAGGCAAGGCTCGCTCTGGTATGGCACGGCTCGGCAGGCGTGGCCGGGACTGGACGGTCTTGGCGGGGCGGTGCGAGGCGAGGTCTGGCAGGTTGTGGAACAGCATGGCAGGGCATGGCAGGCAAGTTCAGGCACGGACGGAGTGGCTGGGTGAGGTTTTGTGAGGTAAGGCCCGTCAAGGTTCGGCAGGTGTGGAAAGGCTGGAATGGCACGGAACGCGGGGCAGGGCTTGTCTCTGTAAGGTCCGTATCGGTGTGGCAGGCAAGTTATGTTATGGCGTTGTTAGGACAGGCTGGGTAAGGTACGCAAAATAATAATTAGAAGGAGGAATAAACATTGGTATATCAATGGAAACCGGGATCGCAGCATTCCGTCAGCGCTCAAGTTGCTGGCGAAATGTGCGCGGAACTTGAAAAGGACGGGCGATTGAACGCTCAAACTCTTGTAGACGTCAACCGTCCGGAAGACGCGCCGCTTCACTCCTGCTTTGAGTGGAATGACGTGCTTGCAGCCGAAGAATGGCGGGAGCATCAGGCCAGGAACATCATAAACTCTATCACTGTGGTGACAATGCCTGGTCAGGAACCAGTCAGAGCGTACTTCAACATTCACACGAAACTTCCAAACTATGAGAGTGTGCAAGCCATTGTCCAGCAGGAAGACAAATATCAGCTTCTCCTGGAAATGGCGAAGAAGGAGCTCTCGGCCTTCACCCGGAAGTACAAACAGTTGTCAGAGCTTTCCAAAGTTTTTGACGCAATCAATGAACTCGGCATTGATGCCGCATAAGAAAGGAGAACCACCCCATGAAAAAACAACAGCTCGTCCAGATCCCCGTCGGCCACGTCTGCATCAGCGCACACGATTTTTCCATGTTGAACCTGGAAATTAACGAGCTACAGACCGCCCGGAGCGAATATCGCGAAAAGATCAACATCCTTGAACACCAGAAGACCGTTCTCTCGCAAAAGCTTGGCGATTCTGTGGAAAAGGTCTCTGACCTTGAGAAGGAGCTCAACGAGAAGCAGGATCGTGTCCTGTACTGGTATCAGAAGTACACCGATCTTGCCGACAAGCTCAATGCGGTGAAAGACCATGCCGAGACTGAAGAGGCCTGATCCTCCCTTCTGGGACGTCCGCCGGCTGCTCCTGGGCTATGAGCTTACAGCTCCCTACCTCAGCAAAGCCGCGGGGATCAGCGAGAGCACCGCAGCCCGCCGCCTGGCGAACCCCGGAGACCTGACATTAACAGAGCTCCGGAGAATCTGCCGCAACGGTGGAATCCCCGCGGACCGGATCCGGGAGGCGATCAAGTTTGAGTGAAGCGAGAGAGGACAAGCACCTTGCCGATATCAAACGGAATGTAAACGCTCCCTGCGTTTATGTGGGCCAGGATATGAAGACAGGCGAAAAGAAGATGTATTACCCCGCTGTCAACTGCGGCTTCGGCTGTGACGCCTGCGGCTGGAATCCGGAAGAGAGACGCCGCCGGCTGAAAACAGGGAAGATGGCGGAAGCCAAGAGCTATATCTCCCCCGTCACCGGGAAGAAAGTAGAACTGCCGGAAGGAACCATGCAGCTCCGCTTTCGGCAGAATAGAGAATAACAGAAAGGAACAACCATGATTTATCAGCTTGACGACCAAATCGAGCGCCTGCTCGAAGATATGACCGATCCCGACACCGGGGAGCTGAAGAAGTACATCGAGACCCCCGACGGGACCCTCCGTGAAGTCCCCCTGGAAGAACAGATCGACGCCGAAAACGCCGACGTCGCCCTTCCCTACCTCGACAGCGAGGCCCTGCTTATGGAGCGCATGGAAAAGCTTCAGCTCGACTATGCCGTGCTGATCCGCAACCTCCGGAACGAGCACATCAACCGCAAGGCCGAAGCCGAAGCCCTCAAGAACGAGAAGCAGAAGCTTGCCAAACGCCAGGCCACCGCCGAACGCGCTGCCGACCGTGCCGGAAGATTCCTTGCCTACCTCACCAAGGGCGAAAAGTACGAGGATGCCGACGTCAAGATCAGCTACCGCAAGTCCGAAGTCGTGGAGCTTGATGACGATTTCCTCGAATGGGCCATGACCAGTGCTCCCGGCCTTGTGAAGATCACGCCGGAACCGCGCAAGGCAGATATCAAGCGCCTGCTCAAGAATGGCACCATGATCGAGCACGCCCACCTTGAGACCCGGCAGAACATCCAGATCAAATGACGAACGTTGTTGTGATTGAGGGCAAGCTGACCAAGGACCCGCAACTCAGCAAGACCGCTACCACTGGCCGTAGCGTGTGCAACTTTGTCATCATGAACTATACCAAGGGCCCTACCTCTCCGAAATACTATATTTACTGTGAAGCCTGGGATTTGAACGCTGAAAACCTTGTGAAATACTGCAAAGCCAAAAGTCAGATCACCGTAACCGGATATCTCATGTCCAGAAAATTTGAAGACGTAACAAACAGAGCAAAAGATATTTTCAAGATCGTACTCAGTGCAACATCCATCTCATACGGGGCGAAAGTCCAATCAAACGATGAAAAAAACAAAGGAGAAGAAGAAAAATGAGTCTTACCGTAAAAGAAGCCGCCGAATCCTCTTTCGAGCCGATCCCGGAAGGGACCTATTCCGCCGTCTGCCATCTCCTGGTAGACCTGGGCGTGCAGCATAACAAAGCCTTTGACAATTCCTCCCGGAAGGTCATGCTCGGCTGGCTGATCCCCGAAGAGACCTACGTCAATAAGGAAGGTTTTGAGGTCCCCCGTGCCATGTATGCCACCTATACCGCCAGCATCGGCAAAAAGGCAAAGCTCCGATCCCTCCTGGCCTCCTGGCGTGGCCGTGACTTCACCGCCGACGAGTTGGAAGCCTTCAACCTCCGCAACATTGTCGGCGCTCCCTGCCTCATGAACATTATCCACACCGACGGCAAGGACGGCAGGACCTACGCAAATATCGCGGGCATCATGCGTCTGCCGAAGGGAATGCAGGCAGCCAAGCTCTCCACCGATCCGATCGTCTTCGATCTGGACGAAGACCCGCTCGAAAACCTCGAACTGCTCCCGGAATGGATTGCCAACAAGGTCAAGGAGTCCGAAACCTACATGGACAAGGCCGCAGCCAAGATCAATTCTGAGGTCAACGGAACCGCTCCGGCAGCTCTGGAAGAGATCCCAGACGGGGAGGATGAAGAAGGTCTCCCGTTCTAAGAAAGGATAAAAAATGGCAGGACAGTGTTGGTTCGTCTATCACGACTGGATCCCGGCCTTTGAAGCGCTCAGTCCTGCGGAACTCGGACGCCTCACCATGTGTGCCTTGAAATACAGCGCACATGGCGAGGAGCCGGAGCTCTCCGGTAGTGAGCGTTATACCTGGCCCTTAATCAAGTCCCAGATAGACAGAGACAAAGCCCGCTATGATGAGATTACCCAGAAGCGTTCTGCTGCTGGGAAGAAATCTCATAGCAAAAGCTATCAAATGATATCAAATGATATCACTTGTTATCAAGAAAAGAAAAATAAAAAAGAAAAAGAAAATAAAAAGGAAAATGAAAAGAGAGAGGTTAAGCGCTTCGCGCCGCCCACCCTCGACGAGGTCAAAGCCTACGTTACGGAGAAGGGGCTCAGCGTGGATCCTGTCAAGTTCTTCGACTACTTCACTGAAGGCAACTGGATCGATTCCAAGGGGAACCCGGTCCGCAACTGGAAGCAGAAGCTTCTCACCTGGGCCAACAAAGAACCAGCTCCCGCCCAACCAAAGAAGAAACAGTACACCACGCAGGATGATTACGTCCCGCCGAAGCCCAAGATGACCATTGAGCAGATTAACGCCCTGGTAGATAAGATTTGAGAAAGGAGCATTACCATGTACTACATCGGATTAGACCCCGGCAAATCAGGAGCCTTTGCGATTCTGCGCAGTGCCCACGGCAGAACCGATCTGCAGGCTCACGGAGACTTTGACAAGGCGTCTATCGTCTCCCTCTTCGCCGCCGTTGCCCACATGCCGGAAGGCGCCATCTGCTGTATTGAGCGCGTCCACGCAATGCCGAAGCAGGGCAGCGTCTCCATGTTCACCTTCGGAGAAAACTACGGCTGGCTCAAAGGCGTCCTTGACGCCTACCACATCCCCTTCCAGGAGATCCCGCCGCAGACATGGAAGAAGGAATTCGGCCTGAATTCCGACAAGGTGAAATCTGTCGAAGTCTGCCGCCAGCTCTTCCCTAACGCCGAACTTACCCCGCCCAACTGCCGCAAGCCTCATGACGGAATCGCAGAAGCCATATTATGTGCAGAATATGCAAGGAGGAAGTTATCCTGTGAGCAAATTCGTTGACATCTCTGGTCAGAGGTTTGGCCGATTGACCGCTGTTGAAAGAGTTGGTCTCGACAAATCTAAACATGCTTTGTGGAAGTGCTTATGTGACTGTGGGAATTACACCATTGTCGGCAGTAACTCATTAAAGTCCGGGAACACGAAATCCTGCGGATGTTTGAACACCGAAAAGTCAACGGAAAGAATAGTCCGGTACAATTTCCGTCACGGGGAGACCGGAACTAGGCTCTGGCGAATTTGGTCCGGTATGATCAACCGCTGTGAATCTCCCTGTTACGATAACAACATGGTGTACCGCGGCAAAGGGATCCGCATTTGTGCGGCATGGCACACTTATGAGAATTTCCGAAACTGGGCACTTAAGAATGGGTATCGAGACGATTTAACGATAGACCGGATTGATGTTGATGGGAACTACACCCCTTCTAATTGCCGATGGGCAACAAAAGTAGAGCAGGCGGAAAACCGATCAACTACGAGGCTGTTTACAGTTAACGGCGAAACGCATTCGCTGGCCGGTTGGGCTCGCTGTATTGGCCTGAACGACAGCGCAATTCAATCCATTGTCAGAGGAAAATCTGACGAAGAAGCCCAAATGATTGTCGCAGAATATGCCAAGAGACCGCGTATCCCTGTCGATGAACCCACCTTCGATGAGGAACACTGGGATTAGAAAGGAGTAACACCATGACCGACTATACAGCTTACCGCAACCACGTCGGGATCAGCAATCCCGAAATGACCAAGGCCCTTCATGCCGTGTACCGCGGCTTTGGCCGTCCCGCTGCATCATTTGTCAATAATCCGGAGCGTTCCGGCGTCTGCCTGCTCCCGGAGGCCGAGGTCCTTCTGGTGAACAAGTTCGGTCCAGGCCCCGGCCTTGCTTCTCTGGAATTTACGCCGGAAGTCCTCGAAGCCAATCCTCCGAAGAAGCACCGCCCAGACCGCAGACGGAAGTCCTGCCGCATCACCTTCCGCATGGACGAAGATACCTATAAGCAGGCAATACAGCTCAAGGAATCCGCCGGCGCCCTGTCCATGCAGGAGCTTTTTGAAATCCTTCTGAAAGACGCGATCAAGAGATGGGAGGCAGAGGAATGAACGAAAATCTTGCAATCCTGGCGGAGATTGACGCCGACTATACCCGGAAAACAAACAACCTGCGCTTCCGGCACCGCAAGGCGAATGACCTGTACAGGCTCACCGTCTTCCTGGTGGTTCTGGGCCTGACCGTTTCCCTCTACAGTTGGGGCCTCGATGTTTGGGCACAGCGCCGTGCCGATCAGCAGACCGCAGATGCCCGCGTCCTCTGGAATGCCGAGCTGGCCGCAAAGGAAGACGCCGCAAAACAGGCGCAGGCAGCGCAGGAGAAGTCTAAGTCCGACATTCTGGCCGAAAAAGCTCAGGTAGTTGCCAAGGCTTTTCAGGGAATCAAGAACTTCATTGACCTGTATCATTATGACCGTTCTGATCTCGAAACCTATGCCCGCTGCATCTTCAACCGCTATGACGCTGGAAACGGAGTCAACAGCCTGCAGGTTATTGTTTCCCGAAAAGGTCAGTTCACCGGTTACGCTGACAGCCTCACGCCGTTGACGGAATATGTTGATCTTGCCAAAGAGTTTATCCGGGACTGGGAAGCCGAGACCTCGAAGCCCTGTGATCTTTCCTACCAATGTGCAGAGCTGACGCCTGACGGCATTTACCTGGTCACCTCTTCCAATCCTGGCCCGTATGACCGGAGGTGGCACGCATGAGCCAGAAACGCGAAACTGAACGGGAAAACGGCAGCTGGCACAGCTGTCCAAACTGCGGCAAGGAGAAATACATCCCCCACCCTGGCGACTGGGTGTATAAGCGAATCGTCGTTGACAGGAAATCTACAACGATCGGTTTCTTTTGCTCATGGTCCTGCTACCGGAAATGGGAGAAGGAACATCCGCTGAAGAAAACGAGAATATATGACAGGGGTGATAGGAATGTATGAAGAGCTGGTAAAGCGGCTGAGAGAAGAAAGTGAAATAGAACGATGGTTACAGCCACATAGCGCAAACGAAACTCCGAAACTACTAGATGATGCCGCCCACGCCATTGAGGAACTGAGCAAGGAGCGGAAGACCGGGAAGTGGATTTATCCATCAGATATTACCGGATTTGGAAGATGCTCCGAATGCAAGGCGTTGTGGGACTATTCATTGATTACAAATAAATACTTCAAGATATGTCCAAGATGCGGTAGTTACAACGGAGGCGATGAAGATGTATGAAGAGCTTGTAGGTGCTTTGCGAAAGAGAGCAATGGATTTGCCGGAAAAGTTTTCGCGGAACGCTGTAAATATTGATCTGCTCATGAAAGCCGCCGATGCCATAGAAGAAGATGATATGGCCTTCAGGCAACTAGAACGAGACTATAAAAAACTGTGCGCCTATCTGCCGAAGTGGATTCCGGTGACGGAAAGGTTGCCAGAGAAATACGACTGCTACTATCTGGTGGTCTTAAACAACTGGAACACAGATTTTTGCCTATATACGAAAGAAAAAGGATTCGGGATGTATATAACTCCCAAATGGTGGGACGCGAACGATGAAGTCACCCACTGGATGCCACTTCCAGAGCCGCCGAAGGAGGAACAGGACGATGTATGAAGAACTGGTAAAATCTCTGCGGCAATGTGCAGAAGCATCATGCGCTGGGTGTAAGAATGTCTTGGTGGAGATTGGATGCCGTGGGAAATTGCAAAGAGAGGCCGCAGATGCCATAGAGGGATTGTCCGGTTTGATTAAACGCTATGGTGGTGAAACTGGAATCAAGAATTTGCAGGAGTATGCAAACAAGTATTGGGACACACTTACAAAGATTCCTCGCTGGATTCCGGTGACGGAGAAGCTGCCATTTGCGGAACCTGGCAATGTTTCAGAAACAGTCCTGGTTACTGATGGAAAATGTGTAGCATTGGCCGAATGGTTTAACTTTGAAGAGTGTGAACCATATTGGTCATATACAGGTATTGGAGATATTACCCACTGGATGCCGTTGCCCGAGCCGCCGAAGGAGGAATGAGCATGGAGAACCTTTTCGGTGAGCCATACACAGAACTTCCGACAAAAAAGAGAAAGACGCAAGACAAAGAGCGAAGAGCGTGGGAAAACGCTTTTCAGCGGTGGAGTAATGAAGCAATGCAAGACGAAACATCTCCGCTTGGAATTTGTGGATTTGGTAAAATTTGTGATTATTGCACAGATAATCATATTGGTAGACCGTGCGTGAGAGCGTTAAACGCTATGTGCCGAGAAAAGCGGATAGAGATTGATTATTCAGTCAGAAACTTTGAAAGGTGGTTTTGAGCATGGGCGTGTACATTGACATGGAGATGCCGAAGGTCGGTGGGAAAATAATCACAATCTACGCAGACGGGCGAGTGCTTTATGACGGAGACTACATCAAAGCCGTCCCCGTCCCGCCGCATGGGCGGCTGATCGATGCGGATGCGCTGCTCCGCCATTGGGAAGAACTCGCTTATTCAGGCGGTGATTGTGAACTGTATTCCTGCATGGGAGACATCAGGGACGCTCCCACCATTATCCCGGCGAGTGAGGAGGGAAAGTAATGGTCGTTTTTGATGGATTAGAGTTGATAGGGCTTGCGACTATGGCTGTGCTTCTTGTTATCTGCGGCATTATCCTTGCGATTGACCGAATAGCATACGCTGTGAAGAAACGCCAGCAAAAGCGAATAGACGATGCGTTCAAAGAGGAGGGCTGAGTGATGGAACTTAAACCTTGCCCGTTTTGTGGAAGCAAAGCTATCTTAAGAAAAGTGGCAATTGGCAGAAACAGAAGCGGGTATGAATACTATGTACGATGCGGCAACATACACTGCCCTGTATATGTACATACACTCAATCGTGATACAGAAGATGAGGCTGTGGAAGCATGGAACACGAGGGCTGAGTGATGGATAGCAATTTTTTTAATCAAAAAATGCTGGTATGGTGCCACTCAGATTGTGAATATTCAAAATGTAATGTATGCACATTCAAAACTCAACTAAAAGGGAAATCGGAGATTTGGCTGACTATGATCTGCGGGGTGCCAAGTTGCAATTTGTATAAAAAGAAGACGGAGGGCTGAGTGATGATCGTTAAAGGAACACGCACCGAGATTGCCGAGGTTATCAAAACGATATCCCCGACATATCCGGTAAGCCTGGTTAACTTCCTTGATTCCGGGGAGTGGCACTTCATCATGAACGGCATCAACGTTTGTGTGATTATCGCAGATGACAAATCCGTGTAAGGACTGCGAAGAGCGCTGCCTTGGCTGCCACTCAGACTGCGAGAAGTACATGGAGTTCTTCCGCTTCAACCGGCAGAAGAACAAGCGCCAGATTGCCGAGGCTCGTCAAAACGCCTATGTGGTCGAGGCGATCCAGAAGTGTAAGAGCGGCAAAAGCGGAAGCTGGAAGACGTACCGTCACCCAAAAGAATCCCCCTCGGATTGAGGGGGATTTCCTTTTGCCTTGTTGGTTTATTTGAGCTTGTACGGGTACATGATCTCGTCCCATGCCCGCCACATGGCGCCCTGGTCATTCACACCGGCCCGCTTGAGGGCGTTCGTGCCCTCGTGCATGGCTTTCTGTGTGTAGCCCTTTTCGTCGATGGTGCCGTTCTGATCCACGTCCGCGCTGTCGATGATGTCGAACGCTTCCCGGACCGACGCCCCGCCTTCTCTGGCTGCGATATAAAGCGCTGCACGGCCTTTGGTGATATCCCACCTCACGAACTCTTCGCCGGTTTCTTCGTCCGTGCTGGTCTTTGCCTTGGTCATGATTGCGTCAATGTCATCATCCGTGAAGGTTCCGTCACGATAACCGTTCACTACGGCATTGAACTTGTCCTGCCCGCTCGGGCTGTCCTTGCCTCTTGCTTCTGCATTCGCCTTGGAGCCTGACTTGTATGCCCGGACCGTTGCCGCGTCCTTGACTTTGTAACCTCGGTCATTCGGCGTGAGATAATCGAAGTAGTTCATGAGGGTGCTGTTTTTCTCCCTCATGAGGTCCTTTTCATCCTGGCTCAGCTTTCCGACCGGTCCGATCAGCGTGTCCACCACGTCCCAGTCATCCTTCTTTTCGGCCAGGTTGAACGCCTTGTTTGCTGTCAGGAAGGTAACCGGATTGTCCACGTCATCCAGATAGGCGTATTCCTTTTTGACCTCATATCCGTTTTCTTCGCCAAAGTCTGCTTTCACGCCGTCCTTGACGTAGCTTCCGACCTCCTTCATAAGTGCAACCTTGAGTTCATCATCCGCATCCCTGTAGATGCTGGATCTCATGAGGAGATCTACGGTATCTGCAAAGTCCTGGCCGTAATCGTTTTTCCACTCTCTCCGCTGCTCCCTGCTGAGCCTTGCGGTTTCGTCGCCAAATTTCACGGTAGAAGGTCCGTTTTTACTCGGCATGGCAGAGACCCCGGTCTCCGTTCTGAGCCGTTCAAGCTCTTTGCTGAGTTCTCCCTGCTCGACGTCGTTGTACTTGTTCGCGAGAAGGTTGTTTGCAACCCTCGTTCCAACCGATCCAGTACTGACCGGATTCCCGAAGTTGTCTGTCTTTACCGGAAGCGTTTCACGGAGCCCCGGCACGGCCGCCTTGAACTGGTTGACCGCCTGTTCTACTGCGGTGTCTCCGGAAGTATCCCTGTCATATTCGTCCGCGATTCTCGCCGCATGGCGAAGGGCACCCGGAACGAATCCGCTCAGAGAGTTACCAAGGCCCGCAGCAATCGCGTTTTCAACGGTCGCCCCCTTGTCCTCAACCCGGTTTCCTTCCTCGTCTTCGACATAGACCGTGTTATAGGTCATCGTGTCTGCAATCGTGGTGATGGAGGAAATCGCCGGAAGATCACGAACGCCGTCCAGAGTCCCCGTTATTACCGCATTCTTAATTGAATCGACTGTGATTCCCTGGGTCCAATCGGCAATCATGCTGGCTTCTGCAAGGATCGCGTTCAAAGGTTCGATGGAGTCAATGTTGACTTTCTTCCCACTTGACCAGTCTCCATGAGGCTTGCCCTGAATCGCATTGCGGAACATGTCGAGATTGACCTGAAGCCCATATTTCCCTTCCGCCTTGTTTTGAGCCTTGACGTCAGGATCATCTTCATCATTCCAGTTTTTGAACCAGTCGGCTTCCTTCATCAGAGCTGCAAGGGCAAGAAGCACACCTGTTCCGAACACGCCCCTGCCCATCTCGGCAGCAGCTCTGTTCTGCATCAGAATCGCATTCGCGTTCCCGGACTTTGCCGCGCTGACAGCCTGCGCCGCATGTACCGCGCCGACCGCTCCGCCGATGGGGCTAAACTCCGCTGCCTTCAAGCCGATATTTACCGGAACCTTGATGTACGGGGCCATCAGCGTTCCAAGGCCGAAGCCGCCTTTTCTTTGGACTGGCACAATTCCAAGCCTGGTGACTTCCCCGCCCCAGCCGATTACATCGGCAGCGGCCTGAAATTCTTCAAGGATTTTTGAGATGA
>Ga0326512_10001201_pt1 | contig 20610 bp, 14 predicted proteins | sample 1_2617_0518_D_FD_203652 | JGI IMG/M metagenome (GOLD analysis project Ga0326512, IMG submission 203652) | Bovine rumen microbial communities from UC Davis, California, United States - 1_2617_0518 | ecosystem: Host-associated > Mammals > Digestive system > Stomach > Rumen | place: USA... | reverse complement strand
GTCAGGTCGCCAGAGTCATTCCGCGCTACACCAGATCCGACAAATGTAGAACTGATTGCCCCAACAGAAACAGAACTAAGCCCATCGTACCCAGAGTCAGCTGTGACAGTCTGAGCCGATTCGGTCGGCGTTACAGACTTCTCCTGAAGCGTAGGCGCTGTGTCATACCCGGCAATCAAAGTGTCTACGGCATCGGAAATCGTAGTGTCGCTTTCACCCGTAGCCGCATTTGCGCTGCTGATTTGGGAACGCAAAGCCGATACCATTTGCGCCGGGGTCTTATCTGTTGAATCTATCGCCTTAGATATATTGGTCAAGAGAGACTCAGTGATTAGTGCTTTACTCATTTCATCCCTCCATTAATAACTCGTGGCGTCTGCATCTGTAAGCGTTGTCGGAACGAAGGCAGATGCAGACGAGCTGTAAACTAAAAACTGCCCATCCGTGGGAGTTCCGCTCATTGCGATATATCTGCTGTCATTGGTCAGATCGCTCGTCTTCGTAGGAATCAGAGCGACCAGCTTATTTTTGAAATACTGTAATGCCGTGGAGTTTATAATTTTATCCGCTGCCATAAGGCGTCACCACCTTACGCCGTGAACATCGCGTCAATGTCCGTGGTCGTGGCCAGCGTGTAATCCGTGTCGTTCCAATACCCGGACAGGTCTACCTCGGTCGTGCCAATCATCTCAAAGGCGTTGTTCACATAGATGTATTCATCGTAGATGTTCTGGCCGCTGCCGCTATTCGAAATCAGATAAACAACTCCAGCCTCACCAGTTGCGGGGAGGGTAGTTACCACCTGATATTCGAACGAGGTAATATCCGCCACAGCATCCGCGATTGCGCTGGAAACATCTGAAGCAGTCTGATAACCATAGCTCGTAATCGCCGTTGTGACCTGAGCCGCAGTCTGATACCCCGCGCCATTCGTAAGAGAGGCATTATCTGTAGGAATCGCAATCTCCGTAGAGGCAGTAATCTTTCCATCTGTAATCGTCACACCGGACAGCGCTTTGTTGCTTGCCGCTGTAGCACTGGAGTCGAGTGCCTGAACCGCATTCGTGATCTGTGTAGACACGTTGGTGTTGCCAACCTTGCTCTCAAGCGCACTGATTGATGCAAGCGCACCATATACAGTAGCCGCACCCGCCGTATCGCTTGACGTTCCAAGGACAGTGTCTGCCGCGCCCGCAGCGTCAAAATCTGTAGTGTTCGCGGTCGCCGCTGTGCCAAGAGCCTTCTCCGTTTTCGCGGTGATTTTGCCATCCGTGATGGTAATGCCCGTCAGAACAGAACCATTTGTCGCCGCCGTGCTGGAATCCAAACCACCAATCGCGGTGGAAATTTGCGTTGCAACATCGCCGCCGACAGATTCGGACAATGCGTCTACTGCCGCTTTGACACCATACACAGTCATGGTGCTGGCAGAATCACTGGAAGTGCCAAGTACCGCCGCAGCAGCACCAGACGCGTCGTAGTTGGATGCCAGTCCATCAGCGTAGGACTTCGCGGAGTTTAATGCCGTGTTAGCAGCTCCCGCCGCATCGTAGGCTGTAGATGCAGTATAAGCCGCACTGCCGAGCCCCTTGACCGCAACATCACTGCCTGCAATCGCAATAGTACCGTTTGCAGTGCCGGTGCCAACAGAAATGTCAACAGCCTTGTTCGTGATTGTCTGGGTGTTGCCGTTGATCTTGACCGCTTCAAGTACGTTGGCCTCGCCGCCGGTAGATACAATTCCTTCTACTGTGCTTTCAAGAGAATCGAGATCATCTGCTACCGCTTGCAACTCCGCATCTGTGGCATAGATCTGGTCAAGTTTTGTTTTGAAATAGTTAAGTGTTGTAGTGTTAATTACTTTATCTGCCATATATTATCCCTCCTCAGATACCATAGAACATATCATCGATATCGGTAAAATCTGCCATATCTAATTCATCCTGGAGCCCAAGATCGCTACTGGTTTTATTACCCAAAAGCATAACTGAATTAATACTTGGCTTATTGTCCAAAGCCTCATAATTATTATCGCCACCATTGACAAGGGTGATTGTTCCTGTTTTTAGTGTTGCGGCAGTTGTTGTAATTGCTTTGAGTCGCAGCATCAAATCACCGCCTTATCTAAAACATCAAACAGCTTGACCCTGGCACTGGTTGTTGCGAGTACAGCTCCGTTGGACAATTTCATGCGCACCTGGATTTCAACATCCCCTGCGCTCATAGACGCAGTCTCTTCCTGTGTCAATGTAACGAGTAGTGTATCATCGCCAATCGCTGAATCACCGGCTTCGTATTCTTTGATAATGCGCTTTCCTTTGCCAGAAATAGCAACTCTCCACAAACTAACCGTACTAAAATCAATGTCGTCTATGGTTAAGGTGATAGTCGGCGTTGTATATCTGTACAATTCTTCCACCTCCGACACCAAAAAATTCCCTTTAAAAACTAAGTGGCAAGCGCTTTCGAGCCGGCCACAATTGTTTAAAATGTTTACTTATTAACTATCCCAAGATGATTATTTGGATCGGAATATCCACCAATGGTACGATTCCGTCTGCATTGATTGTCAGTGTGCCAGCTGCCTGGGATGATACATACATAATCGCTTCTCTTGCTGCTATACGTTCCTCCACAGTAGCATCGGGCGACAGAGAAGCCATCCCATTTTGGTTAGATGTAATTGGCACAGAAACAACCTGCGAATAAGGGCTAGAGCTACCAGTCCATGCAGACGACGAAAGAGTAGCAGACACTGCCACGCTTTGTGCTGCCTTTTCGCCAAGGGCTGTGTCTATCTTGGTAATATTAGAACTGGTGGCAAGGTTTTGTGCCCGCCACCAGTCTTTAAAATATTCAGTGTTGCTATCCGTAGTTTGAAGATTATAATTAGCAGTTGTTGGCATTAGCCATCACCTTCTTCGGAAAGCGTTACTGCATTACCGATCGTCTCCTCGCCAGAGAGTAATTGCAACTGCTTCGAGTTTGCATCGTATGTCAGGCCGTCTGCCTTACTATCAATTGCAGTATGCACCGTTTCCATCGAGGACTCCATTTTCATTTGCAGCTGATACAGCGCAGTGACCTGATTGTCGTTTAAATAATTATCGATATCTTTTGATTCTAAAACATTGATAATTACCTCGCCAGATTTAATAACGGTTGGATCTGACGCAGAACCATAAAAAATCTGAAGCCAACATACGACCTCTCCGGGATATTTGGAAAGCTTCGAATTGATCGGTAATACGTACTGATACCATGCTTCTTTATAAAGTGAGGTCAACGGCTCCAATATCACCACATCTGCTACACCGTCTGCTCGAATATAGCTCAAATACACCTTAGCAGCTTCGATGTCAACATTCTCCACCTCAAGCGGAATAAGAAAAATTGCATTTTGGTTCATATTGTCGCCGCGATAAATAGGTTGATATACCGTAGTCACAAGACTATTATCGCTCTCAAGTTTAATGTATAACATTGCGCACCTCCTATCTATGTGCCAAGTATTTCTACTGTATACTCTAGATCCTTCAATGTTTTCCCTTCTAAGTCGGCCAGCGTCATTGACTCTAGATCGCGAAGTACAGTTGCCCGGATAATTAATTGCTCATTTTCAATTCTCGTATCCTCCGCACCTATAGCGATTGCAGCCTCTAAAAGATTGGCAAGGGCACGAGAAGAAAATGTTTTGGAGGTAATCCTGATCGCATAAAGATGTTCTTCAAAAACCACGTCTGTGGATGCATTCTGCGGATATATCCGCCCAATGTTTAATCCCCGGTCTCCAATGCATGTATCAATACTGCACGCACCAGTGTTCGCAATTGGACGGTCCTTCGTCTCAACAAATGGCACTTTTACCACAGCTATGTTTTTGCTGAACAATTTGGCGGCCGGTAGCTCATTACATGCCACACGAGTATTAACGCTCAATGTGCGGTCGCTTATAATGGATATATCAATCTCGGTACCGAAATGTAAATTTATGTTTGCCACGTTGATCACCTATGTATCTAATGGGACATATAGCCTTAGCGTGTTCGCAGCAATCAGTGTTGATGTCCCAGCAGCGGCTTCATAAGTATGTGGAAGTTTGCCATAAATCAAGAGGTTGCCATTTGTTTGAGCATCATAGATTACAAAATAATCAATCCTCCCCCAGTGAGCGCTAGATCTCGGCCATGTGATCACATCGGAATTAGTTACAACGCCAGCCGCAGGAATGGTAAAACCGGAAATTTGGACGCGTTCATAATTGGCATCGTCCGGCTCCGTAACGCCAGAGCCGTCAGCATTTGGAGCAGTAGAACTTAGACCTATATAATACACACTTGGGATACTGGGCGTTACTCGCGAACCGAACATATGCCCCGCAACAATGTTTGCAAAATAATACGTGTTCATAAATTATTTTGCTCCTCTGTCGCTTCTGCAGCGAAAAAGCCCTTGTTGATATTATTGATAATATGAATAATGCCCTGGCGTGGCACATCGTTTGTATCTCCCATTACAGAAATTTGGTAAATGTATCGTCCAGACAGATTCAAAGTGTCTTCCGTCGCTAACTCCACATGTAAAACATTTGCAACGCCGTCATCGCCAGCCGTGATTGTCATCGCTTTACTCAACACAGGAGCCCCCCGCCAGTTGGTGTCTTTAACCAACGCGAAATTTGCTGTGTGCCCAGTCAAATCAAGTGGTCCGCCTGTGTCTTCGAGATAGGACGGAAAGTTAATCGTTACAGCCGCACCTCCAATAAATTCGAGATCGGAAAGGGCAGATGTACCAGCGCAATTGCAAGTAATCTCCGCCATCAAAGCACCACCTTCCTAATTGGAGTATATTTCAAAGTCACTGTTATCGGCAAAGAAGAGGTAATGACATTGTCAGAGCTCTTCACATTATTGCCGATACGAAAGAACTTGAAATTAAAATAGTTCAAGATTTTAGAGCGGACAGAGGAGGTGAGTGTTGCCACCAGTCCATCTACCGTCAAGACCTCCCCAGAGGTACATCCGGTAATGATTGTGGTTCTCGTGCCATCCTGAGAGTTCGACAGGGTCAAGTCGCCATCTGCGCCGCACGTAATCTCCATATAATCCGGATATAAAAAGCCAATTTCATATGACTTATCTGTCAGGGTGTATGTGCCGCCGGCTTCGTCAATGGTGAACGTCACAGACTCCTGTGGGAGCCTCCCGAAGGGGGAGTTTGAAATGAAATTCAAAGAGAAGCCAATCAGCGTGTCATTGCTCTCGATCTTCTGTACGTTAAATGTCCCTTCAAAAAACACCGCTTCGAGATCGTCGGCGTAGAATATCATCTCCTGAAATTCGGCGCGGTTTAGCCATCGCATCATCCAAGCGTATTCTTCCAAAGAAATCTCCTGAGCATCGCACTTAATGATATCAATGGTCGTCTCAAAGCACTCGTCGTACACAGCAGACGCCAAAAAGTAACGGCGGCCGTTTGCGGTCGGAACGCGATTTAAAGTTAGTTGCGATCCGGCGGACGAAGTGGATGTGCTCGTGCCACTGGAAATATGCGCCATTACATACCCGAGGTCGGACAGCAGAATGCCATCATATGAAAAGTCTGTAGCAATCATATGCCATCACCTCCATTATGAATTTGGAGCCGGATTATTCATCCGGCTCCGCAGGCTCTTCTTGAGCCTTTTTAGATTCCTCGATCATTGTGTTGATCTCTTTCAGCAGCCCGCTGGCAAGCTGATAACACCCCACGATTTTCGCGCTGTTGTCCACGCCGACGACGCTGACAGAGTTTAAGTTAGTGCAAATTGTTTGTAACGTGTCGATAATCCTTTTAAGTTCCATAATAATCTCCTTAATAATAAAAAACACCCGGCGAAACCGAGCGCTAACTACCTGTTATCCAGCCTCCGCTATATACACATGGTACCGCCTGAACCCAACTGCTTCCGTTGTAAATGTATGGAGTGGCCTTTACCCAGGAACTACCGTTATAAATCCAGAACCCAATATCGTTATCTTCAATTTTCACAGATCCAGTTGCGATTGTAACGTTAGGCGTATCAACTACCACTGTAATGGTGTAAGTGGCACCGTTTGTTAACCCAGTGAAAGTGTGTCCTGTCGAGTTCCACTCATCATAGTTCATGGTATAAGGCGTTGATGTTCCATTGTACGTGAGTGTCACCTTGATGCTTGGCCACGTACCACTGCTACTCATTTTTGCCAGTGCGCATCCACTTAACTTAACCAGAACGGAAGTGCCAGACACGGTTGTACCGATCATAGCAGATGACAACGTAATGCTACTGCTTGCCGTGAATGACCCCGTATCACTATAGTTTAAGCTTGCGTTGTTAGCAGTACGCCCATAATATGTTCCGCTGGCAACAAGGCCAGCGCTTGTATTAGAGCTCCACTGGAACGAAGAACTTGTCGAGGTTTTGGATATCACAGTAGTTCCGGTGCTACGATACAGATTGTGTGCATACACGGCGCTGTCCGAATACATAACCGCAAAGCTTCTGTTGTAAAACACGGTCATCCCGACAAATGTAGCATAAGTCGTAACAGCGTAATTACTGAGAACTGTAACACCTGGAGAAGTAACAGTAACATCAAAGTAATATGTTGTTCCGGCAGTCAGCCCAGTAAATGTATACCCGGTCGAATTCCAGTCATCATATGAATATGTCTTTGAACTTAGCGTTGTCCCACTGCTATTCTTTAACTTCACTGTGATATTTGGATATCCACCTGAACCACTCAAAGATTTCAACACACAGTTACGCAATTTGACAGCAATAGACGTTGTGGCCGCAGTCGCGTTGATCATTGTCGAACTGCTTCCTGAAGAAGCGGCTGTAAAAGAAACCGCAGAGCCATATGTTGAGTTTACAGCATTGCGTCCATAATAGGTATACCCGCTTGACAAGCCGCCTTCGGAACCGCTTGAGTAGTATGTCGATGTGCCCCATTGTGTTGCCGTCGAAAAGGACTTGTTGATGACATATCCACCGTATGCATCATAGAGCTGCATTTTCTTGACAGCAGAATCTGTGTACATGAAAGCGAAATCATTATTATAAAACAATGTCATGCCAACAAATTCTGCTGAAGTTGTGCCAGTAAATGTCCCAATTGTATACCCTGGAGAGTCCAAAGTCACAGTGAACGTGTAAGACGTATCTGCCGATAATCCACTAAATGTGTACCCAATCGTCATCCACTGATAAACGGTGTACGTCAGGGATGAACCATTAGAACATTTAACTGTTATATTGGGATAGCTTCCAGAATCCTTGTTGAAGAAACCAAACCCCTTTAAAGTAACTTTTATAGAGCTTGACGTTGGAGTTAAAGTTACGCAGTTTGTTGTTTGGGTAAGACTCCCTGTAATCGCAGATGCAGTAAAAGAAGCGCTGCCGTACCATGCGTCAGCAGCCGTACGATAATAATTCGCCGTGTAACTTGTACCAGAAGTTACACCTGTCGTCGCTTGGCTCCAATATGATCCAACAAACCCTGATGAAACGCTGTGAATATATCCAGACGAATCAGAAGAGCGCCGAATAACGTGCTGACTTGCCTGCTCGCTTGACCAGAAATATGTTCTGTCTAAGTTATAGAGTATCGAAAATCCCATTAAGCCACCGCCTTACGAAGTCTTAAAGAAAAGACGGCCAGTCGTAAGAGAGGACGTCGGTAGCGATGACCCATACGCATCCGAATCAATTATAATTCCACGGTTAGCGTTGAACTTGATTGTTCCCGGAGTGCTCAAAGTGATTCCGGTCGCATTCGTGCTCGTCGATATTATAAGTGTGTCAGATGCGCTTGTAGACTGCATGTACATCTGACCCATCAACTGAGCTGTAGTACCACCGCTAGAATTTGCGACATATTGATTGAAGACGATTTTTGCACCGTCCATAATTATTTCTTGCGATCCGCTCAACGTTCCGTTCCCTTGAGAAACCAATTCAGCACCAGTAATAGTCCCACCAGTTATTGTCGGAGAGGAGATACTTGTGCTATCAATATACGTACTCTTGATATAGCTTGGCACTTCAGGGATTGTCGGCTTGTTACTCAAACTGTTATAGCTTCCGGTTGTTGCAACCGTAGCAAGGCCCGTAATATTATCAGTCGAGATATCAGACCCCCAGGTGATCGCCCCGCCATATAGCGTAACGCCGTTTGCCCCAAATGACATCACTGTGTTGCCAGACGCATTTGTAATAGACAACCCGGCCAGACTCAAGTAATCTGCTTTGATCTTTCCGCTTGAGAGCATACTTGTACCAGATGTTGTTTGCAAGTCACTGACCTTGATAATCCCACTAAATGTGCCATTACTAGCTCTAACATTGCCGCTACTGTCTACGCTAAAATTGTTCCCAATGGTGATAGATCCACCGGTAATCGACATACTGTTCGCTGTAACATTGCCAGAGCTATCAACATAAAAGTTATACTTTTTCGTAGCGGAGGAATTCGGGCCGATACCGAGGTTGCCTGCACTGTCAATATAACAATTGTATCCATCTGTTGCGCCACTGTTAGTACCGATTTTCAGAGATCCGCCTGCGAGAGTTACACCACTAATTGTTCCTGCGGCAATGGTTTCGGCTGCAATTCCATCCGAAGTGATTGCAGTTTGCCACACAAAATTGGATGCCGGATCACTCGACGCTGAGCCGGAACCAAGCAATATACCATCCTCGTTCATCCAAACAGCTTTAGTAGCCGCACTTTTGCTTGCGTTATCCATCAACCAAATGCCATCACTATCGAACAAAACATTGCCATTACTGGATGCCATCTGAGATCTTGTCGCGCTGATAACACCATTCAGCTTAGTGGCGTTAAGATACCCAGTGGAAGTGTCAAAGAATGACGCAATAGTAGTGTTGATGTTTGCCGTCGCAGTTTCCAATTCTGCAATACTACTATCCTCTACAAGTACCCAGCTCGAGCCGTCGCACCGATAGAGTTTTCCTGCAAGATAATTCGCACTGTCTGTTGAGGCTGTGTTATACCAGATATCCCCAGTGCTGTGCGTATCAATCGTTGGCGCAGTGCTCTGTCGATAAAACATGATCTTACCGTCTGCTGTAGCTTGTGCAGTTCCAGCAGCAGCAATGGCCTGCGTCGCTTGAGAATCCTCAAGGTGATCCCAAGAACTACCATTATACCGATATAAATAACCTTCGACATAGGTTCCTGTGTCATCAGTGCAATACCATAGGTCGCCAGTCGTCATATCAGTCGGAACTGTAGAGTCGTAAAACACTTTCGTTGTACTATTCACTGCGGTTGTTAGATTCTGAATCGCATTAGAAAACTCGGTATAATTTGTTGCAATACTACCGTCCTCAACCGAAGCCCACTCTAAATCAGAAGTGGACGAAACAGACGAAGAAGTTTCTTTCTGCGTACATCGATACCATTTTTTGTTGCTTGAATCATACCAGAGATCTCCCTCTTGGTTAATATCGTCAACAGAAGGAGCGGTTTCTTGGTAGAAACAAGTGATCTTCCCATCTGCTGTGTCTTGGGCCTCCTGCGCAAGACTTTGCGCCGCAGAGTCTTGAACTTGTACCCACGATGATCCGCCATACCTGTACAAATTATTCGCCATGTAACTATCGCCATCTTGAGTGCAATACCAGAAATCGCCAGAAGACGGATTGCTTGGGGCAGTGTTGCCACTGTATATTTCCGTCTTACTATTGATCTCAGTCAGAAGAGCATTATAGTTAGCAGAAATACTAGCGTCCTCTATAAGTTCCCATGCACTGGTGGTCCCGTTATATCGATACATTTTGTTGCGATCATACCCTGACAAGGAGGCAGAGGTATTAAACCAAATATCTCCGTCGTCCGGAGCGGATGGAATAGAACCTTGCTTGAAGAATAAAATTTTGCTGTCTGCCGTACTTTGCGCCGTAGCCGCATCTACAATGGCCTGTGTTGCTGTGGCGTCCTCAAGATGTTCCCAATCTGTTCCGCTATATCTATATAGCTGCCCAGCAGAATATGTGATATCACCAGCAATAACATCTGTATCTCCAGACACGTACCACAGATCTCCCGTATTGGCTTCCGGGACTCCTTCGTCCGCACCCTGATAATATGTTGTTATTGTGCCGCCAATGTCAGCAATCGCATCTTGAATTGCAGTTGCTAAATCATTCTGATCCACAAAACTGTCCAGCTCGTCCTCTAGCGTTGTATCATACGTGTCTCCGCCATGAGTGATGTAAAATTGAAGCGAATCGATATAAACGCCATTTGAATTAACCCTGAAGCTCCCGTTTTCAGAATCGATCACGAGATTAGCGCCAGCCAAGATCTTACCAATAATGGTATCGCCAATCAAACCAGTTTGTGCGTTGCCGTCACCGTCATAATACTTACCGAATGCCGTCTTAATGGTCTGTCCGCCATCATCGGTAAAGGCAATTGTAGTGTTGGTAAACAGCATCTGCTCTTTGGTGTACTCTTCCAACATCTCATCCCAACGTTGCATTAGGAAACCGCGCTCACTCATTTCCCACTCCTGATTGCTTGCGCTAGATACCAACTTAACATTGGTCGCATTCAGACCGTCGTCAATCCATTGCCGCATAGTAATATTCGCAGAGTCGCCCTGATCGGCTTTACGCAAAACCGCACCATACGATGTCGCCATCCTCTGCGCCGAATCAAGTATAGATTGCACATCAGATATTCCAGTAGATACCTTTAGTACATCGCTGAACTGTACCTCTATAGATGTTAAATCTGCCCAATCGACTTCATAATCAATCAGCCGGAGCTTGTAAGGTTTCTCGTCCACAATAATGCGAATCCAAGCCCCAATTTCAAAGTTATCTATAATCGGCTGGAATTCCGGGATAACCAACAGGTCGTGAAGTGTAGCCTCAATGCTATGCTGTAACTGTGCCGATTTATAAATCTCGCGGTTCGCTAGATCGACAAAACGCCGCGCATTCTCAACAATCTCGGCATTACTAAGTCCGTCGCTGATAAAATTTGTATTCCGATAGGTATCCTCCCGGCGGTATGTCACAAATTCCGCCCAGAGGTCCGGTCCGAGATATGTTTCAAAATCAAGTGCCTCATGTACACCTTGTATTAGAGCCTCTAAATCATCAATCATTGCCTGGGCAGTAGCGACTTCGCTTGCGCGAATATCCATCTCAGACTGGATTGCCAGCAACTTCGCATACCACGGCAAATACATATTCGTATATCCATCCCAGTTGACACCGAGATAAATAGTCTTACCCGGAGTGCCACAACCGTTATCAATCAAAACATTGATACAAGTTTGACAGCACTGATAAAACTCTTCCAAGACAGCGTACGAATATAATTTAAGCGCAGCAGAAAACGGGGAGGTTGCATCTATAGTGACCTTGCCATCAGATATCGTGTACGACTGTGCCAGTTCAAACAGAGACTCAATATCGTAGGTCGCACTCTGATACTGATAGATCTTTTTTGCCAACACCTGATGTAAATAATCATCTGCAGTACCGGAAAAGCCAATACTAAATGTACCAGAGGTATATGTGTCTGCGCTGTCCTTCCGATTTGTGATAGTAATTGTTCCAGACCAAGTCCCAGAACCGTTCGATGGAGTCCAAGAGGATGTAGAAGCGGAAATGTCATAATCTGAATCAATGTAAAGCCGCGCCATGGACTTAATTGCCGATTCAACCGTGCTATTACTGGTACTCGTAGTAATGCGCAGAAGGCTCACGCCACTGCCCAGCCCGGCAACCGCAGCTCTAGCCTGCTGCTCCGTGGACATATCCGGCTTCGTATATCCGGGCATCATACTATCATGGAGATAATAATAGAAATCCAAAGCGGAGTAATCTGCCTCAACAAGGTCTGTATAATTGTCCAGCACAATATCACTATCACCGGTCGGAGTCTCGCCGCCAGAGTAGATCCGGTTGTAATCCGTGCTATACGCCGCATATTTATCTATCAGCGCATTATAATCTGCACTATCAATTGTGAACGGCCAGTCAGTCAGGTACTGCTGGTACAACGCATCATACTCGTCGATCTTTGCAGCCAGCTCGTCTGACATCTCCGCCTTTAATTCATCGGAAATGTACCACAGATAACCAGATCCATCCGGCGTCGCATAGCGCACAGCCGATGTCATCATATCGTCGCCCGCTTCCAAATGGAAGCAGTTCTTTACAGAGTCAATATCCGTGGTGAGCTTAATTTCCTGCGTCAAATTGTCCCGCGAAACAATGATCCCAGATTCAATGCCATAAGGTTCTGCGATTAATTCTTCGCCGCTTGCTCCGCAGTATGGGCAAGTGTCACCGCCGCCCTCAAATCGTTTCCCACAGTTCCGGCAGTAGCTCATCAGATCGTAAGCGTTAATCGTCCGCTGGATCCGGCCAGTCTCCCGGTCAGTACCAGAGCCGAAAACAAAGAGACATCCGATCTCCTCCGCAACGTCCTGATAGGCGTCATATACAGTTGACTCTGACCACGAGAAAGTGCGCTGAATATCCTGCAGGGAACTGTCAACATGGCCGATGGTATAGCCAGGACTCTTATAGAGCAGCCTGTCTAACAACGACCCTTTGGGGTTGGTGCTGTTATAAAATGTAGTGATCACATAGTCGTCCTGAAGGATGTCAGACTCTGTATTGATTTCAATATCATATACATTTGTCTGGGACAGCTCCGCCTCCGCAACCGGGGTACCGATAATATGCTTTACCGTTGCATCTGCCTCGTCCAGTTCAATTTTAATCTGAAACCACATGTCAATATCCTGGAACCACACAAGCTTGAAGTCTGTGATTTTGTCCCAGAGCGGGTTCACCATTCCATCGATCGTTTTATATAAATCAAAAGACAGTTCGTCTGCGCTGGCGAAGCTACAATGATATACGTAGTTGCCTGTGCCGACGAGCTTTCCCAATTTGTCTCCAGCTTTATTGCCAAGTACCAGGGTCGGCTCCTCTGGCATGCCCGCCGGATCAAGCCGAAGTGGTTTCGCCATAAGCTGACACCGCCTTCCTTATTTCAATTTCTTACGTGCTCTTTTGGCATCCTTGCCGATAGCTTTCAATTCGCCAAGGTGCGCCGCGCACCGGTGGACCAAATCTTTGTATTCGGCCCGAACCTTCATCAAAGCCTCCAACTCCTTTTGGCGCTCTCGCTCCAATTCCTCGCATCGCTCAAGCATGTTCTGTACGGCCTGCTCTTTGGCGGCAATCGCCGCCTCTCTGGCTTCATACGCTTCAAGCTTTTGTTGGAGCTCTGTGTTATAATCCAACAGTCGTTGGTTCTTTCGTTCTAACCGTTTTACTTTGGGATTCTCCATAGTATTCCTTTCTTCCGATAGCACAGCACCCCGGGGAAGAACCCCGGGGTACCACGCCGATTACCACTGAATCTTATTCTTTGCAAGGCTGGACTTACCAGCCAGGCGATCCGTTGATTCAGCCTGAATAAATTTCGACACACGCGGATCGTGTGTTGCCTGATTCCAAAACTCTTCGTAGTTCTTTACACCAGGCAGAGTAACTTCCATAGAAATCACATTCGGATGACTGTTCTTATCATAGGTTGCACTCGCTGCGGACAATCCGTTCCGCAACAAGCCACTTAAATCGCTGACACCCGCCGTAGACGGGACAAGCTTCTTCAGCTGTTCTTCCGTGAGCACAACTTCGCCGTCCAACAGCTTTGCGTAACGTTCACGTTGGCCGAGCGTACCGCCGCCGACAACACCGCCGGTATGGTACTCAGTCGGGGGATAGATCTCCCAGAACAACTTCTTACCATTGATATACCAGTAACCATCGTTCTTCTTCGTAACCGAAGTTCCAAGAATGTTTTCAAGCTGACGAGCTAACTTTTCGTTTTCGTTCGCTTTTATTTTGCCAGCCTCGTCCGGCGTCCATTCCTTGGAGTTCTTATACATCTTATCAACGATGTACTGAATTTGGGATTTGGCCGCTGCCTTCGCTTCTTCCGTGCTCTTTGTGGATCCGGCGGAAACAGTGTAGGTCGTGCCCTGGTCCCCGTACCAACGGCCGCTGCTTGCGGTATAGTTCAAGGTTTCGCCAGTGATTGCCTGATACTGTTGGGCGAGATCCTCATTCTCATTATGCAGCCGTGTCTTCTCTTCGGCATCAGCGGACCACCAAGCCTCAGAGTTTGCCTTCATCTGGGCGAGGATGTTCTCGGCCTTTTCCTGCGAAGCTGCCTGCGTGTACATCTCTGCTATGTAGCGGGCAGCATTGTTAACTGCTGTGGTTACGGCATCACTCATACTATCAATGCCATCACCGACAGTGGTCAAGGCGTTCCAGATTGTAGTAGTCTGTTCTGTGATCTCATAGCCGACTTCATCTGCGGCACCATTAATGGTTCCCCAAATTTCAGACGCGCCACTTTCCACATTGCGGATCACTTCTGCGATGAGAGCATCGATGTCGTCCAGTCGGGAGTTGATGTTCAGCTCATATTCATCGTATAGCTTGTCAAGCAACTTCTTCTGGTCGGAAATGTACTGATCGTACTGCGTCTCTTCGAGATCCCTCTCCGCCTCAATCAGGTCATTCTTGAGCTGCTGAATAGTTTTCCGCGTCTCCTCGGAGTCATCGCCCTGGTAGGCGTTCAACTGCTTCTGGAGATTGGAGATCTTCTTCGACTGCTCTTCGACCTTTTGCTGATAGTCATAAAGTGACTTGGCGGTATCCATGGCATCTTCATACTCATCGATCAGAGTCTTCAGTACATTGAGTTGCGACTCAATACCGTCCTTGACCAAAGATTTAATAGCGTCGCGCTCATCGTAGGTATTCGAAATCGCTTCACGCTGTGCGGCCAAAAGATCCATCCGCCGGTCAAGCAGATCCTTGTTATACGGATCGCTCGCCAACTGAGACTCAATCTTAGCTCTCTCTGCGGCATACTTCTCCGCCATCTTCATGTAGGTCATATACTCTTCGGCCCGCAGCCCAAGAATTGCCTGACCTTCATTGGTGATACTGGAGTAGTATTCGCTGCCAGCACCAAAGGTGTTCTTAATGGAGGCAGCAACCTTATCGCCGGTAAACAAATCGTTATTTGATTCAAGCAGATTGATGAGGAACTCGGCCTCGTCATTGATGTCCTGAATATAGTTCAGGGTATCGTCGAATTGATTCCAGTTGATCTGTTGGATTTGCTTCTGATATTCAGCAATCTTGAGCAGGGTAGAGGCATACTCTTCGGACTTCTGGTTAATCTTTGTCATGGCCTGAAGCCATTCATCATCATTAACTTCTACAAGCCCTTGCTTCACCGCTGCCTCGAGTTCACTCTTCAATCTATCCTGCTCTGCAACAATTGAATATGCTTGTTGTTGATAGTTATTGATAAGATTCTCATAGAAGCGGGTAGATGCAACATAGCCATTTGCCTCGACACGCTGAATTGTGGTCTCCATTACAGTGGCGCGTGACTGGATTAATCCCAGAATCAAAGAATACCTTTCCTCGATCTTATCCAGAGTCTCAAGCCAATCCTGCGCTGCGTTTGCGGCCGCAATGGCCATATCGACAGCAGCTTCCTCGGCCTCCTCGATCCTGGATGTCATCTCGTGCCATGCTTCGGAGTAGATATCTATCTCATTGCTATCCAGCGCACGTTGCAATGAGGCTTTAAGGTCTTCGACTTCTTGCTCATACAACGCCTGCCGTTCTTCGGCGTTCTTCCGCATCCGCGTATAAACCGCAGAATCCACAGCTTCTCCAGTTGCTTCTGCAAGCTCAATCCGCTTCTCCAGCATGTTGGACTCGTGTTCCATGCGGCCGATCGCATTTTCATAGTCCGTCGCAATCAGGTCGAATGCATCTTGATAGTGCTGCGCCAACTCCTCGGACAGGTCGGCAGTGGCCGCCTTTGCATCCAACGCCTTCTCGTAGTACTCCTGATACTTCTCAATCTTGGTCTTTAGCGTTTCGTCCGAAATCGCCTCGATGGAGAGCCCGCCATTTTGTACCAGGTCAACATAGTAATCTGACAGACCAACATCATTGGCCGCCTTCATATATGCCTCATAGGCAACAGCCTGGGCGTTGATCTCCTTTGTGATTTCCTCCATTTGACCGGCCAACGCTTCGGCGCGGGTGGCCATATTCTTGAAGGTACTCGTGGCAGTTTTGCCAAGGAGCTCTGCCCGGCGGGAGATACGGTCTATGAGAACGGCAATCCAGTCAAGAGTGTCGGCGGCGTCAGCGGCGGTCGATGCCGCTTGGGCCGCTGTAGATGCAGCCGCTGCCGCAGTCGAGGCTGCGGTGCTGGAACTTTTCGAGGATGTGTAAGAGTTGGTGTACGATTTTCCGGTGGCCGGGTTGGTGGTAGGAATCTGACTGCCGCCAGCTAATGCCGTACCGCTGGCATAGGCACTGCCATTCACCATGACACGGCCACGCCCTGCGACCTTGCCATATTTGAGTAGAGCCTCTGTCTGCTTATGGTTAAAGACAATAGAGCCCTTCTTGATCTTTACGAATCCGGCACCCTGGTCGCCAACTGTTTGCCAACTACCAGAGTCAGGATCGACTACGATCTCCGGGCCAAGCTCACCAGTCAGGGCAACCGTAGTGCGAGAGATTCCCCAGTTGCCTCTGGCCAGAGCAGAACCGCTTGCATGTGCTGTGCCGTTTGCCAATAAACTCTCAGTGCGCCCAGTAATACCGCGCCCGTTAGCACCATATGAGCTGTAAGATCCGGTGGTGCCAGTTGAACTTGAACTCGTTCTGCCGGTTGTAGAGTACCTTGTTACATAGTTCGTAGTAATTGTGACAGTGCGGCTACTCAAGCTGTTGATGCTACTCCTAAGAGCGTCTAAGGCGCTCTGCCCGATGACCTTTGCGCCAATTTTTACCGTCTTGTTGCCAAGCTTGTCGATAGCATCTTGTAAGGACTGCACGTCTTTTTGCCCGGTAACATTAGTTGCGATGTTAACGGTGCCGCTTGCATCCTTTGCGTCGCCAGCGCCCGGGGCTTCGCCATTCGTTGTAAACGTGACAGGAATTTCAATAGGCTTCTGCAATTCTTCAAGCTGTTCCTGCACACCTGCGTAGCTGTCCTCGTCGAGCTGGACGTTGAGCGTCAGGTCGGTTTCTCCGTTTGTAAGAATCTCTTGGAATTCTGCCGAGAAATTCTCTTCGTCAGTTACTCTGATTGTACCGTCAGCAATGCCGTCCAACAGATTCTGGACGTCCTCTTCTGTTTCGAGACCAAATCTAGTCTTTACTTCATCAGGGATCTTATCCAGATCTGAAAGATAACCTTCTAGCGCCTCACGAGCTGACTGGAGTTGTCCAGTATCTCCACCCAGCACACCCTGCTGGATTGCGCTCGCGACCTCCTGATAATGAAGCATTGCATCGACAAGGCCAGACACACCATCGTTAGCTTCCTTTAGATCGCCAACATCAATCTCGATTGCGTTGTCCCGTCTGAGGAGATCCAGCTGTCCCTGCAACAAGGTTATGAGCGTTGTCGCAGAATCATATGACTCCTTGAAATCCGCGTCGATTGTTCCATCCTCATTTACGAGGGAGTCACGATATTTCTGCAGCATACTCAGCTGATTCTCAACATAGTCAACATTTGTAGACTCCAGGTCAAGCGTCCACGGCTCGCCCGTCAGCTTGGTCATTGAGTCATAAATCTTCGTATAGGCATCCCAAGCAGAATCGTCCGCAGCGACAAGCTTAATCTCGCCAGTACTCTGGATCTTGTCAATAAACTGATCAATCTCCCAGCCTTCCAGCCCCAGCGTATCAAGCATACTGCGGAGAGAATCTTCACTTACCTGCGTAGTACCGTCCAAATCCTGAACAGCCATGTCCATGTTCTTAATGGCGTCAATCGCCGCCGGAATGTTCCAGTTGGTGACTTCGCCAAACATGTTCATGCCTTCAATACAGGCCGAAAGAGCTCCCTCAGTAATTCCGAGACGGTCTGCAATTACACTTATTTCTTCTGGATCAATGAACCATCCATACTCTTCATTGGCGTAAGAATTTAATCCATCCAACAAGGACTGATTCTCTGCAAGAGTGGTCAACATCCCTAGACCATTATCATCTTCTGAGAAAATAGTACCTATCTTCTTATACCAATCGTATAGCTCTTTGACGCCGTCTGCGCCATGGCCTTCACCATAAAGCAGCTCAATCGTGCGCCGGAAGTCCTTGCCGTACTCACCATTTTCAAACATCTCGCCGAGATCAGAATATGCTTTCTGATAGCGATCAAAGGTGTCATCATAATCTCCAAGACCCATTGCCGCATCATAATCGTCGAGTGCTTTAATAGCCTGTTGGAGCGGCTTGTCCATTTCGGTAAGTGCCCGGTTCAGATTAAGTACATCAGCTGTTATGCTACCAAATGCACTGGAGCCAACGGTAGAAAGCTCTTGGAATACAGACGCAAGTAGCCCGGCGGAAACGCCGGATTCGTTCAACATATACTGCAGATACTCATTATTATCTGCCAGATCAAGAATATCTTGTGCTGTTACACCAGTAGTCTCAGCCAACTCTTCAAGATCGGCTCTGGCATCTGCAAACACATCAGAATTCCACAGTCTCTCTAACTGTCCTCGGACGGTAGAGGCATATTCTTCGGTTATTACATTAAGCTCTTTGCCCGCATCTCCGAGCAGAGTCATCGCCTTGTTTGTACTGAGCGCCAGCTCGGCTGCCTCGCGGTAAGCTTCAGCCATAGCATAAAGCTGCTTTACATCTTCAGCGGTCAGATCTTTATTCGTGGAAATCTCATTATTGATTTCCTCGAGGAAGGAATTATATTTTGACGCTACAATACTGCGGAGCGCAGCATCCTGGTCTTGAATAGAATTCGTTGTCGCATCATAGTATTTAGCAAGATCCGGGAAGTCCTGCATCCACTCAAGCATCTGGGAGCGACTTGCTCCGCCGCTACTGAGCGCCTTTGAAATATCTTCAATAGTGGAGAGGGAAGAGGTACCTTCGTCATACATTGAGAAGAACTGCTCTGTAAGAGATGTCGCTTCCCGGAGAACTTGTTCAACGATTGCAATCTCAGCCTCAATATCCTTCAGCTTCTGCTGTGGCTCTCCAGTCTTCGCAAACAATGGATCTTTGGAGTCCATTTCATAAGAATCGCGAAGTTTATATAGCCCCTCTAGATACTCTTGCGTTTCGCTCTGTGATTGGGCATACTCTCGGTACGCCTTGGTGTTAAGCTTTAACTTGCCATTCTCGACAGTGAAATAATCAGATAGATTTTCACCTGCCTCATTGAGCTCTTTCATGACCCCTAGAGCCGTCTCGCCGGAAACGCCGCCGGACATCATTTCAGTTAACACAGTCTTAAGCGTGCTATAAGCGGACTGTATTGATTCGATTCGCTCGTCCAGAGTTTTGACAGCTTCGGTAACCTCATCAGTAGCCTCAGCAACTTGCGGCTCAACAAGCCCAAGCTCAATCATCTTCGCAACCAAACTGCCGACATCAGTTCCAAGCGATTCCGCGATGGATGAAAGTGTGCTGTACGCTCTAACCTGAGCGTCAGTTCCAGCAGACGGATCAAGCCCGACGCTGCCAAGTAATGCCGAATTTAACTTGCCATCGTCGTCTAGGAATGCAGCAATGGCATGTTGCGCCCGCTCTTTCTGCCTGGCATCGTTTGGGAATTTCAGGTTAAGGTTAACCATCACCTCATAGTCTTCATCTGTCGCATCATCAATCATGCGCTGCAGGAAGGTTCTGAGGTTATTATCCTTCACGTTGCTTAAATCAAATGCGTCTAAACTATTAAGAGCCTCTGATACAGCGGTCCAATCCCCGTTCTTGACGCCTTCGACCAAATTGTCAATGTAACCATCGATTGCTTGATATGCGGTGTTAGCGTCTTCGTCCAGCACAAGGCTGTTCATCATCGCTTCCTGATAGCGATCGCCGTATTCTGCAATATCCGATTCTAAGGCATCCAGATTGGACTTGACGTTATCTTTGATGTCGGCAAGGGTGATTGACCCGCCAAGATTGTCTACTTCATCCTCATATTCGAGAATGATATCGTACAAGGAGTTTAAGGCGGCGGCGGCATCCGTTGTGTCGCCATCAATCTTTAACGTCCATGCCTTATCAATACCCTGATTAAAGCCGATATTATCAAACTGATCTGCCAGCTGCTGGATTTGTTCAGCCATCGCCTTGCCGCTGTCGCCCATATCGGGGAGCCAATCGAAGCTGACTGTGTAGGAGTGATCCTTTGTCATCTTCTTGATAGCGCGTTCGAATCCCTTGCCGCTATCACTCGAAGTGTCTAAAGCTCGCCGAGCCTCAGCCTCCGTCAATTGATCCAATTTGGCCGCACTGGTGCTCGCAGCGTCACCGATCAGATTAATGCCTTCTGCTTCTTTTCCATAGTTCTCGATTAACGTTTCCTGTATCTCGGCCAAGCGAGAACGGGCTGCATAAGCTTCCTCATCCGACATGGAGCCGGAATCTAAACCAGTCTTTAGCTGGTTAATTTCATCTTTGTATCCTTCAATCTCGGTCCGGGT
>Ga0326512_10001200_pt1 | contig 20618 bp, 37 predicted proteins | sample 1_2617_0518_D_FD_203652 | JGI IMG/M metagenome (GOLD analysis project Ga0326512, IMG submission 203652) | Bovine rumen microbial communities from UC Davis, California, United States - 1_2617_0518 | ecosystem: Host-associated > Mammals > Digestive system > Stomach > Rumen | place: USA... | reverse complement strand
TGAATTAAATACACAATTATTTAAAAATGAATGGGATAAATATGCAACCGGAACTATTTCAGCATGGGAAATGGCATCATTATGTTTTTATTATCATGAACATGAATTAAAATATATTGATAATCAGAGATATGGTATCGTAGATTTTAATAATTTATCTCCTAATTCTGAAATAGATTATTTCTTTCAAAGGAATGGAAAACAAATTCCTATATATAAATTATATAGAATTGCGGGAACTGTTATTGGGAAAAATGATACTCGTCATATTGTAACTTTATTAACGACAACAGGTGTAGTAAGTGTTAAATTTACACGAGATTATTATGCAATGTTTAATAGACAAATTAGTGAAGTTGATAATGAAGGTACTAAAAAAGTAAAAGAAAAAGGCTGGTTTACTAGAGGAACTAAACTTTTAGTTACAGGATATAGACGAGATGATACATTTGTAGCTAAAAAATATAAGTCTACCGGAGGCCATACTTTATATAAAATTACTGAAGTTGAAGGTAGAAATATTGGATTAATTTCAACTCGTTATGGAATGGAGAATAATAATGAATAAATCTGATTTTAAATTTATCCGTAAAGATGATCAAATGCAAGATTACTGGTTTAAAGTAAGCGGAGAGACAAAAAAAGAATTAACTAATGAATATATGGAACAAGGTATGATAGAAGTTTCTCATGTTGTATTATCTTTAGTGGATAATGCACTTGGGATTCAAAAAGAATTTCTTTTTAATAGCTATGTTCCACTAGATGATCATAATAACCAAGAATTAAAAAATCTTTTATTAGAATTAATTGAAGCAATAGGAGAATAATAATGAATGATATAGATGTAGCAATTTTAAAAATGATTGATAATTATTGTTAGTTTCCTGAAGTGAGGACAGAAATGAAAGAAACATTAAGCTCAATAGAATTAAAACTAATTGAAAATTTTATTATAATGTTAAAAGAAAGAAACAATAATGAATAAATATAAAATTGTAGCATTATTTGGCGAAGCTGGATCAGGAAAAGATTATATTCAAAAGAAAATAATGGAAACTGATTTTGGAAAGAAAAATCTTTCCAAGATTATTTTTTGTACAACGCGGCAACCGCATAAAGGTGAAATAGGCGGGGTTAATTATCATTTTATACCGACTGCCGCAGATTTTTTAAGTTGGAACAATCTACATAAATTGATAGAATTTTCATCTTTTAATTATTGGTGGTATGGAACTTCTATTGATGATTTAGATAAAAATAAAATTAATATAGGTATATTTAGTATAGATAGTATTAAACAGCTATTAAAAGATGAAGAAATAGATTGTTTACCAATTAGAATTACTTGTTATGATAAAATTCGTTTAATAAGACAATTAAATAAAGAAATAAATCCTAATTGTATGGAAATTGTTGAAAATTTTCTTAATGAATCTGAAAATTTTCTTCATATACCTTTTGAATATAAAATTGTTTAGAACAATACAAATGAAATAAAACCTGTTTTAGAAGATATAAAAATTTTTATTAAAGAAAAATGGTCAATTTAAAATAAGATATTTATTGTTATTTTAATATATATATGTTTCCTTAAAATAAAATTAAAATAATTAGGAGGATATATTTATATGAAAATTAGAAAAAGAGATAACAGATTAGTTTAGTTTAATTCAGAAAAAATTAAAAATGCTGTATTAAAAGCTTTTGCTGCTGTAGATGGAAAACTTACTGATTATGCCATTGAAAAAGCTGATAATATTGCAGATTATATAGAAGGATATTGCATAGATTATAAAGATATTCTTTCTATTGAAGAAATTCAAGATCTTGTTGAAAAAGGTCTTATGAGCACAAAACGTAAAGATGTGGCAAAAGCTTATATTACTTATCGACAAGAACGTACCAAAGCAAGAGAAGCTAATGGTACTTATGTAAAAAATATTGAAAATAAATTAAATGTTGATAATAATGAAAGGCAAAATGCTAATGTAGATGAAGAATCATTTGGCGGTCGTATGGGAGAAGCAAGTGAAGCTAATTTAAAATAGTACGCATTAAATTATTGTATGCCAAAATGGATGGCGGATCTTCATAGAAATAATGAAATTTATATTCATGATTTAGGGCATTATGCTCTTGGAGATCATAATTGTCTATCAGTACCTTTTGATAAACTTTTAGCGAACGGTTTTAATACAAGACAAACTGATGTACGACCTGCTAATAGTGTTAATACGGCATTTCAACTTGTAGCAGTAATTTTTCAGTTGCAATCTTTAAATCAATTTGGTAGATTAATCTCTGCCTGTTAAACCTTTTCCATTTCATCAATGGGGTATATGTACATAAAAATAAATAGTATATATGCTAACGGGGAAGCCTAAGTCATATGATATGGTAATCCCGTGGGAAAATAATTATTTAATCTCAATAATCTCCGAAAGGAGATAATAATTTGATAATTTATAAAATAACTAATAAAATAAATAATAAAGTTTATATTGGACTTACAACTTGTTCTCTTGAGTATAGATGGTCACGACATTTAACAGAAAGCAGAAATAAAAATAATAAAAAACATTTATATAAATCAATGAGAAAATATGGAGTAGAAAATTTTACTATTGAACAAATAGATTCTACAGAAGATTTTAAAAAATTAGGTCAATTAGAAAGAAAATATATTAAACAGTATAATTCTCAAAATCCAAATAAAGGGTATAATTTAACGGCAGGAGGAGAATCAAATCAATGGGATGCAAACCCAGCTGCTAAATTAACTTATGATGAAGTTGTTCAAATTAGAGAAATTTATGCTATGGGTGAATTAAGACTTGAAGAATGTTGGAAATTGTATAAAGATAAAATATCTTTTTCAGGTTTTCAAAAAGTCTGGGATGGTACAACATGGCAAGGAATAATGGATGATGTTTATACTAAAGAAAATATTGAAATTCATAAACAACAAAAAGTTAATCCAGGTAGTAAAAATGGAAATTCCATATTAACAGAAGAACAAGTTTTAGAAGCAAGAAAATATTATGTAAGTCATACTTTATAGGAAACTTTTAATAAATATGGATAGAAATATTCAAAAAGTGGTTTTAGAGGAGTTTTAACTAGAACTTATACACATATTCCAATGTATCATAAAACTAAAAAACAATGGACATTAAATAATGAGATTATTGATATAAATAATTATAAACCTGTATCGACTATCCACGAATCGGTGGAGTAAAATTACTATTGATACGTAATTTGAAATGGGTTTTGCGAATAATTTTATTCGTTAAGATATAGTCAGTCCCTATGGAAACATAGGATAAAGACGGGAGTTTCGGCTACGCATTTAGATTGGACAATGGTTCCTTATGTGCGTAAAAGCTTTTATAAGCATTTTAAAGATGGATTAACATACATTTCTCAAGTAAATGGAACTTGGATTCTTGATTCTATAGAATCTCCTGATAAAGAAAGTATTAATAGTGAAATTTATCAAGCAGATAAAAAAGCATATAACTACGCTATGGATATGACAACAAAAGAAGTATATCAAGCAGTAGAAGGTATGTATCATAATCTTAATACATTACAGAGCAGAAGTGGAAATTAAAATAACTGGTTTCCCTAGAGCGAAATCTCTAGTAAAAAATTGGGCAAAATCGGTGGAACCTAAAAATTATAAATGGACAAAGTTGATTTGACATTTTTAAAAATTTTTGATATAATATATCAAAATAAATACTTTACAAAGGAGAGTGTTAAAAATGGCAAAAAGAACAAGTCCAGAAATTGAACAAAAAATTATTGAACTTTATCAATCGGGGTTATCAATGGCGAAAGCTGGAGCCCCTTACAATGTAACAAGTGCCACAGTAATGGCTATTTTAAATAGAAATAATATTCCAAAAAGAACTAAAGGTGGAATTTATAAAATTCCAGACGAAGACGTTATTAAAAGATATACAGATGGTGAAAGCTGTCAATCTATTGCAGACTCTTATCATGTAACTTTTCATACCATTAGTAATATCTTAGAAAAACATAATATAGCAAGAAATAATAAATATCAAAACTTATCTTTGGATGAAAATTATTTTGAAACTATAGATAGACCAGATAAAGCATATTTTTTAGGTTTTATGTTAACTGATGGCAATATTAGTTTAAATGAAAATATTATTCGTTTAACTTTAAGTTCTAAAGATGAAGAAATTCTTAATATCTTTAAAGAAAAAACAGGTAATGAAAATAAAATTAGTATTCGAGAAGATGAAAAACATAGTGAAAGAACTTTTCAATTAAGATGTAAAAAATGGAAAAATGATTTAGCTAAATATTCTGTTACTCCGCAAAAAACTTTTACTTGCGAAATGCCAAAACTTTCTTCTGAAATGATGCCACATTTGATTAGAGGTATGATAGATGGAGATGGTTGGATTACAGCAGCTTCACATCAAATAGGTTTTTGTGGAAACGAAAAAATGGTTAATCAATTAAAAGATTATTTAGTTCAAATCTTAAATGTTTATAACGTAAAAGTTCTTCACCCTGAAAATCATTTGTGGCAAATTACTTGGGCTTCTCAAAAAGATATTGAAAAGATAGGAAATTTTATTTATCAAAATAAAGATAATTGTTATCTTAAAAGAAAGTACAATAATTTTTTAACTATAATTCATGGTAATACCGAGGTAACTAATTAAATTACGAAAGGTTAATTAGTACCGTAGAGCGTAGGTGGTGAATAAATACAATCCACCCAAGAGTGTCCACTCCCAAACAGACAATGCTGTGGGAGAAAATGTACGCCGACCTTATAAGAAATTATAAGAACTAAAGGATAAAAAGCCTTTAGGATAACATTAGCAGTTGCCCTTTACTTCAATCAATTACGGTACTTGTACTCTTCCTGAAGGTCGTATGGTTATTAAAGCATTACTTGATGTATCAATTGAAGGCATTGGAGCATTACATAAAACCAGTATATTCCCCTGTGGAATTTTTCAATGCATGAAAGGTGTTAATAGAGCACCTGGAGATCCTAATTATGATTTATTTAAATTAGCATTAAGGTCTACAGCACAACGTTTATATCCAAATTATGCTAATGTAGATTGGACAGGAAATGAAGGTTACGATCGTAATGATCCTAAAACATATTTTAGCACAATGGGATGTCGCACAGCAAATGGATTCGATATTAACGGTATGGGTCAAACAAAAGACGGCCGCGGTAATATTTGCCCAGTAACTATTATTCTTCCTACTATTGCTATGGAAGCTGCTCAATATTATGATACTAACCCATGTGGAGACTGGGAAAATGATGTTATTGAATTTTTCTTTCAATTACTTGATGAAAAAATTCATCAAGCTAAAGATATGTTAATTGAAAGATTTGAATATATTTGTTCACAATCACCAGCTTCCGCAAAATTTATGTGGGAAAATGGTACAATGGAAGGATATATTCCAGAAGAAGGTATCCGTAGTGCATTACGCCATGGAACATTAGCAATGGGACAACTTGGTTTAGCTGAATGTTTACAAATTCTTATTGGAAAAGATCATACAACCCCAGAAGGTATGGAATTAGCTAAACATATTGAACAATTATTTAAAAATAGGTGTGCGGAATTTAAACAAGAATATAAATTAAATTTTGGAGTATATTACACTCCTGCCGAAAATTTATGTTATACGGCAATGACACGATTTAAAGAAAAATATGGAGAAATTCCTAACGTGTCTGAAAATAAATTCTTTACTAATTCAATGCATGTTCCAGTATGGAAAGAAATAAGTCCATTTGATAAAATTGATATTGAAGCAGAATTAACTCCATATAGTTCTGCGGGATGTATTACTTATGTTGAATTAGATAGTGGTGTTAAAAATAATCTTGATGCATTAGAGACATTAGTAAATTACGCTATGGATAAAGATATACCATACTTTGCTATCAATGTTCCAAATGATATGTGTATGGAATGTGGATATACCGATGAAATTAATGATAAATGTCCTCAATGTGGTAGTACACATATTCAAAGATTACGTAGAGTAACAGGTTATTTAACTGGTAATTATACCACTGCTTTCAATTTAGGTAAACAACAAGAGGTAGAGAAACGTTTTAAACATAGCAGATTATTACGAGGATGGAAAGAATGATTAAAAGGAACGCGGTCATTGCTGGATTTCTTATTGGCCTGGGTGTAATAATTAACACCCTGGCCGCAAATCCTATTTTAGGAGCTTTTTTATTTAGTTTTGGACTTTTAACAATTATTGATTTACAAATTCCATTATTTACAGGACAAATTGGATTTATTAAATAGAAAAATAAAAAAGATTTATTTAATATATTACTTTTTAATATTATAGGTATATTATTTTGTGTAGGATTATTTATATTTAAAGACTCAAATTTTAACAATATAATTACAGAAAAAGCAATTTTAAAATTTGATAAATCATATTTACAAATGCTTATAGACGGTTTCTTTTGTGGAACACTAATTCATTTTGCAGTTAAATGTAAAAAATATTTAATAACAAGTATGGCAGTTATGATTTTTATCTTAATAGGTGCAGAACATTGCATTGCAGATGCTCCATATCTTATGGTAAATTTCAGCTTAATTAATTTGCTAAAATTTTTACTTGTTATAGTGGGAAATTCATTGGGAGCAATTTTAATAGAAAATATATTAAAAAAAGAAAGGTAAAAAACTAAAATGAAATATGCAGGTTTAATGGAAAATGACTTTTCTGATGGTAGCGGAGTTACTGTTAGTTTGTGGACCCAGGGCTGTCCACACCATTGTCCTGGATGTCATAATCCAGAGACCTGGGATTTTAATGGTGGATATGACGTGCCTGATGATATAAGAGGACAAATAGTAAAAGCAATTTCAGCAAATGGAATTACAAGAAATTTTAGTATACTTGGTGGAGAACCATTATGTGAAGAAAATATAGATTTTGTTTTAAATATTTTAAATGCTGTAAGAATAGCATATCCAAATATAAAAATTTATATTTGGTCAGGTTATACTCTTAAAGAATTATTAGATAAACAAGATGAAAGAATTTTAAAAATTTTAAAACAATGTAATTTTCTTATTGATGGAAAATATGAACAAGATCTTAGAGATATTACATTATCTTTAAGAGGAAGTTCTAATCAAAATGTAATTTGTCTTGATGAATTAAAAAATTTATGATAAAATATTTATATAAAAGGAGTTAATATGGCAGATTTTTCAATAGGGACATTATATGACGCAAATAAACAGTTAATGGCTTCTGAACAGTTTAAACCTTTAAATCACGTTTAGCTTGCCGCAGCACAAAAAAAATTTGAAAATTTTTTTAATTGGCAATGTGATTGTTATGGTATGTTATATTGTAAGGACAGAAGTGATATAACAATTTTTCATATGTATGAAAATCAAAATCCAAATCCTCCTGCGATAGCCGCCGCAGAATGTTTAGGATGTTGTTTAGATAGAGGGGAAGTTCTTTCAATAGAAGAACAACCAGATAAAAATTATGAAATTTGGATAAGAATTGATGGAGAAGCCTATGCGTATTATCTTTTTCCATACGATAATGCCGTTATAGAATGCTAAAAAGGAGGATTTTATGGCAGCTAAAGCAATATGTAAAATCAATATTGGAGATATGTATCAAACTGTATATATCGAAAATGAAAAATATGAAAATAAAAAGACTTTAGAACATCATTCTATCTTATTAAAAGATTTACCTATTTTTTTTGCAAAATTAAAAGATGTAAATGATATTTATATATCAGGAGTATCTAAAGAATTTGGATTATCAATAGAAAAAGAAACTAGAATGTTACAATATCAAAAAGAAAATAAAGATACAAAATTTTTTCATTATATTTAAGGAGATAAAATGAGTACATATTTAATTAAAGTGACAGAACAGTATAGATGTGATACTGAAAGTGAAGCTAGACGTTTAATTGAAGAAGCTAAACAGAGTAATCAATATACAGTTGTAAAATCAAGTAGTGAAATTAAAACTTTAAAACAAAAAGGTGAAATTGTTGATGAATGGAGACGAGTAATGATTACTAAAGAATTTACATCAGAAAAAGAACCTGATTGTTATCTTATGCCTAATTATTCTGAGGAGGGAGACGAATGATTAATTTTGTTGGAATATAGATTCAGAAATTGACATAGACTGCAAAACTTCCTTTTCATGGGAGCGATGCGGCAGCTGGTTATGATCTTTATGCAGACTAGGATTGTGTTATTAATCCTGGAGAATCCATAAAAGTTTCAACTGGAATTGCAATGGCTATTCCAGATGGTTATTGGGGTGGAGTTTATGCACGAAGTGGGCTTGCTACAAAATAGGGATTACGTCCTTCAAATTGTACGGGTGTTATTGATCCTGATTATAGAGGTTAGATTATCGTAGCATTATATAACGATTCCCAAACAAGAAGAATTATTCATAAGGGAGATAAAATTGCACAAATGATTATTTCGCCTTTCCTTTATTGGCAGATAAAAGAAGTTAAAAAACTTGATGATACAGATAGAGGATCAGGTGGATTTGGAAGTACTGGTAAATAAAAAAACGGGAATGAATATTTAATTCATTCCCGTTTTTATACTTTACTTAAAGCTTTAGTAGCTGTAATAGTCATAGTATTTGAATTTAATCCAAAATTAATATTATTAATCATAAAATCTCCTTCAATACCACTTTCATCATCTCTTAAATAAATTCTTGTATTAGGCTATAAAAAATATAAAGGTATACAACTTATAGATATATTTTCATTATAATTTGTATATTGATGTATTAATTGTCTAACGTATTCGTAGCAAGAATTAAAAGTTCCACCTACTGTTAATGTATCATAAATATTACTTGGAACTTGATAAAAAATCTGATTCTTTTTTATACATTCATTTCTAATTGTCTCTAAATTTGGATCCGCGATATTAATTAAAACAACATCTGGCATAACAGGTTCAAATACACAATTTAATTCTTCGGATTGAATAGAGTAAGATCGTTTACCAATTTCTTTTTTAGATATATATTGTATCTCTGAGTTAGTATCAATAAAATCTAAAAAATAATCTAAATTCATAGGATTAGTAAATATTTCCTATTTAAAACCACTTTTATTTGCTTTAATTAATGTAAAATTATAAGAATTATTCTATCTTATATTTGAAGGTTTAGTAAAAAAACTAGAATTAATTTTTTGATAGTTAATATCATTAAAAATTCCATAATTAATTACTTTATAAAGACAATCATCTGAAATACAATAATAATAGGTTCCTGGTGTATTATAATATAAATTATTTTTAGAAGAAACTGCAGTTGCTCTAATTTGAGTATTAATTCTTTCGTCTGGCTTAATATTATATATTTTAGGCCATTCATTTTTTAATTCAGAATAATATTCATTACGTTCTAACCCTAAAGGCTCTGCGACTACTCCCTGAAAATAAAGCTACGTCCGCCAATCTGTAGTAGTCACTTCTTTTAAACTTGCATTTATTTCAGTATATTCTTTATTCTACCATGTATAAATAGTATCAGTCTATTTATCATAGTAATAAACCTACTCTGCTCCTGTTGTAGGAAAATCCTCTTTTGTTTCATACTATATCGGACAATGCCATTTTTTTATTCCATCATAAGGATCTTCATACTAAAAAGCTTTATATGTGTGACCTATAGTAGGTTTCTAATCAATAGCAAGATGATAACGAACCAAAGAAGGATTATTTCCATTATTTTTTCTAACTCCCCATACTACGAAATCATTTTTAATCATATTATATTGAGGGGTATTACCATAAGATATAATTAAATCTGAGTTTTCAAATACATAAGATGCTTTTCCATGGTTTAAATCAATAATATAATCTGATAATTCTAGAGATCCAGAACTCTTGATTTTACTAATTAAATCTTTAGTTTGAGAATTATTTAAATAATTTTTTATTTCTCTAAAAATAAAATTTCCATAAACATCATAAAAATATTCATAATTAGTTAAAACAGATACTATTTTATCTAATACTGATGTTATTGTACTACCAGCATCACAAACTAACTAACCAGGATATGTAAAATCTGTGTATATATATCCTACATCTTTTCCATATTCAAAAGGAGAACCTTCAACAGCAGAAAAGCCTTGCTGTAATGACTAATTATACTAATTATAATTCATAGTAATTCTAAATTCTTCTTCTTCTGCCCTATTTCTACTTATATATAATGGATTTGAACCTGTCCATTTCATTACCTATTTAATTTGGATATCTAAATCTGAAATTAAAATTTTATTTAAATCCTATTTACCAAAATGATGGACTAATTCTTGTATAATTTGAAATATAGTAGGCTAAGAAGTTATTATATTACCATCTTTATCTATTGTTTCTACACTACTAAAAGTAACTGCTGCGGGAATCACTCCTCCACATTCACCGTTTAATAAACACATTTTATCTTTTAATTGTAAATTAATCGTAATATTATTTATTCCACGTGTACAAGAAGCTCCCGCAATAACATATATTCCCATAGGAAACCAAATAATCTATTGATCTGTATATTTCTTTGTATTATTTTGTAATCCTATCTATAAATATATTTTTTTATTAATAGCAAAAATAGAATTAATATCAATTAATGGATTAAAATTTCCGATTGAAAAATTTAAATTACCAGTTCGTCTAACACTACTTGTACCATCAATACTAAAACTTCCTGTTGTAACTTCTCCTTGTATCTATCTGATAGGATCCTATTTCCATGTTAAACATGTTACTTTAACGAATTGAGAAGTATTTTTACTAGAACAAATTTCATGTAAAAAAGTTTTATCATTTAAATAAGGATAATTTTTATACATTCTTTATTCCTCCCTTCTCATTTTTTAATTTCATATTTTTTCGTTAATTGAGTATCATAATTAAAGATATTTGTAATTTCAGGATCTACTGTTTCATATACGTTACAAGAAAAAGAATAGATCATTCTTCCTAATTGAGTATTTGGCGTTAAAACAATATTAGTTAATTTAACTAACATATTTCCTTCTGTTAAAGATCTAAATAACTTTATATCATCCTTGTATAAAAAATCCATTACTGCATTTCTAAATTCTTTCTAACGAACAAAATCATTATATAATCCAATATTATTTTCTCGATTATAATTTTCATATAATTGAGCAATATTCTAATTTAAATATAATTCATTTTTTGATGAATGAAATAAATTTCTATTTATATCAGATAAAAATGATATTGTTCCAGATAAAGCGAAAGTTTTATAATAAATATTTCCCATCCTTCTAATATATGGATATTGCGATCCTATGGTTTCAATAACGGAATCCGCAGTCTTAATTGAAAAATTAGATATTTGAGGATTAAAAGCTATAGTTAACTGTTTATCATCGCTAGTTAAAAAGATATGATCTGTGTATACCATCTGTGGATCTGTCTATAATTCAGATGTTACATTTTCTTGCTAATCAAATCTAATTATTTTATATTTATACCACACACCTGGTTCAACAGTATAATCATCCCATATTAACTAAAACACGAAGGATTCTTCTATTGTTAATTCTGCAATATCATCCCATGTATTAAAATTATTTCTACTACAAGCTCGTTTTATAGTAAGTTTAACACCATTAAATAAGTCAGATAATGGAAAACCATAATTAATTAAGAATAATTTACTTTCATCTTTTAAATAAGCCGATTTAAAATCTGCCGTTCTATGATTTGTAATTGCAAGATATAATGTTTTACCTATGACTGTGTCTGTATCACTTTCATAAGTATAAATAATATCACTATCCTATTGAACATATTTATTTGTTAATCTAACTCTAAGACCACCATTTTCATCGTCTGCAATTACTTTATAATTAATATCAAACTATGACGCGGAACTAGGATTCCATCTATAAATAAAATATTCTTCAAAAGAATATAAATTTTTAGTTTCCATTAAAATCTATATTCTATAATCTTTATTTTTTTGAATATTATATTTTATAGAATAAAATAATTCATTTCTACTATTGTAATCATTTGGATATATTAATCCACTATCTTCTACTATATCACTACCATCTTTCACAAAAATCCTATAACTTTTTAAAGTTTCTTTATCTTCGGCATTATCAAAAGTAATAGTACCCGCAACAATAGCTTTAGCAGAAGATTCTGTATTCTAATTATTAGTTTTCTTTTTATAATATTTTAAATTTAAAGTTGGTGTACTAATTCCATATATTAAAACAATAGTAGACCACTAAGAAAAATAAGCCAAATTTTCACTTAACCAATTATCAATTCCAATTCCTGTTGCTGGGGCGGCGGCGGCATCATGTCCAGTGAACCTGAGTTGAACTTGATAATATTCATTTAATTTAAAACCACCTTGTATATCAGATGAGTTAATTTGAATATAATACTGCGGATCCTATCCTAAAGATGTTTCTTCCTAAATTATATTACATAATTTAATTCCACTTGGATATAAATCTGAAGATAAAACCGTTCTGTTTGTTTTTATATCTCGAACTGTCACTTGAACGGGGACTTCCGCAGCTAACTAATTTAAACTATTATATTTAGAAAGTTCAAAATAAATTTTACAAGATTGGTTATAAATAAAAGCTGGCGCATAACTATCTCTAACCAAAGGCGGATAAAGATTATTTAAAATTGTAATTGCCATATTTTATCTCTCCTTTTCACTCTTTTCGCATATTCTTAGGTAAACTTCTTGGCAATGATCTTAAATCATGCATTAAAGTATCAATATAAGAATTTCCTCCCTAATCTTTATAATGACTATAACGTTTTTCAATACAATCTAATGATTGATCGTCTATTTGTTTCAATTGATAACAAAAATAATGATGCTATCGTGTAATAAATGCTTTTATATCATCCTTATCACTTTCCATTAAAAGACCAACATTTTCTTTTAATGATTTTATTTCACTAATTAATTCTTGCATAGCTTTCTCAGTCTATTTAGGTTTTTGATATTTACTATTAAAGAATTTAATACCTTTTTCATTTAACCAATCTAAAAAAGATAAAAATCCTTTTACAGCAGTACCAAGAAGTATAACAAAAACAACAATTTCATTTAATGAAAATTGTTCTAATAAATTTATCATGTTTTTATCTCTTCCTTTCTTTTTATGTAAATCTTTCTTCAAAATAATTTATAAAATATAAAAAAATAGTTGTCTGTTTTTGACCAATAAAAAAATGAGTCCAATTAATTCTAATTGGACTCATTTTCATTCTATTGATTTTCATTATCATCATTTTTCTAATTTGCTTTTTTTAATTCTTCTAAATCTCTTTTATAATCTGCTTCTGCAATATCCTATAATTCTCTTAAATATTTTGAAAAAATATCTTGTAAAATACAAGCAGGTATATTTGCTTCTTGAATTAATTGAATTAAATTATCTTCAAATTCTCTTTTTGCAATATTAATTGTTTTTAAGAATTTTTTTTCTTCCATTTTTTATCTCCTTTTTTCTCCTTAATATATTATGATAAACTATAATTATTTTGAGTTACCCCACTTATTCTTGTGATAATACCATATGAAACTGTTAATTCAATATGTCTTACATAGAGAACTTTATCAGCTGCCCAAACCTGAGTTACTATAGGAAAAGATGAAAGCGACTAAGTACTAAGAAATTTTCGTTTTTGTGTTGTTGTAGCTCCATTATATGGATAAAATTCAATCTAAAATTCATTATATATTTGATCATAGTGTATTTTAAAAATATCATTTCCAACAACTGGAAAACCCTATAAATAATGATATCGTGTTGTACCCCCTGAAGAATATGGACGTTGTTTATCATAAACTCTTAATAAAGTTTTTCGATCTTCTCCTGAACCATTGTAATCAGATGCATATATACTAAACATTCCTTGTCTCATTGATAAATGTCCATAAAAATTAACAGAATAAGCTGTACTGGTAGCATTCTAACCAATTCGACCTCCGCTAGAAGAAAAATTAAAATATGTATCTCCGCCTTTCTGAATTATTATTTTTTTAGCATTAAGATTATTTATTACACTAACAGTTTTTGCTGTAAGGTTTTTTTGGACTGAAACATCTCCTCCTGTAAAAGCAATAAAATCTGAATGAAAATTTAAACAATCTGTTTTTTGTGTTACGTAAGAACCTATTTTTAAAAGTTCTGAGTCAGGTATTTCATAATCACTATCATAATTGGTTTGATATAAAACAGGAACTCTTACTGAACTGTATTGAATTAAACCTAATTTTTGTCCGCTACTATTTTTAAAAGAGATAACACCATCTCCATCTATATCTAAACGTGTATTAGCTCCTCTTGAAGTTAATTTTAATTTACCAGTATTAGAAATTTCAACAGCATAATAGCCATTTCCAGAAGAATCTGTTTGATATCCTAATTTAAAATTTTTAGCAGCAAAAACGCTTCCATCTGATTTTGCTTCAAAATTATATCGATTAGGAAGATCGGCATTATAACCCAATTTTAAGCCCTGTCGGTCTAACTATATTCCATATCTAATAGTAGCATCAGTATCAACATTATCCGCAGATCCAGTAACACGATTTAATTTAATACTACCATTACGAACTATAACTCCAGACGAACCAGCTCTAAATGATGGATCATCTCCAGATCCAATAGAAATAGAACCTCTTCTCATTGTAAAACCTGTAGAACTATTAATTCTAATCATAGGATTATCTTCATCTCCCATGATTATATCACCATTACGAATAGTTACAGATCCATCAGTTGAAGATACTCTAAATCTTCCATAGTCATAAGAACTTCCTCCTAACCATAATCCATTAGAATCCCATCCTCCAGACGGTGCAATAATTCTTCCACCTTTATCAATTCGTAAATCACCAGCAATTTCTGCGCCTTTTGCTGTTAAAATACCATCTCTGTCAACTATAAAATTACCATTACCATATCTAATTTCTGGTTCAGTTAAATTAATCTGCATACCAGAACCATTAATAGAAGATCTAACATAATTTCCAGATTTTAAAATTGCAGCATCTTGACTTGGATCAATTATAATTTGACCTTTTCCAGAAACACCAAAGAATGCTTTACCTGTTCTAGAATCTAAAAAGATACTTCTTTTACCTTTATAATAACCAAATAAACCAACATCATATCCTAAATTACTATTGGCTTCATTAGGATCTTTGGCGGTCCCCATTACGATACCGGTAAAACTATTATCATCCTCTTTGACTCCTGCGCCCATTTGTGGAGCTAAAATCATTCCACCATTTTCATTACCTAAATCAATAGTATTTCCGTCCCATCCATTAATTGCTGAATTTTCATATCTATTTAAAAGCATATGAACAGGTATATATATAAATCCAAATAAAGTATCATTTTTAGTAACTTTACATACGACCGCAGTAGTAACACATTCACCAGTAATTTCATTTGCTGGTCTTATTAATGCTTGATTAGGTTTTAATCCTTCTTTTTCTCTAATTGTTAAATATTGATTAGATTCCTATCTCCATTCTGATCCTATTCTGCTCCAGACCGAACCAACACAATTCCACTCAAAAGTAAAATCTACCAATTCCGCATCAGTTAAAGTCTATCCATTTTCAATAATCTAAATTTCAAAAGGATTCCTGCTATCATACATAGGACGAATACCATTTGAAGTGTATAAAACTTTATTAAAACCAGTACCTTCTTTTAAGAAAATTTTATTTATATTGCTTTGTTCAGGCAAGTATGCAACACAAATTGGCATAGTTGAAATAAAATCTATTCCCTAATATTGTGCGGTTGCTTTTAAAATAGCAGCAAAAGGTGTAGTTAAAAACGTATCAGTATTTAATAAATTTAAACTATCATTTATATTTAACGTACAATAAGAAGATTTACTTGGATAAAACATAAATCTATCCTAAGTATCCGTACCACCATAAACATTTCTTAATAACTAATAATCAGTAATACTAAAATCTTTATTCTATGTACTTTTTCCAGATACATTAGAAGAAGAATAAATTAAATCTCCATTATGCCATAGCTGCGCTTTACCTATTGCAGTATTAATCCTAGACCAATTATACACATAATTACTAGCACTATAAAAAGTTATAGTAGGATATTGCGGCATCTTTGTTCCATCCACTATATCTGGAACAAATCTAAAAGTATATTCAGTTCCATTAGTACCAGATTCGCCTTCTTTTAAGAAAGTAAAATCTGTTTTTGCTTTTAACACATCTCCATTATAATTAACGGTTAATTCAATTTGATTATTAGTATAATAAGATGAATAATTATCTTTTATTTTATAAACAATCTATTGCGTATCCACAATAGTAGAAGATACAGCATCCTAATCAGCTGGCTATTGATATGCAGTTATAATATCTAACATTGAATTTTTAATCGGTACAGTCCAAGTAATCTTAGAATGTTCAATTAATTTAACATCAACTTCTTCACCTTCATTATTATATAAATTAAAAGATAAAGATTTTAATTGTATAGGATTCTCCAATTGAGAACTAGCAGGGGAAAGACCCGTTGTACTATACTTAAATAATTGAGTTCCGTTATTTATAATTAAATAATAACTATTTTCATCTATTGCGGAATTCGATATAACTATAGATCCAGTACCTATATATGTTGGTGTCCCATTTAAAGGTAAAAATACCGCACATTTAAATGTAGCAAAATTAACTATTTTAGCAACATTAATCTATAATGTTTTAGATACTGAGTAAAAAGTACTAGCCTCTTCAGACTGAATAGATAAAGATTCAAATACACCTACACTAGAGATCATACTCCATACGTATTGTATTTCTTCTCCTTCTTCTTCTCGTTCTCCTGTCCAGTCTTCTTCTTCTGTGCCAGTTGACTCACCCTAATTTTCACCACTTGAAGGATCTACTGAATCTCCGCCTTCACCAGGATCCGCAGGTTCATCATCACTAGTTGGTTCAGTAGGATCTGTTGGCTCCTATGGATTTTCTGGTTCAGTTGATTGCTTCTTTCTATGAAAACATCTACATGTCAAAGTAGGAGTTCCATTATCTTTATAAAATTTAGTACCTAAATCAGACTATATTACAATTCTATATTCAGCATCGTAATTAATCATCTAAAGCTATTTTGATAAAACAATTGTTTTATCATCTTTATATATAGCTACACATTTATATCTTACTCTTTCGACAAAAACATCTTTCTTTTGTATAGTATAAATACTACTTGCAGGTAGATACTATCTTAATTGGTCATTAACCTAATTATATTCATTTAAGCATCTCCAACCTTGACCCGCATCTTTCATATATAAAGGGCTAAGTGTACTAACACTTGCGTCCTATACAAACCAATAAAATTCAATTCCTTGACTATCTACATCTGCTTTCTTTCCTTTTATTCTAACGCTAGCCTAAATAGTTCTTGTAGCGGTTTCCGCATCACTTTCATCAAAAATATATCCCCTAGGTGTATTTAATACTAATGTAGAAGTATTTAATTCATCTGTAGTGAATGCGCGACCTCCTTGAATTTTTAATCCAGATATAAAGATATCATTAGGGCGTGCCGCAGTTGTATAATTAGGAAAGTCACGACTAAATAAATTAATAGATCTAATTCTAACAAAATTTTCTCCATCAATTTCAAATGATGCTTTCTGTTGTGTTTCGGTTGTATATAAATACGGATTTCCAGTAAAATTATCAATATCTAATACAAAATATCTAGTAACCTATTGTTCCTGTGCTGTTTTATCAATAAAATCAGCTTGAATTACTAAGCCATAATTACCTAAATATCTTTGACTTTCAATTAAATTAGTTTTTACATCCATAGAAACAACAAGTAAATCTGATTGTTTTAAATATTCCTATACCGATTTTTTATCAATTTGTATTAAACTATTAACAGATCTTTCATAATCATATAACGTTAATAATTGGCTCTTTTTAAAAGAACATAATCCCCAAGGACTACTATTATTATTTATAACTATATTATTTCCTATTAAATTGTATTTTTCCTAAAGATCATAGACCTATACAAAATTAATACCTAATCTATTTACCGCTCCAATAATAGTTTTAGCTTTTGTCATATCAGAATTAGGTACTAATATATATACGTTAGTGCCTTTTGCATACGCAGCTGAAGTATTTTCACTATAAGCAATAAAAATGCTATCTTGATATCTTACTTTATACTTACCTATAGTTGCATCTACGCACTAAAGAATAACTCCTTGTATGGTTTTATCATATTTAGCAAAATTCATTTTTTGGGTAGATATAATATCTATTGCTCTTAATAAAGCATCTTGCATATCTGTATTGCTCATAAGATAAAACTTCCTCCTTTTCTAATCATATTAAATATTAAAAATCATTTTTTATTTTTTATTATTTTTGCCCAAAAAAATAAAGGTAGGAAAAATCCTACCTTTATTTTTAATAGCTATGTTTAAAAGCATATTGTGAAGCACGATTAACTAAATTATTAAACGCTTCCTCAATTTCACTTGAACTAGATACATTTGGAAAATGAGCCTAGATTTTAACATTTTGATCTAATATTCCAGAACCAGAATTATCAAAACTACCTAATGCTCGTACATAATTAGCAGCTTGCGTATTGTCTTGAATATTTTTAGATAAACTATCTAATGTTCTTACAATATCAACAGCAGAAAGAATGTTTCGAGTATCTTCTTTATTTAATACTAATTCTTTTTCATGAAGCATAGCTAATTTACCATCAGATCCCCAAGAACCTGTATAACCACCTGTATCAAAACTGCCTTTTACTGCTCCCACTTTATCAGAAAAAGATTTATTAGTTCTTCTATCTTCATAACTATCGTCAGTATAAATGATTCTTTCTGTCCACCATCCGTTTTCAGTAGGAGTCATAACCTTTACCTTTGATACTCTTGTAGTTGATGTACCTCTACTATATCCTGCACCAGATTTACTTGGTCCTCCATAACCAACACTACTAGAGTTATTATCATAAGTTTGAGTATTGTCAACATAGTCAGAGCCTCCGCCATAATCATATCCACCACTATATCCACCACCACCAGTAGTTTGATTATCAGTAATATGATGTTCAACATAAGTAGTTTCAATAGTAAAGTCAGCATTTGCTGCGGCATCTGCTGCACGTTCAATCGCATCCTAGAGATCTTCATATGCAGCTGTAACTGCTTCAATTGAATTTATTAAACTAGCACCTTTATTAATATTCTCACGCATTCCTTCTTTATTTTTTAAGAATGCATCCCATAATTTTAATGCTTGATTACAAAGATCTTGTACAGAGTTCATTAAATTATCGTATGTGTCAATTAATTCCTAATTTTTATCTTTTAACTCATCTGTTTGATTTTTAGACTATTCGATCTATTCATCAATTCTATCAAAATCCTATCCAGCAGTTTCTTCAAGAAGATCAATACTCTATCTTAATTGTGCGGTAGCATCGTTCATTTTTGTCATGGCCTAGTCATAAATAAAACTTAAACCACCTTCCGCAGAAATCTTATCAATCATCTATTGAATACCAGAGTTCCATAAAGCAACAATTCCGTTACTATCTCCATTGATAGTTTCTTTAACCTTCTTCTGAATTTCATCCGCAGATAATTTAAAATTCTAAGCATCTTTTGTATATAATTCAGATAAAACATCAACGGCATCATTGTATAAATTTTCTCTTAATTCAATATTGTCTTTGGCTAAATCATTTAAAATAGGTTCATATAGTCTTCTAATCTATAAAACTCTTTCATTACGTTCTTGCTCACTTAAAGTATTATCCTAATATAAAGCTTTAATTTTTTCGTTCATATCTTCTATAGTAGAATAATAATCTTTTAAATCTTCTTTATAATGCTATTTAGTCATATTATAAAGATCTATCTGAGCATCTCTTAAAGCTTGACGAGCTTCTAATATTTCATTAGCACTCTATTCCGCACCAGTATATTCATAAGTATAATTACCTTGTGCGTCACGTCTTAAACGTAATCTGGTTTTTTGGTTTCTCTGCTCTTCTAAAGCTAATCTCTTAACTTCAATATCTAATAAAGTATTTGCTCTATCAATATCATATTGAGATATTTTTTCTTTATCTTTTAAGAACTTTAATTGTTCTTGCATCATATCGGTAAGAGATTTTTGAGCTTTTAAATTACCCTGATTATCATTAACTGCTTTTTCATATGCATTTCTTAATTTATCAATCTAATAAATACGATTAACATTATCAAGATACATATCAGCATGTTTATTTATTAATTCCCATTCCTAACCGACACGTTCTAAGCTTTTCCCATTGGTTAATTTACTTTCTAAATCAGCAAAAGCTTTATTAATAGCATTATGGTATTTATCAATTAAATTCTATAAGGCATTTTCTACTTCATTATTTAAATCTTCAATAGTCTAATGTAAATATTGTT
>Ga0326512_10001197_pt1 | contig 20633 bp, 28 predicted proteins | sample 1_2617_0518_D_FD_203652 | JGI IMG/M metagenome (GOLD analysis project Ga0326512, IMG submission 203652) | Bovine rumen microbial communities from UC Davis, California, United States - 1_2617_0518 | ecosystem: Host-associated > Mammals > Digestive system > Stomach > Rumen | place: USA... | reverse complement strand
ATCTCACTCTTCTGGTACTCGCAGTAGCAGTACCGCCAATTCTGTTTCAGAAATTGACAATGATAACAGTCCTTTTTCTCATTCGTCATTGATATCCTCTGTCATACATTTGGATACACATATCCAGCGTTTGTGTTCGATCTCCTTCAGATGGTCAGCACATAATCTGACAGGTTCTACTATCGTATATATCTCCTCACTGTTAGTCCAATACTGATTACATTTAGGACAGCAATATCTCATTTTTCGCACCTTGCAGTTATCTTGTATATGGCGAATCCCATAGAATTCTCCCCTAATCCCTTGACTGTTATTTTCCAGACATGGTTGCTGACTTGGGTTGCATCCACGATATACCAATAGCGGGTCTCCCTTAACCATTTGTCGAAGTTATTGATCGCATCCAGACAGGATGAACCCTCGATATAATGGATATTGTCTGCATAACCCAGCGGTTCTATCTGATACTTCATCCTAACAGTCCTCCTAACATAGTCTTGAATCCTCCTACAATCGCATCGAATACGGTAGCTGGCCCGAAGACGGTAAAGATCATTACCGTAGGTAATGCGATACATCCCCAGCAGACTATCAGTGCAGAGTAATCGTCCATAGTATCACATCAATTTAGAGACGTATTGAATCTCATTCAGAATCTTCTCTCTGATCTCCTGGGGACTGACCCTCTCCTTAGTGACGAGATGGATATACTGGCGGTTGGGGATATCCTCATAATATTCCTTGTGAATCCTCTCCTGGATATATGCTTCCAGACGGTCTTTTTTCTCCTGTTGCTTTTCTCTGTAAGCGATCTCGTCTCTGACCGTACCGATGTTGATGTTAGACTTCAATCCGTGATTGAGCATATATTCCAGCACCTTCAGAACGGCAGTCTCCGACAGATTGATTGAACGTCCTGTCCGTTCATCCAGAATAGTAGCCAGTTCCAAGTCAGAATCGTAATACAATCTGTGAGTAAGGTCTATCATTACCTTGTTCAGTTCGTTGTCGTGCATCCCATCCCTCCTTCAGCAGATCGCCCTCAATACCTTTTCGGCATTGTAAGCGTGCTTTACTGCTCTGTGAACATCCCTCAAATCGAATCCCATAGGGATTGATTCTCCCTTCTTAATCCTCTCTTCAATAAGATTGTCGAAAGCATCATTACCCTTCATCTTGGAGTCAGTGTTGCGATCCATGTCTGCGAAGTAGTTGAAATTGTTGATACGGATTCCCTCGGTCTTCCTTCCATCGAAGTCGCAGACCTTTATAGGGCATCTGTAGAAGTTGATCTTGCCCTCCAAATTGTAGGTCTTGACTGTCACTTCGTTTTGGCATCTTCCGATAACAAGGAAGTTATTGTAGGACAGGTTCTTCTCGAATCTTGCAATACTGCTGGTCATTTTATTCATCCTCCTTTTCAATAGTCCCCATCAATATCAGAGATGGGTACTCTGACTTCAATCATAGATGAGTCGGTAATGTCACAATAAACAGACTTCCATCCCATCTCATTCATATCATTTACGATATGTTCCATTGCGATCTCCAAATCATCGGGCATAACCGTAAAGACAAGGTACTTGTCTTCGACTTCGTACTCCTCATCCACCGTCCATACTCCACAGACAGATTCGAGATCGTTTCTGAATTTGTGAACTCCATTCATCTTAGGTCACTACCTTTTTTGTTGTTATATCTTGATAGCAGTTTTAGTATATATAGTTATAGTAGGGTATAATCAGATTTAATCTCTTTTTAAAGGAAGATGGCATAAACAGAGTCCTCCTTCGGTCAAATGATAAGTTCTCGTCCATTGACCGTCTATCATCTCCCAATGCCCTGTGAGACAACCTAAATCGAACAATTGGTCGATCTTCCTTCCGACTCTCTTAGAGTCAATGTCTGACAGATGTTTGAGAAGTTTGGAATGCCAGACATATTCGTTCTTCTGATTACACTCGCAAATGTAATCTAAGATTCTGCTCTCAACAGTCGGTGTCATTCCAACCTCTTATACGGCAATTGATAGTAGCTCACAATTCGGACGTTCCGTTCTTCTTCATCGGCTTTAGCACAGTCCTTGCAGACAAGTATCTCTTCTCTGATCTTGCCGATATAGTGGGGAATCCAATACTCTTTATCGGTCTTCTGGTCACATAGACAACAAGTGAACATCTTATCTCATCCTTATGTTGTTAGATAAGATATTATCTTATCTTATTTAGATTGTTGCCAGAAATATTTATAAAGGACATAAGACATTATCTTATTGCCTGTGGCATCATTCGGGTCTCGTCAGCCCATCACTCCGTCACAGGTACTTTTTTTTTTCAAAAAAAAAAGAAAAAGGGGATTTCTCCCCTAAGATGTTTCAAGCAGTAGGGATTGCAGTTACCTTGATGTTGTAAGTGTTGCTACAGATACTGTCAAGGGCAGAATCGAGATCGCCAACATCATCAATCGCATCTCCAGAAGGAGTAATGCCAGTGATGGTCTTGATATCGGTGTTTCCGATATGCAGAGTGATTGTGACCTTCACGGTATCCCCAGCATGGATGGTTGCCTTATCGTAAGCAACATCGGTCTGTGCGGAAGTGTTGTCGTAGGTAAGGAACTGACCGAGAACATCTCCCAATTCGACAGTGGTATTGAGAGTGAAGACAGTATCTGCGCTCATATCGGAACGGATAGTAACGTAGAAGTCCTTAGTGATATCCGCATCGTGGAAATAAGCATCGAAAGTCCTGGTGGGAGGAGTGGTGGAGGTATCAATTGCGATCTGGGTGTATGCAGAGAGTTTTATCGCATCCAGCTTACTGTTGATTGTCACTCCGTTATTGTCGGTGTAGTCGATCTCATAATATTCGGAATCAAGTCCGTTTTTCTCGATTTCAAGCTCGGTTGCGTGCGAATACGCAAATCCGAGTGCGCTAAGTGTAATCATACTGATTACGAGTATTACAAGAGGAACGATCAGTTGCTTCTTGTAAGATACTTCTTTGGCTTCTTTATAGGAGTCCATAATAATACAATATCTTACTTAGATTTAAAAGATATGGTTAGGGGATTGCTCCCCTTAAATGGTTTAGAATCTGCTCTTCAGAGACCTAATGAAGTCACTGTCTGGCCTAAACATTGCGTAACCTATGAAGATCACGACTGCCAATACCATGAATACAGGGAGTAGTTTAAGCAGTGTGGCCGAAAGAGAAGTATCCTTAACGATGACCGTCTCATGGATGCTGACAGGGGCGATATATCCGATTGCGGGTATATCGGAACGGACGGAATCAGCTCTAAGGCCGTAAGAGGTAGGAGTAATAACGGTTTCACCGAGATTAAGAACCTCTTTGATTCCTGTGTTATTGAACACGTTAGTGCCGATTGTGGGCGAACCAAGTATAATCATACTGTTCAGATTAGTACATCCTTCAAATGCACCCTGTCTTATGCTCGTCAGTCCAGAGGGCAGAGAGGTAAGGGCGAGGTTGGTACAGTTATGGAACGCATAACTATCAATACTCGTCAGTCCAGAGGGCAGAGAGGTAAGGGCGAGATTGGTACATCCCTCAAATGATTGTTGTCCTATGCTCGTAATACCATCGGGAAGAGAGGTAAGAGCAAGGTTGGTACATCCACTAAATACACTCTGTCCTATGCTCGTAATACCATCGGGAAGAGAGGTAAGAGCAAGGTTGGTACATCCACTAAATGTATTAGGACTTAGACTCGTCAGTCCAGAGGGCAGAGAGGTAAGGGCGAGAGAGGTACACTTATAGAATGTACTACTACCGATACTCGTCAGTCCAGAGGGCAGAGAGGTAAGAGCAAGGTTGGTACATCCACTAAATACACCCTGTTCTATGCTCGTTAGTCCAGAGGGCAGAGAGGTAAGGGCGAGATTGGTACACCCATTGAATGTATTAGGACTTAGACTCGTCAGTCCAGAGGGCAGAGAGGTAAGAGCAAGGTTGGTACAATTTCTAAATGCATTGTCTCCTATGCTTGTCAAACCATCGGGAAGAGAGGTAAGGGCGAGAGAGGTACAATTATAGAATGAATAACGTCCGAGACTTGTCATACCATCTGGAAGAGAGGTAAGAGCAAGGTTGGTACATCCTCTAAATGTATTCTCTCCGATACTCGTTAGTCCAGATGGCAGAGAAGTAAGAGCAAGGTCAGTACAATTTTCAAATGTTTCCTTACGGATAGAGGTAACTGTGTAAGTATTACTGCCATTTACCACAGTATCGGGAATTGTATTGAATGTACCCCAATCAATTGAAGAAGAATATCCTATAACGGTTGCATTAGTGCCAGAGAATGTATAATACAAATCCCCTATCCTTGTACCATAATCGGGATCAACAAAACCGAATAACGGTGTAATCGAACTGCTACTGCTATCGGTTACAATCGTTGGTTCGGATTCATCAGATTCGATAGGTTCGGTAACAGTCCATGTAACATTACCCTCTGCATAATCCCCATTCATTGTAACATAGAGTCCAGTCGTTCCGACAGGAAGTACATAGTTACCATTGTAGATCATTATACCAGCATAATCTCCGACTGCCACTTTAGGTTTTCCATCTTCAAGGTTCAAACCGCCATTAGTGAAGAATCCATAATCTCCGTCAGTATCGGGGACGTAGGCCCAAGTAGGAGATGCACCAGAATAGATTACGGTAGAACCGTCATTGATTGTAAGTATTCCCGATGCATTGGAAACGCTGGCCGTATCCGTGAATTTGTGAACAGAGGAAGTAGTACCAGCAGTAAATAAATACCAACTGTCTCCCGAAACGAATAAGGTTCTCTGGGGGTCTGCATAACATATCATATCCCCATAAACCCCAGTCTGGTCTCCAACATTGAGATTCTTAGTTTCGATTTCATCAACAATAACCGTTTCACTATCAACAGTAAAACTGTAATCAGTTCCCTGGTTGTATCCGAGTTTGAGCCATCCTTCTCCTTCATTATCAATCTCTGTAGTGGTAACAGTTTGAGTAGTTGCAGTGATGATCGGCATCATCACTGTTGCTATGATTACTACTGCCATCAATACCGAGATGAGTATGGTAGAGTAATTAGTCGTAGTATTTTCCATGATATCTGAAATCACATTACAGTGATTATTTAAAATCCCTACGATGTTTTGATATTATTTTGTAAAATAATATATTATCTCCCCCCGTAGGGGGGAGAAGGGAAGAGGTTTTAACAAGCTCAATAGCTCTCGTAATCGTCTCCGTCCGACTTGCGGTTAAGGGACAGGAGAACCATTCCGATAAGCAACATTACGGGGATGACCAACATCAGAGGAAGATACTCGTCTGGGACAGACCATACCCTCTCCACTTCTCCATGTTCGATCTCAACGATGTTGAACGCATTGGCGGTCACAGTCCTCTGAATCTTAGCGGATATATCGGTATCCTCCAGAATCCTTCCCGACATGGGAAGACCGTCCCAGCGAATGAATTCGTAGGTTGCACCGTCTCCATCGGGAGTAGGGGTAGCAGTGATGGTGTTAGACCCGACTACGATGACATTGTTCTCCGAATAGATCAGAGTATTGTAAAGCACCATTACCCTTTCGGTGGTCAGAGTACCGAATCCGTCTGCGATTGAGAAATTGACCTCATAGTATCTGTCATCGTTATGATATACTGCGGAGATAGTCATTCCGTCAGAGACAGACCCTCCTCCTATGGGGACTCCATCCCAAATAAAGAAGGTGTAGTCGTATAACTCATCGGAAACAGTCATATCGGCAGTGATCTCGTAATTCCACAGATATAATGTGCCTGTGTCCCTGTCCTGTGATACCGAAGAGGGGATAGGCACTCTGAACACATGAGAAGTATATGCGTTACCTCCCTCATAGAAGTGTCCCTGGGGGGTGCTGACCGTCACATTGACAACCGTATTCGCAGTCCTCGTGAAATTGGCATAGATGGTCATATCGCCAGTGACGGTAGATGAAGAGACAGTCCAATTATCGAATGAGTAAGTCCAATCCACTTCTTGCGCGCCAGCTAAAGCAGTCACGGTAATGTCCCTTTCCCCGTCAATGGTAAGGACGTTCCCAGATACGGTTATGGAAGAACCGTATGAAGCACGATATCCGTTACTGGTGGAATAAGGATAGTCGATATCAAGAGTACCGTATCCGTCTGGAAGGGTTACGAATGTGATCTCATAGTATCTCACTCCGCTATAGAAATTGGCAGTCACAGTAATGTCGTGAGTAATAGTGCTTCCAGAGGGATTCCCAGGGGGGAACGTCCAATTGCCGAACCAATAGTTAGTGTCAATGGTAGCGGGAGTAGGTGTGGGAGTAACGATAGTGTTTCCGATATAGAGACCTAATCCGCTGACTGTCATAGTCGAACCATAGGGAACGGTAACTGAATTCTTATTGACTGTTCCGTAGGAAGGATTGTTCACATTGATTGTCACAGTATATTCTCTGACAGTCTGCTCGAAGTTGACAATGACGGACATATTTCCAGTGACAGTACCGCTACTCACGCTCCATCCGCTTAAAGAGTATTGATACTGATCTCCTACAACGGTAGGGGTGGGAGTAGCAGTAATCACTGTCGAACCGATAGTAAGCTTATCGCCAGAGACGGAATAAGCAGTCCCATAAGGTACGATTACCATATCTTTATCGACAGTACCGTAAGCAGTGTTACTGCTGGATATGGCAACAATGAGAGTATTATCCTCACGGTTGAAATTGGCAGTAACTGTAATATCACTGCTGATTGTGGTTGCAGTAGAAGTCACTCCAGTCCAATTTTTGAAAGAATAACGGTAATCTGTATCATCGGGAAGAGGAGTCGCAGTATAGGTCTGTAAAGCAGAGTTAGGGGGTTGGATTTTCACGGTAGCTCCTTCAGACCAGATCGTACTCCCCTGGGGAACAGTAACGGTGGTTGCATCAACACTTCCGTAACCGTCATCCGCAAATGTGACAGTATAATAGGTTACTCTGCAATCCCAATCTGCAATAGTCCCTGTCCCAGACGTAGTGACAGTAGGGAAATCCACATTAGTAACGGTTATTGCTCTTCCTCCACCTGTTGCATTTACGGAAACAGTTTTCACTCCTCCACTCAATCCGCTTGTAGAACTGGTAATGGGGACAGTAACCTCCAGGAGTGTTGTGCCATATTGTACTACTCTCACAGATATATTAGTAGAATCTGAACTATTCCAGTCCCAATATACCGTACCAGTCGTAAATGGAGCAGTCGATAGAGTATAGGAAGAATTATTGATATTAATCTGCGAATTCATTCCGCTAACAACAATCCTATACGACAATACCGATGTGGTAGTATCATCACTGGTAACGAATGTGACAACTCCAACACTCGAAGACCCACAAGTAATAGACCCTTCCAGATGAGACGCATTCTCCGTATATTCTGCTTCCGAATCATCGGACTGGGTAAGGAATATCGCAGTAGCCATAAGGACTGCGAGAAGAGATATTACAGGAATCAATTTGTTCATTGAATCTCACTCCATGTATAGCTGATATTGTTGATACCGCCATCGGTACGATCTACGATGACCGTAACTCCGTTGGTATTGGTTGCAGAGTTATTGACGGAGATTATCGTCTTATCGTAGGAGTATCCTACTCCTACCGCTTTATTGTCAGTATCGTAGGGTACGGAAGAATCGTATGCTCTGAACGTTCCGTTGGAATCGGGGAGATAGACCCAGTTATAATTCTGACCGTTGATCTGATTGTTCTCCATAGTCAGAGTGATGGATGTGACCTCTTGGTTGTCAGTGCCGTCATACCAAATCAGTTTTCCTCCTGTGATGAAGAGTGCCGACTTATCGGTAAGCAACAGAACAGTATCTTTCGCCATTGAGACAGAACCTGTGTAAGAACCGCTAACGGTCTTCTGGTTCTCTCCCTCTCCGACAACATAACTGTAATTGCCGTTCACATTGACATTCGTTCCTTCGACAGAGACTGTGTAAGATGCACCGAGAGGATTACCATCATCATAGGTCATAGGCATACCCAGACCAGGCCCGTTATTCTCATGGATGACGGTCTCTCCTGTGACTCCCCAGAAGACAGGGATGAAGATCGCAGTCACAAGGATAACTGCTATCAGCAGAAATACGATGTGACGAGATACTCCCTCTGGGGTAAAATCGTCTTGACTGAATGTATCCATAGTTGATTAACTCCTTTCGCATATTAAATTATAATGAATTATATAAAGAAGTTTTTAGAAAAGGTTTATTGTCACAAATGCCAACCGCTTGCGAAACTCACAATCGCTTGAATAGCACCCAATATTGCTACCAATATCAGAGACTGGGGATAGATTAATGCCATTGCCATCAGACAGGCATAGAGGGGCATGGTAACTATCAGCGAAGCGATTATGCCTTGCCATCCTTCGATATCGTAGTCCTCTGCAACTCTGAAAGTCAGTAGCTTAATCAGAGTATCGAAGACATTGTTAGGATTGAAGTCATACGAAGCATCGTTAAGACTGGATGTGACAATCGCATCCGAAGATACGACTACACTCCACCATCCCTGGTTATAACAATTCTCTACACTTTTTCCTTCTGCAATGCGGATAGGGTCTAACCTAATGGTCAGATGCATGGCCACATTATTGAAGGTAAGGTCGAATGTAGAGGAATATGTGGATTGGTTGAATTCACGGAGGATATCTGTCGAAGACAGATAGGACAGACCCGAATCACTTCCCGAAATAGTGAGCTGGCCAGCAATCCCATTCATAGACGAATACTGATACCAGATTAGTGACAAACTCGTACTATTCGGTTCGATTTCTGTATCTACTTCACCAACGTATGCGTGATAAGGTCTCAATGGCTGGAATGCATATCTGTAACCAGTGTACTCATAATAGTACCCTTTATCGGTAGTGGTCTTACCGCCTGGTGTAAAGAATACATCGGAGATATGGGCATTATCCATTGCTACTGCCGTGTATAGATCGCCCTTTTTATGGGACAAATCCTTATTATCTACTTCCGAATAATAATACAACCCATCCTTATATTCGACTGCATATCTGAAGTTAGGGCCAGATACACTTAGATCAGTGGTGTATTGTTCTGGAGAATAATTGACTACCCTTGCACCGTATATCCATCCATCCTCCGTAATTCCGTAGGATGAACCGTAGAACGGTTCATAGATTCCTGTCAATGCCCACGTTTCAGTAGTCGCAGTGACAGTCCTCCCAGTAGAGAGATAATATTCATTCTCCAATTGCTGAATCTGTTCTGCATACTTCGTATCCTCTCCGTTATCCACTTGGGGAATGAAGAGAGAGAAGAATAGCGGAACTAAGAACATCAGCAGTAAGGCGAATGCAATTATCTTTACTACGAATCCAGTATCAGTCGTTCCGCTATCCATTATCATACGATCTTGTCCTTATATGTGGATGCCAGGCCAGCAACGGCTACGATGATTAACAGTATTGCCATAGAATCGGGCAGAATCTTCAATGCAGAGAAGATCAATGTGACAGGCAACATCATCACGAAAGATAACATTATGTTATCTTTACCGAAGATGGCAAATACAATCATCATCACTACTGCGAAGATGACCATCCCCGCTATGCCTGTATCTCCATTGAAGAACGCATCAGCGATTATTCCTTGCATATCGGTTAGATTTATCATACTGCCACCAACACTAATGGAACTACTATCGAACATATTAAAATTACTATGTCCTCCCATCCCATCATATCTCTGAATCTCATCATCATCACTGCGGTTAAGAATATGAGACAACCCGCAAATAAGAGCAGAGTCGTATTCATATCCATGTCCCATCCAGGACTCCATACTGTCTCTTTAGAGGGTATGACAGAGATTGTCGATAGGGACGATGAGAAGAACCATGTTCCTCTCATCTTTATAACATAATCCGATATCTCTCCGAGATCGACAGTGCTTCTTCCGTTGGTCTGAACCAATTTGCAGTGTCCGTCATAATAATCCACGGCCAATCCATTCATATTGAACGAAACATCACGGGTCTTAGTTACGGGAGGGACATAACCTTCCTCTCCAGGAGTACCCTCTGCTGGTTTGATTACCTCCGTTACGGTAACAGTGAATCCGCTATCTACGATATCCAAATCCTGGCCGTTGACAGTAATCTGATCTCCGTATCTGACGAATCCCTGGAATAAAACCCTCATTCCGTCCTTATATTCATCAAAATAGTTCTCCAGATTAATGTTGACATTAGTCCATAAAAGACTGTTAGGGTCAGTAAGGATATACGTCTCCGAGATGAACGCATATCCATTTGTGGATGTAAATATCAAACGGTATATCTTTTCTGGAACGGTAGGAGTAATCTTATCAGTAGTATCTGAATCAAATAGACCTACATCGTAAATTACCGTTGACGGAATATAATCTTGGGTACTGGGGATATTCTGGTCATTGGTTTGTTCATTGATGAGTCCTCTGATCTGAACCGTATCAGATAACGATCTCAAGGTAATTTCCAATCCTTTATATGTTCCGATAGGAACATAATTTCCAGAACTGGTCTCTATGGAATAAGTATTGCCGACATTGATCACTTTCAGAGTCTGGCCAGTAGTACCATTGATTTTGATATCTCCTGTACCTTTCCAGAGGAATGTGACATCGGTATTAATCATTGTATTGTTGAGATCATAATTGCTCCATGTTGCAGTACCCTCTATACCCATATATCTGGTAGGGTCAAAATAGACTGCTGGGATGATATAGAATACCTGTATCTGTAACTGGAAATTCATATTGTCCCCATTGGTAGAATAGACTGCAACATTGGAAGAGTCCCATACTGCCGTATTGCTGGTATTGGTATATGCGTACCAATGTTCCGTAGAAGGTCTGTATTGCAGATATGCAACATTGCTATCTACCCTTCCTGTGATATCTAATGAACCTGTGACAGTATAATTACTTCCGCTTTCCGAATGAGACCAATTGTAATTTACTTCGTAATCTCCCGCAAACGCAACATTGCCCTGGTTGATATACAGACGAACATTGTCAGAGAGATCGTCCATAGCCAATCTTCTATGACTCCATGTATTATTGGGGAAAAGTGTTCTGTACTCATTCTCTTTAGTGGTAGCTTGGCTCTCGCTCGAATATATCATTGGTGCATGATCGGTATCATAAGCGAGTTTAGTATCAGATGTGACAATCCATAATGCAGTATTGTTGAATACATCCTTGATATCTGCAATGAAACAACCACTTGTACTGCAATTCTGACCGTTGAATGTCACTGAAAGGGTCTTATTAGTAGTGAGTACCATTGAAGTACCAGTCTTAAATGTAGTGGTTTGCCCGTATCCTCCTGTTGCTGTACCATATTCGGAAAGTTCTCCTGTGACTGGAGTTTTGTTGTAAAGTTTACCAGGAGTAGGATTATGGGTATTTGGAAGGACACTACCAGAATACATATACACATTCTGCGAATCAGAGAGAGAAGTCTTAAAAAATTGGGAAGTCCAATTCGTATCGTAATTACCCGATTGACCGCTATACTCCCCAGATAGGGTATATGCGTGCATCCCATAATTATACGGTAAATTGAACGTCACGGAATCAGTGGATTCTTCCTTGTAAACATACTGATTGGAACGACCAGGAGGAAGGATCGTATTCGTAGTGTTGATATCTCCACTCCACCCAGTTACGTTATATGCAGAATTGAACAACTCCGACTGGGGAGTGGGCGAAGAATTGGCACTCATAAACGCATCGAGATTACCTACGGTACTGTATTCTGTCCGAGTCGAATCTTTCTGTGAAACGTTAGCGAAGAATCCGACTCCCGCAGTAAGTATCATTGCGATAATGAGAACCACTACTGCTTTTTGGCCTTGCATAGTGACAAAATAGCAGTAGATTTATAAAAATAATTGTTGAAAAAAAGGGTTGGGGGGTTATACCTCCCCCCGTAGGTTATTCGGAATCAGTTCTTCTTAGAGATGAACAGATAGACGATCATCATCAGCACTGCAAGGACAAGGAAGACAGGCAGAATCTGAACGATGGTTGCCAGAGTTGCCATTCCAGGGTCAGCAGTGTTGATAGGGTAGGTCACTGCGGGAACATACCCATCAGTACCAGGAGTACCCTGGGCGGGGGTGTTCTTTCCGACCATTCCGTTGATAATCGGGATGGCCACAGCCGCGACCACGATAGTGGCAATAACAACGGAAATGATATTGCCAGTGAAGTCTTCGTACTTAGCCATTGTCAGCACCTTCAGTTCTGATCTTTCTTGCCCCTCTTAGTGATGAACATATAGACGATCATCATAAGGACGGCAAGAACGAGGAAGACGGGAAGGATATCGAGGATGGTCTTGGTAGTTCCAGTTGCATCTGCGGAAACAGAAGTGATGACAGGAACGGCCACAGCCGCGACCACGATGACGGCCACAACAACGGAAACGATATCAGAAGTGAAATTGTCGTACTCTTTTGCCATAATAATTACCTCTCTTGTATTTTTTCAGATCAACGTTTGCCCTCGTTGAAGCGGTCTCCACTGTCGGAGTCGGAAGAATAGCTCTTGATGACTCCGATAATGATTCCGATGATGGTCATAATCACTACAACCGATATCAGCGTAGTGTAGGTACTATCCATACCCTCAATCTTAGACAAATTATTAATCTGTTTAATGACAACAGGGATAAAAGCACTTGCGATCAATACCACGGCAATTAGGGCCGTGAGTATCGAGTTAATGGTTTTATCCATCATGTCTGCCATAATTGAATAATGGAAATAATATGTATTTAAGAGTATTTTTTAAAAAGTTTGACAAAATATTATATGATTTTACAATGAATTATAATATCTTATCTGCTCCTCGTTGAATCCCTATTCTGCGAAATAGACTTCTTCGGGAGTCTTACGGCTATGGAATCCCCCTAAAGCTTGTGCATAACTCAATCCCAATGCGATAGAGATGTAAGCATAGTCGTATGGAATCGAATTGTCCGTCCATCTCTTATCCTGTTGGAATTTGTAAGCCACTTCTTCATCAAGATTCATACCAATCCTCTCTCTTTCAGCTCCCGATCTACTGCTTCCTTAGAGGTAACTACAATCCAGATACCTCCAGCTTTTTCGATCTCTGCTCCTCTGACCTTCTGCAACTCCGACAGTTTCCCCGTAGGGGTCTTGGCTTCGATACCGACATATCTCCCTTTTACACAGGCCACTATATCGGGGTCTCCAGGTTTGGAATAAGAGCCACCCTGGACGATAGACCAGAATGCTCCTATTCCAGAGAGATATGTCTTGATATCCTTTTTAATCAACTGTTCCTGGGTACTCGTCCTTCCCATCCTCCCTCACAGTGGGTTCGGTAGGTTCGGTAGCGGGTATGAAGACTGGCTTTTCATAAGCAGTCGGTTTAACGGGGACTGTTGCATAGGCGATACCCAGCTCCATAATGTCTCCCCACTCCACAGGCCAGAAGTGGGGGATGGTCACATAGACTGCGGTCTTAGAACCAGCTTTAACGTTACAGGTCTCATGCCAGAGTTTGCCGTCAATCTTGGCTTCGATATGAACCAGTTCTCCCCTGGAGAATCCCCACGCTTTCGGAAGCCACACTATCTTGGATGCTGGGCCGAATTTCTTCACAATAAATGATCTTAGATACATTCTTCACTCCTTGTCGGTTTCCACTACATACTGGGGGATACACTCCTCGCTTGCCGAGATTATCTCATAGTCGGATTCGGAGACAGGTTCGAAGTGGTAGATGTTGCGATAGACCCTCTCCTGTCCGTCATTGCCCTTATAGGGTTTGCTCAACTTGACAGTGGCCTTGACCAGTCCGTGAAGAACGGTAGGGGGAGACAGAATCCCTTTTCCGCTATTCGGGCCAGCCAGTGCGTGCTTCATACTGTTAAGAGTTCCGTAGGTGTTCTCGTTGATTATTCCGTTCTTGGAGAGGAAGAAGGATATGGTACTCCTCTCGTCCTTAGTCATACTACGGAAAGTGAATGTGAACCTCTGATAAACATCATCGGGGAGATAGGTTGCTTCCTCGATATAGAGGATATGATCTCCCTCTGACAGTTCGGGAAGTGCCTTGACTTCCAGGTTATCCAGTTCCCACTCAATGATTTTCAGTTGCATTTTTTGTCCTCCTTGTAGTTAATTGTGTTCACAATGGTTTTGGTAAGGTAGTTTGCGTAATCGAATCCCTCAACATCCGCTTTTGCGAAGTCGAAGGACTTCCTCTCTGACTGTCTGATACTCACAGGGCCGTCCTTGACGATTCCCCACTGCACCATAACGGTCTTGATTCTCTCTTTCAGTTCGTCTTCCTTCTTGACGTTCTCCCTATTGGCATCCTCATACTGCTTATTCGCAGTACGAATCACTCCGTATTCCTCGATAAGCTTATGCAGATCGTCCATCGTTCCAGACGTATCTTTCAGATACGTTAGGATGGTCTGGTCAATCGGAGAATCGGTAGCAGTAGTGCTTATCCCTTTCGCTACGGTCTCCTTGTAGATCGCTCTTGCCCTCTCTATGTACTCGTTCTCCTTCTCCCTGTCAATCGGCACTTCGAAGAGGAAGCAGTTGTTGGGATTGGCTATCCAGGAATTAGGATTGTTGTAATGCTCCGTTCCCACCAGTCCCAACAGGAAATAGACCTTATCCTGTTTGGTTATGAAGTGATTGTAGAGCATCGTCTGTAAGAGATAGTGCTGGGGCGGGCCGTTGAGCCATGCCGAAGCGTCCCTGGCGGTCTTGACCTCCAGGATGTAATCTTTTCCGTCCTTAGTTACGATTCCGTCCACATGGCCAGCGAATACATCATCCTCGAAGTCGGATACCCAGTCCTTATGATGACCCTCCCTCTTGGCAAATATCTCCTCTGCCTTGAAGATTGTCCCGATATCGCTATGTTTTGCGATAGCGTAATCAATGATACGGTCTTCCAGCAGTTTACCTGTCTTGACGGCTGGTTCGTTACCGATATCCTCATCCCAAGCTCCGATCAACCTTGAAGTGATACTGAAGGGAGTAGCGTAGGGGGACATTCCCAGCAGTCCACCCAGGAACGTACCAGTTACCTTGTAATGGACTCCATCTGTCTTGACAACTCCGTTGTCAATCTCATACGGGACATGGGTAGCAACCCAATTACGGCTCACATTCCCACTTCCTTAGTACCGATATTCTTTTTGAGAACACGGATATGGCCTATGAGATCGCAGACTCCGTTTGAATCCGTTACCGAATCAGCCATCTTCTTGACCTCTTCGTATTGGGATTCTATGATCTTACCCTCTTCCAGCCATTTGGTCGCAGTATCAACGGAATTGGCTACTGCTTTTTTCTCTGCTAATGTCAGCGAAGAGACCGTAGAACCATCCTTAGACGGCATCGGTTTGACAGGGGTAGGTACGACTACCTCTTTCGGCTTTTCTTCGGTCTTAGGGGTGCTTCCGACTTCGGGAACGGACTTTTTGACCAGTTCCGAGATAACACTTCCGTCCACATCATCAACCATATCATCGGTACGGTCACAAATCTGGAATTTCATCGTCATATAGGTGTTATATGCGAATGAGACCGCAGTCTTAGGGCCGTGCAGATCATCGGCTGGGGCGAATCCAGGGACGATGCAGATATCCTTAGAACCGTCCTCCGTATCTGTCAGAATGAATTTCACATCCATTACCACCGTTGAAGAATACTGCTTCGCAGACAGTTCTGGATGGATGCTGACATTGGAGACCTCAACGGACAGATCGACTTTATGTTCAGCGAACAGGGGTGCGAATGTCCTCTTGATTTTCTCTCCAGATACGAAGGGAATCATCTTCCCTCCTTTCGGGAAGGTCTTATCCGTTGACCAATCGGCCTTTAGACAGTCCTCCCTCATCTCTTGGATTTTTTCATATATAGGCATTGTAGGTTTCTCCTATGTTTTAGTATAGGTTAGTATAGTATTTAATCATTAGGGTATATCATATTATCAGCAATGGCCTTTTGTTTTGCCCACTGATCTAACATCTCACGGGTAACATCGACTCCGTTTCTGACGGTCTCCATTGCCCTCTGTTCGATTGTTCCCTTAGTCGATATCCAGTAGTAAACACACTTCTGATTCTGACCTTTACGCATGATACGGGCCTTCGCCTGTTCCAGCAGTAAACTGCTCATTGTCGGTTCGAAGAAGACCATCGTATGACTTGAAAAGAGATCGATTCCGACTCCTCCCGACTGATACTGACAGATCAGATACTTGGCATCTCCGTATTGGAAGTCCCGCCAGGTGTCTCTGGTTGAACGTCCGTCATAGACTACCGTCTCCCCATGCTTTTTACAAATCTGCTCGCATTGGTCTATGGAATGACGGAAGTTGCAGAATACAACCACTTTATCGTCCGTGGACGATAAGATGTTGTCTAAGGCATCCCCTTTTTGTGTAGGGTACTCTCTGGGTTCGTTCTCCATTGTGACTAAGAATCCGCTTACGATCTCCAACAGTTTGAGATATCTCGCTCCACCTGTCTTCAATTCCAACTGATAATCTTGGACTCTTCCAGCCAGAACATCCCTGTAAGCAGTGATTGTCTCCGATTCCATCCCTACCTCGATGGGAATGTCTATGCTATCGGGCATATCGTAGCAATCGTTCAACCTGGCTACGATAGCGTAGTTCCTCATCAGTTCACGGCATTTTTCCACATCATACCGATTGGGTTTGTTGAAGAAGTCATAACCTTTCACTAATTCCGAACAGAAGTCCTTGTAAGAGTCCCAAATGTCGGGGTCTAAGAATTTGAGCTGACCGTAGAGTTTCTTGAAGTCCTCTCCCCCTCCTCCTCCAGAGACAGGAGTTCCCGATAGGATATACCTTCTTTCGGTCAGATAGGCCATTTGCAGAGCAATCTTGGTCTGTGTGGAGTCGTGCGCTCCCAGTCCCTGTGATTCATCAATGATGATCGCTCCCCATTGATGGAGTATGTCTGGACGGATTTTCAGTACCTTCTTCTTCGTTACCGTACCGTCTCTGTGCTTGATCTGGGTTTCCACCCTCTGATACGTCCTCTGATATGAACGGATGGTAACGAGCTTGTGCATCTGTCTTACTCCGTAGGGAGTATAACCTTCGAACATGAGCATCTTATCAATCGCTCCGTCCCAGGTTGAGACCAATGATGCTGGGCAGATTACCAATGCGTTTTCGATCTCCTTGTTCTTGAATGCATTGTAAAGCCAATCCAATACGCACATTGTTTTTCCAGTTCCAGCTTCGTAGAAAATCCCCAGTTGATAGGAGGATTCCATCATATCGCTGGCATACTGCTGGTGTTTCGCCAATTTGAAGAGTTTGTTCTTACTCGCAGACATACTTAGTCCTCGTTGTCTTTTTTCCGTCTGGTGTGACGAAATAGGAGGTTTTGGTTTTGAGATTGTATTCGTTACGGATTTTCTCGACAAAACGCTTCCTCGACATTGGTTGGGATAGCGTAGCTCTTGAATATTCCACATACGCTGAATACAACTCCGTTGTATAGCAGTATTCGGGGTCATTGCAGATCGCTTTCGCAACATCGGTCTGTTCGGTGCATCCCAATACGGTCTGTACGAAGTCCATCATAGAGGACTGCGACATATACTGCGCCTGTTCCTCCTTCATCTCCGCACTGATTGAGAATTGTTTGCCGTTGTCAACGAATATCCGATAGGCATTCAGACTCTGATTGATTATGTAAGACCTCGAATCTGGGGTAATGAGCTGGTCATAGATCATCGCTTTTTTGTCCTGTTGTTGCCTACAGGGGATGACGTATAACCTACGATAGAGACCCGAAGAATCGTCTCCGAAGTCGGGGATTGAGTTTGTGCAAAAGAGCAGTTTGGCAGTATTCCACATCGGATAGGGCATACCGTATTTCTTCTGAACGGTCAGTCTCTGACCGTCTGACAGTTTCTTGATGGTTGCTCCGCTTACATTGGTTCTTCTGGATGAAGTATCGTCCGTCTCTCCGCAAATGTTGAGTTTCTTCCCTTCCAATTCTGCGATAGTGAATGTTGCAGTGAGTTGTTCGATTCCCAATTCCGCTACGTTATCCCAACCCAATATCTCTGCGATCATATTTGCTATCGCACTCTTACCTGTGTTTCCAGGCCCATAGAGATTGAATATCGCTGGGGGATACATTGTCGGTTCGAAGAGGATGTATGCTATCATCTCATAAAGTGCATCCAATGTCTCCTGGTTGGGGAGGATGTTCCTTAGAACATCCCTTGCTGGTGCTGAACGGACATACGGATTGAACCTTGCGTGAATGTAGGAGGTCAGAAATACCCAAGAAGTGAACGGAAGCAGAGTATCCGTCTCTGGATTGTAGATTCCGTTCTCGAATGCGATAAGAGGAAGGGTATCGGTAACGTAGTCCTCTGCTCCATCGAAGTGACCGAAAAGACCGTATCTCGGAGGTAGCAGATTCTTCGATGCTTCCATTACCACTTTCACATCATGGGGAGTAGCGACATACGTTCCTGGCTGAACATCCACCGAATTGTAGATCATACGGACTACTTGGTTCACATCGTAGGCAGAATAGACTCTCCCATCGAATCTACGGCATACTCCCTTATCATCGAAGATGATCCCGCAGTCCCTAAGATAATCAAGTACGGAGGACGGATTGAATTTCAGTCCTCCTCTGGTTGTTACCTGTACTATGGGATAGTTGGTAGGGTCAATCACAGACAATTGCACAGGAGAATAGTCGTGTATCGGCTTTTGGGCAGACAGACCTCTCGCTGATAATTCCGATTCGAAGTAGGCATCATCGAAATTCATAGGTTAGATAAGATAATATCAGATATATATACCTAACATTCTATCATTATTCTCCACTCGAAATACCGCATTAGTGAATAGAAAATGATAACTTTTTCAAAAAGTTGCAAAAAAGACCTCAAAATCCCTCAAAAATCGCCACTTAATGGTTCTTAACTCCTTGAATCTTTAACCATTTATTTATTTACTCATGTACTTGTGTATATATGTGTAATAAGAAGGTATGAAGGGATTGTGCGCGCGCACGCATACGTGAGAAAAATGGATAAATAAATAAATGGTTAAAGATTCTGAAAAAAATGCGAATTTTTGGCTATAGCCAAAGCTATTGCTGAACGGTTTTTTGACCGATTTTCATCGGTTTTTGCCGTTTTCGGATGGTAATCTTGGGTTTCCGTCAATTTTCCGCATCTTTTAGGTTAAAGATTTTGGATATTGCCGTAAGGCAGATCGTATCTACGGTTTGGTAGCACGGTTACGGTACGACCCTGTTTATATTACGGCAATGATATTGCTACGGGAATTATTTAAGAGTTTCATTCCCAGTCGAACCACTTCTTAGGAATAATGGTCTTTTTCAGACGGTCTTCTGCGAATTTCACTTGTTTTTCGGAGAGTTCCGACCCTATACATAGATGATAGTATCCGCTAACGTCCATTGGGTGTTATTGCAGATATCCATTACCAACCTATACGGCAATTCGGTATCGTACTGACTGTAACTGAAATTGTAGATCACTCTTCCGTTGGGTCTCACGATACGGTCAAAATCATTGAACATCTTGACAGTGCTGGCACAATACTCTTCGGTAGTCTAATCATCTGTGTAGTCATCATAGAGATTGTAGTCGCTCCTGTGACTGATATTGTACGGAGGGGATGTGATAACACAATCTACCGCATCCTCTCCGATACGCTCCATCGTATCGAAGCAGTTCTCATTGTAAATCTCAATCATCCTTATTCTCCTGTGCATCGTTGGATACTGAATATTCATAGGGGATATTGTGGGATTCACAGAATGCCTGGATGATCTTACGATTGTCGATATAATCTCCAGTCTTCTTATACTTCCCCCAGAGAATTTTCCCATCTGCTTCGATCAGAAATTCCCTGGAGCAGTATCTACCGTGATTACGGAGTTCATCGTGAATCTTGAATTGCTGGCACTTATTGAAGAGGATAACAGGATTCTTCTCATAAGGCCAAGCTTGATAACCGAATTGCCAACCCTTCCCTGGGTCATTCATCAATACAACCTGTGCATTGCATCCAGTATTGTCAATGCGGAGAGTGACCCTCTCGTTACCGATAAGTTCAAGCTCTGGATGATCGAAATAGCAGTCTTTCATCTCATCGTCCTCTCTATGTTCTCAATCATTCTCTTGGCTATGTCGTTATATTCCTTCTCCTTACCGAAGGTACGGTTCATTACGGAAGCGTAATGCAACTGTGAATACATTTGAGTCCAGCACTCACTCCCCAGAACGGTATCCTTCATCAATGCGCTTACATAGATCGGGAACAGTTCTCCTGGAACAACCTCCATAATCTTTACGAGACTGTTGTTGTATTCGTAGGTCAGTCCCACCAAATCTGGTAGGGTGCGTTGCACTTCTGGATTGAGATCGCAGTAAAGCGAATGTTCAGCCAGTTTGTCCTTATCGTCATATTCTTTTGCACAGTACGGGCATTGCATAGTCCGT
>Ga0326512_10001196_pt1 | contig 20656 bp, 21 predicted proteins | sample 1_2617_0518_D_FD_203652 | JGI IMG/M metagenome (GOLD analysis project Ga0326512, IMG submission 203652) | Bovine rumen microbial communities from UC Davis, California, United States - 1_2617_0518 | ecosystem: Host-associated > Mammals > Digestive system > Stomach > Rumen | place: USA... | reverse complement strand
ACGAAAAGAATTTTTGACGTGTCCCGATACCGACCGAACCAAACTTTAATTAATCACATTTTCAAAGAACTCTTTGGCTGTGCGGCGTAGCCGTTAGGCCATATATTGAATTTTTAACGAACTATTGTATAGTAGTTATGCTTTTAATAATTGCACATCATTATGTTGTCAATTCAGAGGTATGGGGATTAATGAATTCTGATGATATGAATTTACATTCAGCATTCTTCTATATCTTTGGAGCATGGGGGAAAACAGGTATTAATTGCTTTGTTTTGATAACGGGCTATTTTATGTGCACTTCTAAAATTACATGGCAGAAGTTTTTAAAGCTATACCTGGAGATAAAATTCTATTATTTCCTGATATTAGGGATATTTATTTATTTTGGATTGTCTTCATTTAGTTTAAATGACATGATTAATATTCTTCCTTTTACTATAATAGGTGATAGCTTTACAAATGCTTTTATGGCGTTCTATCTATTTATACCTTTCTTAAATATCCTTGTAAGGAATATGACAAAAAAGAAGCATTTACGCTTAGTCCTTCTTCTTCTTTGGGTGTATACAATTTTAGAAATGGCAGGATTGGTAACGTATAACTACCTTAGTTGGTTTATTACACTTTTCTTTATAGCTTCATATATTCGTAATTATGGACTTCCTTATCAAGATAAGGCATGCTTCTGGGGGTGGACAACACTTATTATGCTGCTTTTGTCAATAGGAAGCATTTTTGCCGTAACGTTGATAGGTAAAAGACCATCATACTATTTTGTGTCAGACTCCAATCATCTTTTTGCTCTGTTGTTGTCTGTTTCTAGTTTTATGATGTTTAAAAACTTGAAAGTCAGATATAACAAATGGATAAATATGATTGCTGCAACAACTTTTGGTATTTTCCTGATTCATACACGTGGTGCTACTATGCGGCATTGGCTTTGGTATGATTTCATTGACAGTGGTGGTCATTATAATGATGAATATTATTGGGCATATGCGATAGGAAGTGTCTTGGCCATTTTTATAGTTTGTTTCATGATTGATATGCTAAGAATAAACCTGTTAGAAAAACGATTATTCAAAGTTATTGATAGATATTCAAAAAAACAATAAATAAGAAAATGATATCTGATATTATTAAAGATAAAGTTGCTGAATGCTTAGTAACTGCAGGCTCTACTTTCCGTGAAGATCAGAAAGAGGCGTATCGCAAGGCGATTGCTGACGAGAAGGTAGAGAGTTCTTGCTGGGTGATGAAGCAGGTGTTGGATAATGCGCTTGTGGCAGAGAAAAACCGTAGCCCCCTGTGTGATGATACGGGTATCCCTCACTTGTTTCTGGAAGTTGGTAAGAATCGTGTCGTAACAGGCGAATTGCTTGAAGAGATAAAAGAAGGTGTACGCCAAGGATTAAGAAAACTCCCGGGCCGTCCCATGGCCATAAAAGGTGATGACTATGCTCGTATAGACCAGAGTGGTGGTTTGAATGAGGATAGTGGTGCATTGGATGCATCGCCTATTCTGATTAAGCCTGTAGATGAAGATGTGATACGTCTGACTGTGTTGATGCTTGGTGGTGGGCCTGCCATTCGTGGTATCACACAACGTGTATTCCACAAGCATAGCGTGGATGTTGTGATTGAGGAAATTGTGAACCGTGCTAAGCCTGCTGTCAGCCAATTGGGATGTTCACCGTGTACACTGGCTATCGGTATTGGTCGTAGCCAATTTGAGGCTACCAGCTTGATGATGGAAGCGATGGCGAAAGGCGATTTTGGGGAACAGAGTGACTTTGAGAAGCGGATTACCGACAAAGTGAACGAGAGTAAGACCGGTCCCCTTGGGCTGGGTGGCAAGCACAGTGTGTTGGCTACCTTTGCGAAGATTGGCCCTCAGCGGGCAAGTGGTGTCCGTATTGTGGCCTTGAGGCCTTGCTGTTGTTTTGAGCCCAGACGGGCGAGTGTGGAATTGTAGAGTAGTTTGTTTATGGTCACCGGCAACGAATATATCTTCGACAACATCGGCGAGGCGTTGAATTACGTCTTGGATACGGAACAGCGGGCTTTGAAGCAAGACGCACATAGGCAGGAACCGGCAATGGTAATGCGCCCTTTCCCGGGTATGTTCTCGCAGCCGTTCACAGAGGAGATGGCCCAGCGGGCATACGTGCCGGTTGACTCGCTGGACTATCCATTATCTGCATGGTTCAACAACGCAGACGCAGACAAGTTCGTGATGACTCGTCTGCAATCCGATCGCTATTCGTTGAAACCGAACCTGCGGCATCGCAAGTTTCTCTTCCGTGGGGAATCGGAGTTCCACAACCCCTGTAAGCCCAACATGAGTCGCAACCCGCATCAACGCCGCTTCACCGCAGAGATGATACGCGGGCAGGAGATGCAGATCCTGATGATGTCGCACCCGCTTGTGCAGCTGTTGGACTTGGGCGTGGAATTGTGTGGCATGGTGTACCGTTTCGAGATGAATCTCTTCGGGTTGACGCAGCACTACTACAACAAGACCTCGTTCCTCGACCTGACCAGCGACCCGCAGGTGGCCGCCTTCTTTGCCACAACGAAGTACGATTGGAAGACGGATACGTACAGCCCCATCGAGGATGAAGACAGTAAGCCAGGTGTGCTCTACTATTACAGCCTGAACATTGATGAAGACTTCGGAATGCAGAACGATGGCCACAGGTCGCCCCTCTCGACCATCGGACTGCAGGTATTCCCTCGTAGCGGCAGGCAGCGGGGATTCCTCTATGACCTGCGCCCCAACGAGAACTTCAACGACGTGGCAAGGGTGAATGCCGTCCGAATCCGCCACAAGGCAGACATTGCCAGACGTATCTATACACAGTATGACGGAGGCAAAAAGCTGTTTCCCGACGACATCCTGATGCAGCATTGGAGCCGTGAGGACAAGGATAAGAACGTTATCTCGAACCGCACGGTGCTAATGAACAAGATAGACAACCCGCAGATGACGCTGGCAGTGGTGGAGAGCGAAGTGCGAAGCCTTGGCTTTGTCATCCGCGACTATGTGCCCCGCTTTACCCGTGAAGAACTGGATGCATACTATGCGGCAGTAAAAGAGGAAGGACTGTGGGTAGACTTCTGCAGCAAGATACACATTCCTGGCGACAAAGACGGAAAGATGATGCAAGCCCTCCAGTCATTGCCCTCTGACCCGCGCTACCGCTGGGCCTTCGAGCGCGATGACAGCCACGTGACAGAATTTGAAAAAGGGTATGTGATGCGGGTGTATAGAGAGTGTTTGAGGTAAAGAATGAAAGGTTAGAGGTTATGGGTTATAGGTTATAGAGATCCCTGAGCCTTGAGCCACTAAGCATAAAACAAGAATAATGGCAGAACAAAGTTTAAAAGATTAGTATTATGGCTGAATGGACAGAAGAAGAAAAACGGATAATCTGGGACAAGGGCGAAATTGTTCCTGGGTACGATAAAAATGTGTGGCGAAAGGACCAATGTGGTGCTTTCATTCAGTGGGATAAGTATGGTGACAGAAGCGATAAGTATAATAACGGATGGGAGATAGATCACATCAAGTCGGATTCCAAGGGAGGTGAAGATATTGTCAGCAACGCCAGACCGTTGCAGTGGTACAATAATGTAACGCGTTCCAATGGCAGATTGACTTGTCCTGTCACTGCAAAGAAGTGATGACACATTGTTTATTCGCGAGTTTTTTTGTTTTACAGCCAAACTTAGGGCGATAAAAATAATAATCATGAGGAGAGTAGATATACAAGAGCTGATACTTCATATTTTGGAGGCAGATGCACATCGGGATTTTATCTCTAATTACCAGATGTATCTCCTACATAACTATCTTCTGACGCGGAACTTTTTTAGCGATTTTGGCAACAATGCAGTTTGGCGAATGGAAAGGGAGTATCAAGAGGATATAAAAGTGGTTGCTGAAGGAATACATATAATTCATATAGAAAAGTTGCTCCGTGAATTAGAGGCCAATCTTCGTTTTAGCAAAAGCGATAATATGAAATCTCTGATTATAGAAGCTTGGACTAGCGTAAAAGACAAATAGGAATGGAGAAGAGTAAAAGAATAATGGATAGTGTACATGGCTATATCACAATACCAGAAGTGTATTGTGACAAGGTTATTGATACACCATATTTTCAGCGTCTAAGGCGAATAGAACAGACTTCTGCCCGTACATTGTTTCCAAGTGCAAGACACGATAGGTTTATCCATTCATTAGGCGTTTTTCATTTGGGTAATCGCTTATGCCTATGTTTGAATGAAAAAAACAAGGATAATCAATATGAATATCCTGAAAATGCAGAATGTATTTTCGAGAGTTATCGGTTAGCCTGTTTACTGCATGATGTAGGGCACTCGCCTTTTTCGCATACATTTGAGAAATACTATGATGATGGTAACGAAAATCTCCGCAACGCCCTTGTCGGTCTCGTTAAAAATGGCACTTTTAATGAAGACTGGAAAAACTATATCAAGGGATCCAAACCTCATGAGATTATGAGTGCATACGTTGCCCTCAGTGTGTATCGCGATTTCATATTGGAGCGTGGTGCGGATCCTGATTTGATAGCTCGTATGATAGTAGGATGTCGGTATCCAGATGATAGAAACGAGAGTTTTAAAAACGCGTTTATTGAGTTACTTCACAGTGATGTGCTTGATGTTGATGGACTAGATTATGCCTGCCGTGACGTTTGGGCATCGGGCTATAGTACTTTCTCGATAGACGTTGACAGACTGCTTAATGCTGTGTACGTTGTCAGGGATACGTCAGATAATAATAAGTTTGCGGTATGTTATTCGACTAAGGCAATTAACGAGATTATCAGTGTCTTGGGAGTGAAGAGTTTTCAATCAGCATACGTGTTCTGCCATCATATTGTAGTTTATGAACAGACATTGCTTGTCAAGGCTATGGAATCTGCCGCTATGTATGTACAAGGATTAGATTACAAAGACTATAACTCATCTGAACGTCAGAACGCCTTGCGAAGACTTTGCAATTATAGCAGCATGTTGAATACTGTTGTTCTAAAAGGTGGTGAGCGTGAATACCCTCTTCTTCACCCTTCTGATGATGATTTTGTCAGACTGATGAAATTTATACCTGATGATTATTACGTACAACAGTGGCTTAGCCGGACTTATGATTTGAAACCGTTATGGAAATCAGTAGTAGAATGTCGATTATACTTTAATGGTTTATGGAAGGAAAAGGCATTTGTAAATTATCTGAAGAGTGAGCAATGCCGGAAGTTTATAGTAGAAACCTTTGGTTACGAAGATTATAAAGTATGGTTATGCGACGAGATAGGTCCAAGTGATAAGGTTGGGAAATCTACAAACATAAACTTGTATATTAATGGGACCCCCAAGAAGTTCATGGATGTTTTTGATGAAGATAACTATAGAATAGCTCATTCGGATAAGGACTTCGTGTATTATTTTGTGCCAAAGACGGGGGCGGAAGGTGATACTGATGTAGAAGCGATAGTGAAGGCCATCAAAGAGCATTTTGTCGAAATGCAGAAAGAACAGGAAAAATAAAATGGCAGAACAAAGTTTAAAAGATAAGACGGTAAAAGGGACGATTTGGAGTGCTGTCGAACGCTTATCTAGCCAGATGGTTCAGTTCATCGTGATGCTAGTGTTGGCTCGCTTGCTGACACCACATGATTACGGTATAATTGGCATGCTTGCTGTTTTTATCGCACTATCCCAGTCAATAATAGATAGCGGGTTTACACAGGCTCTTATAAGAAAGAAGAATGTTACTGACAAAGATTTTTGCACTGTATTCTTTTTCAATATAGGAGTTAGCGTGTTCCTATATTTCGTCTTTTTCTTGTTAGCACCATTTGTTGAGAATTTCTATAGAGAGCCTAATCTTACCAGAGTGATGAGAATCCTTTGCTTAGTAATTATAATCAATGCTTTTACGATAGTCCCCAAAGCCATCTTTACTATTGATCTGGATTTTAAAATACAGACAGCTGCATCGTTGTCAGCAGCTGTATTTTCGGGTATAACAGGTGTTCTAATTGCTTTGAGAGGCTTGGGAGTATGGGCATTAGTAGGGCAGCAACTGTCATATGCAATAGTCTCTACAACAGTTCTATGTTTTTATTCAAAATGGAAACCACAGTTTGTGTTTTCTATTTGTTCTTTCAAGGAAATGTTCTCTTTCGGTTCAAAACTAATGATAGTTGGCATAATAAACACATTCTTTCTAAACTTGTACCCAATAGTTATAGGAAAGCTTTATGCGGGTTCAATGTTGGGCTACTATACGAGAGGGCAGCATTTTGCTGAATTGCCCTCGATGAATATAACAAGTATAGTACAGAGGGTTACATATCCGGTAATGTGCAAAATGCAGGAGGATAGTGATTGCTTTGTATCTTTTTTTTCTAAGGTACTAAAGACTGTTGCTTTTTTCTTTTTCCCTTTCATGTGTATTTTAGCTGGGATTTCAATTCCATTAGTAGAGATTGTACTTGGACATAAGTGGCATTACTGTGGAGTGCTGATGGTGCCTATATGCTTTTCAATGATGTGGTATCCGTTTAATGCGCTAAATCTGAACATACTCGAAGTTGTAGGGCAATCTAACCTCTTTCTGAAATTAGAAATAATAAAGAAAACTATTAGTGTGGTGGTTTTGTGTGTATCCGTCCCGTTTGGGGTTGATTTTTTGTGCTATACGCAATCTGCCGTTTCTTTGATTTATGTCGTTATTAATGCATGGTATACAAAGGATTATGTAAGTCTTACATTCTGGGAACAAATGAAAATGTATTTGCCATCCCTGCTTCTTTCCTTGCTGATTTTTGCTCTAATTTTGATAACAGGAAAGCTTGTGGACAATAACTGGACATGGTTGATTGGCGGACTGTTAATTGGATGGTCATTGTATCTATTTGGATCGAGAATATTTGGCTTTTCAGAAGTAAAAGAGGCGAAAGAAATTCTTAAGTTTAGGAGGAAAGAATAATGGGAAAGAAAGAATTACAAAGATTGGGGGGAGGCTTTTTGGTGGCTATAACGTTGCTATGTTCATGCGATGAAGAAATAAACAAAGACAATTCTGTTGCTCAGAATATAAATAGAGTTATAGAGGTAAAACCGAAGGAACTCTTGTCTATTAGCATTATTACACCAAATGGATTGGAGATTCAAAGCAAAGAGGAGTACATGGAAGACTGTGACATAAAACTAGAATCCCATGACAGTATCTGCATACTAAAAGATAAATGTAAGATAAAAGGTCATGGTAATTCTACATGGGCCGCCCCCAAGAAACCATATGTATTTAAGTTTAGACACCCCATGAGTATTTGTGAAATGGCTGAAAATAAAACCTACGTTTTGCTGGCGAATTATTATGATTCGACTATGATTCGCAACGACCTTGGAATGTTTATGGGGCAGTATATGAGCAGATTGGATTACACGCCCAAAGTAAGGTATTCATATTTGACATTGAATGGCAAATATCAGGGAATATATCAACTGGGGGAAAATTAAATATTTCGAGATCAAGAATAAATATTAGCGATGGTTTTTTGCTGGAGATTGATGGAAAAGCGGGAAAGGATGAAATAACTTTTAAAACAAAACATTTAGAAAACCCAATTAACATAAAAGAACCAGATGTAACAGTAGGCGATGCAGACTATATCTATGTGAAGAATTTTATAGATGAAATGGAACCTGTTTTGTATTCAGATAATATGTTGAAAAAACCTACTGAATATAGAAGGTATATAGATGTCGAGTCGTTTGTAGAGTGGTATCTCATAAATGAGATAGCAAAGAATAACGATGCATTATTTTATACCAGCTGCTATATGACTTTTGAAAGAGGAGGGAAACTAAAAATGGGTCCCCTGTGGGATTTTGATCTGGCTTTCGGTGGATATGTTTTACTAGCAAGGGCGCGCTCGAATAATCCAGAGGGCTTTCATATTAAAGACGAGGGATACTATAAGCGCCTATTCCTTGATACCGAATTTGTCACCCAAGTAAAGAAAAGATATAATGATTATTATAACAATCGTGATTTGATATTTCAGAGAATAGAGAGTGATTACGAATTGCTTGTTGGGAAAATCATTCCTGAAAATCAGACATGGGGTATAGCGAAGGCAATTGCTTCAGAGATTGAAATCATGCAGCAGTATAAGAGTTGTGTAGAAAACATGAAGAATTGGATCAGGACAAGACTGGATTGGCTATATTACAATATTAATGCATTATGAAAAAGAATAAAAAGCTATACGTATTTCTGACAACTTTGATAAGAGGAGTTGGAGGAGGACATATCTACACATTGTGCAAAATTGACAGTTTGAAATCTGAAGGGTTTGATATTCAGCTTATTCATGCAAACGACCCCACAAGTAAGATATACATTGACGGTCTGAGGGTGTATGAAAAAAATTATGACAATTGTTTTTTCTTCCCTGCATATTTCTATTCTCCCAAAGAACAAAAAAGAGTGGTAGAAAGAGTTATAAAGAGATTTATCCCCAAGTATGGAGAGTATGAGGATATTTATATAGAATCACAAACAACAACCTGTTCAACATGGGGCGAGCTTATAGCGGGGAAGATAAGGGCAAAACATTTGGTTTATCTGTTGGATGAACACCCTAAAATCAGTAATATTTCGATCTTTGGGTTTTATAGCTTCAAGCTAGACAGAGGCGAATTGGCGGGCATAGGCAGGGACTCAATTAAGACTATGTTTGAGGGATGGAGAGATATTAAGGTTTCACCCTTTCTACTTGCATATAATAAGAAACCTTTACAGGATGTGCCTTATGATATAAGAAAGGTTCGTAAAAGCGATTATATAATAGGTAGCATTGGACGGACTGAAAAGGGTTTTCTGCTCCCAGCTCTGACGGTTGTGAAGGAATTTGCCTTGAACCATGCTAATAAAAGTTTCACTGTTTTAATAATTGGAGGTTCTGTAGATAATGGCAAGCCCGAACAAGCAATACAACAATTATTTAGAAATATAAAGAATGTATATGTCCACATTACAGGGTTGATATATCCGATACCAATATGCTTGGTTAAGATGCCACATATTTTTCTTTCTACAGCTGGTGGCGTGACAACTTCGACAGACCTAGGTAAGGTGACAATTTCCTTTGATATAAATGATTTTAAGCCAATTGGAATTATCAACTATACGACACAGAATCGTTTGTTTAGAAGTGAGGATGAACCAGCTCCGGATTTATATCGGTTATTAGATGAAGTCTTAATTGAGAAGAAATACTCAGAAACAAATGTGATATATAATAAAGAAAAGCAAGAACTAAGTTATAAGCCTCATTTTGATTTTATTGCAGCAAGTAACCAAGAAAAGAAGTACTATCATTTTGAAGATAAAGGATTAACGGTTGGACAAGTAATAATGAAAATAATGATAAGAATCGTTGGGACTAAAGTGACAAAGCATGTTGTGAAGAACTATTATCCATTGATACTAAGAATTCAAAATAATAATAAAAAATGAAGAAGATACTTATCAAAGTAACTACTATATTCAAACCTCGTACGGGACTTAACCGTTACGTTTCAGGAATTGGTCGTTCGACAATCCATTTACTTGAAGCATTGGCAAAATCGGGTGAGAAGCCCTTTGAGATAGATCTATATGGGTCAGGTATAACAAGCCTGCGTAAGAAAGCTTACGATCTACCGTTTGATTATGGTTGTTTTCCACTACCAATGAAATTGGGAACGGTGTGGACCCGATTAGAGCCGTGGTACCTGAAGTATATTAATAAACATGACCTACTTCATATACCCCATAATTACGACTATGCTTTAACGAGGGATATGAATTTCGTAATCACGATGCATGACACCTGTGAATACGACGCAGCGGAAAAAGCGGGGAACTTGGAAAGAATGGATGTTTGGAAATTAGCTGCAGAGGGAGCCAAGAAAATAGTTACATGTTCTTCTTGTTCAAAGGCCGACATTATTGATCGATTTGATGTGCCAGAAGAGAAAGTTGTAGTAATTCCATGGGGGATATCAACAGATGTGTTTCATAAGATTAATAATAATGATGTTGCAGAAGTTTTAAGGTCAAAGTTAATTGATGATAAATACTTTTTGGCAGTGTCATGCTCAAATGAAAGAAAGAATATAGGCAATCTTCTCGAAGCATATAGGAATTTTTTGTCCATTGGAGGTGATGTTCAGATGGTGTTGCTTTGGGGAACACCTCCGCAGAATATATTAGCAAAATATTCCAAGGAGATTAGAGGGGGAAAGATTAAGTTCTTAGATTATGTAACTGACAGAGAGCTGGTATGTTTATATAATGGAGCGATAGCAACTATGTATCCTAGTCGTTATGAAGGTTTCGGTTTCCCAATATTAGAGTCTTTTGCCTGTGGCACTCCAGTAATGACATGCAATAATTCGTCATTGTCGGATGTTGGCGGAGATGTTGCCGTTTATGTTGGAGAAGATAACATTGACGAGATGACTCAAGCAATGCAGATGTTTTCTGACGGAACATACAATATGGAAGAGTTTGAGATTAAAGCTGCTCAACATGTAAAAGAATTTTCGTGGGATTTGGCAGCAAGGAAATATGTGAATTTTTATAAGGATGTATTGGAGGAAGTATGAGGATCGTAAAAATATTCATGGTGTTGACTTTAATTGTGGCACCATTATTAAATGATGTCTCATTATTGAATTTCGTATTATTAACAGTCTCAACTATTTTTTCGATATTAATAATTGACAATTTTAATCTGACATCGAACTTAGGGAAATATCTTGTTCTTTTCTGGGTGTGGATATCAGTAATTATGATGCCAATATATCATCTAGTTCAACATATTGTAGAGGACTTTGTTAATTACAGAGTTAGTCAGGTTGATTACAATCGAATACTTGAATTTGGCACGTTGATATTCTTTGTTGTGGTCTTTTCAATTATATTATTAGGCAGGACAAGACCAAGAAAGAAAGTGAACAACATAGAATACCAACCACGGTTGATAAATAAAAAATATATATACATAGCGTTTATCGTTTTTTTCGCTCTTACTGCATTCAGTCATGTGACAGGAATTGCAAAAATGGGAGCTGAACCAGTCTACTTACCATTCCATTTAGGTGGAATTATTAATCTAAGTCGAAGGAAAGTAGCTCCTATCCTTTTTATTTTACTGATGGAGAATTATTATTTAAATGAGAAAAAAATTCCCTCACGTTACTTTATCATATATTTCGTCTGGGTGATTATAGAGGCCTTTGTCTGTATGAGTAAAGGAGCAGTTGTTAACCTAACACTGCCGTTGTTTATTGTGTATTTTTTATATAAACGGCCAACATTCAAACAAAGTATAAGTATTACTATACCAGTTATTATGATTTTCTTGTTTCTTTATCCAATAATAGGTATCATGAGGCATGGCGATGGCGACTTTATGGAGAGTTTTTCCAGTGCAAAAAGTGCTGCTTCAGCAGAGAGTGGAAGTGTTATTAACTTGCTTGAACTTAAAACCATTTTAAACAGGGCTTTCATGACGGGCTTCCAATATAGCGTAGATTATAAGTATATTGACCACGACCAGATTTTTGACTTCTCACGTGTACCAATCTTGTTAGCCTATGGTGGATCCCAGAGATTCCAAACACATGTTATAGATGGTTATCCGATTAACGCTATAAATTCGTCAGGAACAACGGGATTAATAGACCCATTACTTCATGGTGGTGTAGGTTTTTGTGTTATTGTGGTTTTGTTAATTATATTGTTTGCCAATTTTGCAGACAATGCTTCTGAAAAAAAACAGTATAGCATATATGCACAACTTTTGATAATGTTATGGGGCTTTTGTAATAGTAACATCTCTAAATTCTACGACTCGATAGGTATGCAATCGTTGTTAGTATCAATTCTTTGCATATTCATATCTTATCGCCTAAACTTTAGGATAAAAAAAAGAATTATTGTAAAAAATATTAATATACAAAAGAAATGAATATTACATATATTGGTGCCTATGCAACAGGCACGATTCATCAAATGTTTGATACCGCTTTTTTACATTGTTGTTCATTAATTGCAGAAAGAGTTGATTGTTACAAACATAGTAGTACCTTTAAGTTTATAGAGGATAAAGGAAGTGAATATGGATATATCAAAAACGTACAACTTCATCCAATCTATATTTATCAGGGGAAAAAGAAATTCCAACTTCTAATGAAGGATATATTGTCTGCTTTCTCTACGATTTGTCTGTATGCTCGTAGCCCAAGAGAGAATGTTATTATCGCAAATTACAATAATATATTTGCAATACATATACTAAATGCTCTATCAAAGCTACTTAAAAAAGAACTATGGGTAGTTTGTCATGGCGAGATGGAATTACTGGCAGAACCAGGGAAGGAAGGCTTATGGGCAAAATTAAAAAGAATGTTGCTAAATAATTTTTTCTTAAAAAGAAAGATATATAAAGGTTTTCATTTTATTGTTCTTGGCGATTCAATATTAAAATCACTTGAAAGATATTTAAGCGTTGAAGTAATGTCGCATTTTAAATCGATTGAACATCCGTATTACTTAGAAGAAGACATTATCGTGAAAGATAACAAATTGGAATCTGAACGTCTAGCATTAGGATTAATTGGAATTCTATCACCCAGTAAGGGACTTAATGAGTTTATCGATTTTGTCGAGAAACTAGAAAAAAGGAACATAAATTGCTCAATTTCTATTATAGGAAGAATAAGTACACATAAGTTCGATGATTTTATGAATGCGCATCATATTCAAATAGCTTGGGATTATTTAGAGCGAGAGGAAATGGAAAGACGAATAAGACAACTTGATTACGTGTTGTTTTTTTATCCTGTGAACACATATCAATTGATAGCAAGTGGGGCTGTTTTTGATGCTATTAAACTTAATATGCCTGTTGTCTCGCTAAAAAATAAATATTTCGAACAAATTTTTAACAAAATGAATTATCCTGCAATACTATGCAATAATGTTGATAGAATGGTTGATGCGATAGCAAACAGATCTGGAATGATGGAGAAAAAATTAATAGATAAAAGCATCTTTAGTCCACAAAATGTGGCAAAATCCTTGAAGACAGTCATCGAAGAGCAATCTTTATTATATCATGGTGTATGAAAATCGTGTATGACAATATTGTTTTCTCTCTGCAACGGGCTGGTGGTATTTCCGTTGTATGGCAGGAACTGCTTTCCCGTTTCGTCAAGACGGGATGCGATAACTTGTCATTCATCGAACATCCTACCGATACCGATAATGTTTTCAGGCAGAAGTTGGTTTTGTCACAAGGTAAAATTCTTAGCCCATCACTCAGATGGTTTACCTTGGAGAGGTATTGTAACCCCAAAGTAGAGAGTCAAGAACCATTTATCTTCCACTCCTCTTATTTCCGTACCTGCTCCAACAAGAATGCCATCAATATAACAACGGTTCACGACTTCACATACGATTATTTCTATAAAGGAAAACGACGTGGAGCATTCCTCCATCTCTGGCAGCGGAACCGTGCCATCAGAAATGCGGACGCAGTGGTTTGTATCAGCGAAAATACTAAACGGGATTTGTTGAAGTTCTTGCCGGATGTAGATAGTAAGAAGGTTCACGTAATCTATAATGGTGTATCAGAAGATTATCATGTGATTGATAATGAGGATGCTTCACTGAAAGATTATTTACTGTTTGTAGGGGAACGTGTGGCTTATAAGAATGGCCGTTGGTTTGCAGAGGCTATTAAGGGCACGGGATATAAGGTGCTGTTTTGCGGCAAACCTATGACAGACGAAGAAAAACTTTTCTATGACAGTACGCTTGGCGTAGAAAGGTACAAAGTTATGTCTGGACTCTCTAATGAAGAATTGAACAAGGTGTATAATTCTGTCAAGTGCTTGGTGTATCCTTCTTCATACGAAGGATTTGGCATCCCGGTTCTTGAAGCACAGCGAGCCGGATGTCCTGTGATTGCACTGAATGCGTCATCCATCCCAGAGGTGATTGGTGTGACCCCGTTGCTCATGCAAGAGTTGACAAAAGAAGAACTACTTGGAAAACTGGCGTTATTGGAGGATTTTGAAGTGCGACAACACCTAGTAGATGCCGGACTTGCGAACGCTGAAAAATTCTCATGGGATGCTGCTTATGAACAGTACCGTGCACTATATGAACAATTGCTTAATGAATATGGACAATAAATATATACTGATTGTATCTGCGGTTTACCCCCCAGAGCCGGTCGTTTCATCGAAACTCTCATCAGATCTTTATTTTGAATTGAAGTCTATGGGGTATAAAGTGAGAGTTTTGCATCCGCAGCCTACTCGTCCAAACGGTTTTTCATTTGATGATAAGGTGGTGGACGTTGAAGATGAGATTACAACGCGATCATACGTTTGTCCTCAGTCATCTTTGGTTGGTAGAATGCGCGAGAGTTGGAGTTTTGGAAAGGCTTGCTCTAAGTATATAAAGGAACACCATTTTGAGATTTCCTGCATTTACGCAAACGCTTGGCCTATGTTTTCACAAAAGGCCATTGTGAAAGCTGCCAGGAAATACAGGATACCATGTATTATCCATGTGCAGGATGTATATCCTGAGTCACTGACCAATAAGATGCCTTCTGCTATTGGTAGGATAGCGCATGCCATGATTCTGCCAATGGATAAGTATATCCTACGGAACAGTACCAAGGTGGTGGCTATATCTGACAAGATGAAGAACTATCTGTCTGAAACGCGAGGTATTGAACCCGATAAGATTTCAGTGGTCATCAACTGGCAGAATGAAAAGGAGTTCTTGGATTATCAGGAAGGGGTAAAAGAGGAGATTAAAGAGCATCCCTTTACTCTTATGTATATGGGAAACATTGGTCCTGTGGCGGGAGTGGACTTGCTGATTGATGCATTTGAGCAGGCTAAGTTGGAGAATGCTCGGTTAGTAATTGCAGGTTCCGGGTCAATGAAAGAGCAATTGAAGACGAAAGCCTCGAATTGCAAGGAGATTGAGTTCTTGGATGTGCCCAATGGAAAGGTTCCGGAAATTCAGGCACAGGCAGATGTGATGATGTTGCCCATCAAGAAGGGAGCAGCCAGCAGTTCTATTCCTTCCAAGTTGCCAGCTTATATGTTCTCCGCGAAACCCATCATTGGGTGTATGGATGCTGACAGCGATACAGCCACTGCCATTAAGGATGCTGACTGTGGTTGGGTGATAGAACCGGAGAATGTAGAGAAATTGTCGGAGACTATGATAATGGTTTCTGCTTTGGATAATACTGTATTGGAGACTAAAGCCAAGAAAGCACAAACATACGGTCTGGCTCACTTTTCAAAGAAGGAGAATTTGAGCAGACTGGTTAAAGTCATTGAAGATATACTATGATAACAATACGTAAAGCAACAGTTAGCGATGTGAAAGCCATCGTGGAGATTCACAAGCAGGCTTTTCCGGATTTCTTCCTGACCACATTGGGGGAGCGATTCCTTCGCTTGTACTACGGTTGTATGTGCAAGAGTGGGGAGGCTCTGACATTGTGTGCAATGGATGAAGGGAAACTTATGGGCTTTTCATCTACGGCATTGAAGAGTGCCGGGTTCAACACGAGACTTATCAAACACAATATAATGAAGTTTGCTGTAGAGACTATGAGGCTTCTGTTTACGAGAGCAACGGCATTGGTAAGATTGGTGAACAACTTCACCAAGAAAAGCAGTGACGTGAAGGACGATGGAGACTATGCAGAACTGTTCTCCATTGGCGTTTCACCTTTATGTCAAGGTAAGGGTGTAGGCAGTCTTTTGCTCTCCGAAAATGAACGTATAATACGTGAATGGGGGGGTAAAAAGGCTATCGCTAACAACAGATAAAGTAAATAACGAATCTGCAATAGCCTTCTATCAGCGCAACGGTTATAAAGCCCTATATGAGTTTACGGCATATCCCAACAGGGAGATGTATAGGTTCATCAAGGATTTGGAGTAACGGGAAGCGAATCAAACTGGTTGCTTGGCTATTGCCCAATAAACAAATAAATGAGTAACATAAAGTTTAGATTGGCTAAGCCAAGCGATGCAAAAGAGATAGCATCGTTGCATTACAGAGTAAGAGACACCTATTCCGTAGGGTACTTTGCACAGATGGGATTACCCTTTCTGATGAAGTATTACAAGGTGGTATTGGATGATCCATACGAAGTGGTGGTATGTGCAGAAGATGACGGGGTTCTTTGTGGGTTTTGCAGTGCATCGTTAGACATCAACAAACAGATGGAGCGCATGAACAAGAAGAAATGGACTCTTCTTGTTTCCGCAATTTCTTCTTTTATTGCAAAGCCATCTTTGATAGGAGCGACGATTAAGCGCTACAGGGTATCGAGACACCAGGATGATGAAAAGTTGATACCGAAAGAAGGTGCACGCTGTGAGTATTGGATGTGGGATGCAAGCAATAAAAACTCCGCGTATTCTGTGGCTTTATGGAATACATATCTGGAGATTTTGTATAAGTTGGGGGTGAAGAAGTTCCCGCTTGATGTGGATGACGTGAATCAGAAGGTAATGAAGTTCCATCTGCTGAATAAGGCAGTGGCTACAGAGCATATCACGCTTTCGGATGGTCGTGAGAGAACATTGTTGGAATACGATTTGGTGGAACGTTTCAAGAAGAAGTAAGGATATGTTAGATAGTATGAGATTCCACCATATTGGAGTTGCTGTAAAAGACATCGATGCCACGGCAGCTATCTATGAGGGTGCTGGTTATAGGATGTCGGATATTGTGTTTGACCCTATTCAGAACGTGAACATCTGCTGGCTGACTAAGGAAGGTGCTCCTATTGTGGAATTACTTGCACCCGTGGATGAGACATCTCCTGTATGCAAGACGCTGGAGAAAAACGGTGTGACACCGTATCACTGCTGCTATGTAGTAGAGAGTATTGAAGAGGCGGTGAAGCAACTACGTAAAGAGAAGTATGTGTTGACCAGCAAGCCTGAACCTGCGATAGCATTTTGTGGCAGTAAAGTGTGTTTTCTTTATAACAAGAACGTGGGGCTGATAGAATTAGTTGAGGCTCCAGCAAATATTATAGACTGATGTTTGTATTTAGAAATAATACTGTAGAGCGTTTCTTCCCGAAGGACTACACGTTCAGTGGGTATGATGACATCTCGTTTGTTCCTGCGGACGTGGATGGGTATGTGTGGTTCTACCAACTACCAGTGAAGTATGACCAGGATGTACTTTGCTCTGAGATAAGAGGGTATGCACAGAAACTGGCGTTCGTTCTGGCACAGGTGGATGCGGCCAAACCGTTTATTGTGTTGACAATGGATGAAGGAGCATATAGTGTGCCTTTTACGTCGGGTACAGAACTGATGGCTGCGGTGTCAGAGTATAATAATGCTTTGGTAGAAGCAGCGGGTAGTCATAGTAATGTGAAGTTGCTGGACATTCGTGAATTTACACGTCAATATTCTGAGGAAGAGGTATTTGACTGGAAGTTCTGGTTCATCTCACAGATGGGTATGAACCCGAAAGTGACAAAACCCTTTATGGCATGGTGGTTACGGAAGTTGGATGAGATAGCTTTGAAGCGCAAGAAGTGTCTCGTGCTTGACTTGGACAATACCCTTTGGGGTGGCGTGCTTGGCGAGGATGGCATTGAAGGCATTAAACTCGGTGGCGACTATCCCGGCAAGGCGTTCCACTATTGGCAAGAGGCATTGTTGGAACTGAGCAAGACAGGTGTGATACTGACCGTCTGCTCGAAGAACAACGAGGCAGACGTGTTGGAGGCCTGGGAAAAGAACCCATTTATGGTGCTGAAGAAAGACAATTTTGCCACATGGCGAATCAACTGGACGGACAAGGCCACCAACATCAAAGAACTGGCAGAGGAACTGAATATCGGTTTGGACAGCTTCGTGTTCGTGGATGACAATCCTACAGAACGGGAGTTGATTAAACAGATGCTTCCGATGGTAGAGGTGCCGGAGTTCCCTGTACAGCCATATGAGCTGCCCGTCTTCTTTAAGGATTTGGTGGAGAAATACTTTAGAGTATATTCAGTGACCAGTGAAGATAAGAAGAAAACGGAACAGTATAAGGCCAATGCTCAACGCGCTCAGGCGCAGCGGAGTTTTGTGGACTTTGATTCGTTTCTGGAGAGTCTGGATATTCGAATAACCATTGAAGCGGCCAATGAGTTTAATATACCACGTATTGCCCAGATGACGCAAAAGACCAACCAGTTTAACCTGACCACCAAGCGCTACACGGATGCTGATGTGCGGCAGTTCGTAGAGCAGGGTTGGAAGATATGGTGTATCAGTGTGGCTGACAGGTTTGGGGATAATGGGATTACTGGGTGCATTATGGTTAATCCTAACGACAACCTTAACGAAAACAAGGGTTGGGGGATTGATACAATGCTGTTGAGTTGTCGAATTTTGGGTAAGGGTATTGAGGTGGCCTTCATCAAGAAGATACTTTCGCTTTTGAAAGAGAGCGGTGTTGAGACTGTTAGGGCTGAATATCTGCCTACGGCAAAGAATGCTCAGGTGAAGGACTTCTACGAGAAGTGCGGGTTTACTTGTGAGGAAGAATATGCTGATGGTAGGAAGTCATATTCTTTGGATCTGAATGGTGCAGACTTGTCCATTAAAGATTATTATCACATAACTGTCAAGTAGCGAATTGCACGAATAATACGAATATTTTTGTCAAGAATTTGAGAATAAACAAAAAAAATAAACGATATGGAAGAAAAAGTATTAGAAATTTTAAAGGATTTGTTTGAGTTAGAAACCGTTGATGAGACTTGTTCTCAGGAAACTTGTGAGAAGTGGGATTCTATGGCTCACCTGAATCTGGTCGTAGAATTGGAATCAGAGTTTGGTATATCGTTTGAGCCGGAAGAGATTGGTGAGATGCAGTCTTACAAAGATGTTATCCGAATTTTGAAGTCTAAGATTGGTTAGTCTATTCTGAAATGAATACCTCAAAAGAATTTTTATTAACGATTGTAAGCGTGGGTATAGGGCATCGCAAAGTATGCTCTATACCTAAGGCCGTAGATTGGCAAGAGGTATTCAGACTTGCGCAGGTGCAAGGTGTAGCAGCAATAGTACTGGACGGACTGAATAAGGTTCATGATTCAGGGTTCTTGGACGAGTCAAGCGACAAGGTCGAGCTAATGGTTCAGGATTCTATGCCGCAGATGTTGCGGTTGGAATGGATTGGCGAGGTGCTGCAATATGAGCAGCGATATGCTGTCTATGAGAAGAATATCCGAGACCTGGCAACATTTTACCAGAAGCATGGCATCAGGATGATGGTGTTGAAGGGATTTGGCTTGTCGATGAACTACCCTGTACCGAATCACCGCCCGTGTGGAGATTTGGATATTTACCTGTTTGGTGAACAGGAAAAGGCGGATAAACTGATAGAGGAAGAATTAGGGATAAAGATTGACAATTCACACCATCACCATTCTGTTTTCCAGTTTCAAGGAGAGACGGTAGAGAACCACTATGACTTCCTGAATGTGCATGTGAGGAAGTCGAATAAGCGGATGGAGGCGAAACTGAAGGAATTATGTCACACAGAAACCACAGAAAGCACAGATATTGTTTTGACTACGAATAACCCAAATGAGACGATTATAGTGTTCCCATCGGTGGAGTTTAATGCCATCTATTTGCTGAGGCACTGTGCCGCACATTTTGCTTCGACGGAGATGACGGTGAGGCAGGTACTGGACTGGGCATTCTTTATGGAAAAGCATCATCGGGAGATAAAATGGGACGAGTATATCCCTTACATCAAACAAGAGGGGATGTACAGGTTCTATAATCTGTTGGGGCTTTTCTGTATGTCGCATTTGGGATTTGATGCTTCTATCTTCCACGGGTTGTATTCGGACGGGTTGATTGAGCGGTTCAGTAACGAGATTTTAGAGCCGGAGTTCAAAGACCGAGAGAATGGCCGCTTGTTGCACTCGCTGAGCGTGAAGCCCCGACGGTGGTGGCATAACCGCTGGAAGAACCGCCTGTGCTATCCCGACAGCGCATGGGAGGAGTTCGTATATGGGCTATGGGCAAAGGTACTGAAACCGAGTCATTTCTGGCAGTAGGAAAGAGCCACACAGAAATCACAGATAACACAGAAACAGTTATGGTTCATGGTTCAAGGTTAATGGTTAAAGAAGAATAAATGTTGTGAAGGAATGCAACAAATGTGGGAGAAAGGCGTTATCTTTGCAGAAAATGTTTGTTGTTCTGTGATTGATATTGACTTAAGATGAAAAAGATAGAAGAAATAAACAAGGTTAAAGCTGTGGTTGAATATATCCTGCAGCAGATGGGTGTGGCGGTGGACTACATCCACTTGTTCAAGGTGATGTATTTTGCCCAGGAGGAGCATCTTGCTGTTTATGGTGCGCCCATTATGTACGACACTTTTGTGGCTCGCAAACACGGACCTGTGCCGTCGCTCACCTACAAGGTGTTGCGTGTGGCAGAAGGAAAGACGATAGATGTGACGGACGAACTGCAT
>Ga0326512_10001195_pt1 | contig 20679 bp, 8 predicted proteins | sample 1_2617_0518_D_FD_203652 | JGI IMG/M metagenome (GOLD analysis project Ga0326512, IMG submission 203652) | Bovine rumen microbial communities from UC Davis, California, United States - 1_2617_0518 | ecosystem: Host-associated > Mammals > Digestive system > Stomach > Rumen | place: USA: California... | reverse complement strand
TTCTGTAATCATTGATGCAAGTTTAATATTCTGTCCGTTGCGACCGATAGCGAGAGACACCTCTTCTGGACGCAGATAAACCTCTGCCTTGCGATTCTCCTCATCAATTTCGATAGAGTTAATCTGAGCAGGAGCCAAAGCACGCTGTATGAAGAGTTTTGTATTTGTTGTATAGTTAATGACATCAAGGTTTTCATTGCACAACTCGCGAACGATACCATGCACACGGCTACCTTTAACACCTACACATGCTCCAACCGGATCAATACGATCATCAAAACTCTCAACGGCAATCTTTGCACGTTCTCCTGGGAGGCGGACAACCTTTCTAACAGTTACCAAGCCATCAGCAATCTCAGGTACTTCTGCCTCCATAAGACGCTGTAGGAACAATGGTGAGGTACGAGAAAGAATAATCTTAGGATTGTTATTCTCATTTGTTACACGAAGTACCAATGCACGTATAGTCTCATTCTTACGGTAGTTATCAGAAGGAATCTGTTCTGCCTTTGGAAGAAGCATCTCATTGCCCTCGTCATCAATTACAAGAACTTCACGCTTCCATATCTGATATACCTCACCACTGACAACCTCACCAACAAGGTCTTTATACTTATTATACAGAGAGTCATGCTCCAACTCAAGAATCTTAGATGCAAGAGTCTGACGCAGATTAAGGATTGCACGACGTCCGAACTTTGTGAAGTCAACACGCTCTGACACATCCTCACCTACCTCATAGTCACTTTCAATCTTCTGAGCCTCAGACAAAGCTATTTCCTTATTTGAATCACTTACCTCTCCATCTGGTACAACCACACGGTTACGATAAATCTCGAAGTCGCCCTTATCTGGGTTTACAATGACATTAAAGTTAGAGTCACTGCCAAAGATTTTAGCAATTACATTACGGAAACTCTCTTCCAGAACACTGACGAGAGTAGCACGATCGATATTCTTTGTTTCCTTAAACTCACGGAAAGTATCAATCATGCTTGGTTGTTGATCAATTGTTTTCTTAGCCATTTTTATTTAAAATCTATTACGTATTTACAATATTTGATTTCGTCCATCGAGAATGTTTTCTCTACTTCAACCAGAACTGGGCGTTTTTTACCCTCTTCTTTTTGCTTCTCTTGAGTAAGGACCGTGAATTCTCTGCCATTAACAGCAGAAAGGGTTCCCACGATTTTCTTTCCCTTTGCATCACCTTTGGTAGGTAACACCTCTACCTGGTTCCCTACATTATTAACATATTGTTGTTCAACCTTGAAAGGCTGTCCAATTCCTGCACTACCCACCTCTAACTCGTAATCTTCATCATCACGACTGATGTGATCTTCTATGAATCTGCTCAGAGACACACAGTCGTCAATCCAAACACCTTCTGCATGGTCTATCTCAACCACAATACGAGAGTCGTCAGAGACCTCTACATCAACAAGGAAATATCCTTTATCGCTATTCTCTAACCATTCTTTGACTACACTCTCAACTTTTTTCTTATCTACCATTCTTTAAAGATATTAAGGAGTAAAACCTTTTTTAACGAATGATGGAAGACTCTTAAGAGCCCTCCATCATTTCTTTGCGGGTGCAAAGGTAATACTTTTTTCTTACCTGTGCAAGTATTTTGTCAATTATTTTGCTTTCTTGACACCATTTTCTATTACGATACCCTTTGTATCAGCATTTGCACGCCTTCCAGAGAGATCATAAATCTCAGGAGAATTAATCTTTGAATCTTGTGCAGACTTAACACTCTTGATTGCAGTAGGATCCTCCAATCCTGATGTCGGAATCATCATTTCTGCCCACTCATCAAGTTCAGTCAGATCGCCCATGTCTATATATGCAGAATAATTCTTCTTGTCAATACGGCTTGCCTCATCTGGAATATACTTAAAGACGCCATCTTCCAATACCAATGATTTAACCGGATATTTTCCACTTTCAACAAACATTCCATACAATCCCTGATAAGCTCCCTCCATTGAGGTGATCCTACCATATTCAAAGAAAGTCTTTTCTTTACCAGCAGGAGCCATAATAACATAAGGTCTACCCGCTCTTGTGCCCTGCACTTCTTCTAGGCAGATATACTGGTGATTCTTCAGTATTCCCGCAACATTATATACTTTTACGTCTTCTGGTATATTGAATGCGTATCTGAAGCATACAGTTTCCCAACCAGAGTTATTCACTTCCTTTTTTATTGCTGGAATATATCTGAATTGGAATCCTGTAGCACACCACCAACCTTCACGCATGTCTGTTGTTGTGGGACTTCCATATCTAACCCACGTATTATCATTAGCACCCTCCTTGGAACTTTCGAATCCAATAGTTAAATTGTCACCATCATTAACATAAATATAAGGAGTTACTAACGTCAACCATTTTGCTGCATCTGCAATCTGGGGTAAATCCTGCACACCATATGGAAGAACAGGAGAACTAACTTTCTGATTATCTTGTGAGACATTTGTGAGGAAAGAATGCTGATCGGTTTCACAGTAATGCTGTGTAAGTGCTTTGTTTTCCAAGGCATAAAAACCTGATACTACAGACGACGCTTTTATCTGTTGGTTTATTGCTAATGTCGTTGCACTACCACCCGCAGCTGTTACATTCCACCATGCATTCCAGCATGTCTTGCCACTAAGTGTCTTAACACTTTGATCTCCCCCTGTATATGTTCCGGCCTTCACATTCCATCCTGTTGAAGAACTGGAGAAAGAAGGATTTGTAATCAAAGAAGAGTTTACAGTATAAGAGAACACCTCATTGTAGATTGAAATAAGCTCATCATAATATTGTATAACTTCTTCAGCAGTATTTGCTTCTTCGAATTTATCAAAAGCAATAGATAAATCATCGCAACCCGGCATTACCATCGCCTTTGCAGTAGTAACATCATCAGCTATCTTACCAACAGTATTCAAAATAGAAACAGCACTTATACAACGCTTGATCTGTGATTCAAGCTCATTTGGGTCGGTAGCTTTGATTATAATGTTATCCATTTCTGTGTTCAAGAATGGATACTCCGTATTCCATTCTTTAAATGCTTCGCCACGTTTCTTTTCCCATTCTAAAGCATCAGCAATAGCTGCCTCTGGAGTATCAAACAACTTAGCCACCATAAAATCGTCAAATTGGGCAGTACCACCAAGATAGTATAAAATGATACCAAGATAAGGAGCCTCTGATATCCTAATGGTGCCTGTTTGTTTGTACCATTTCGTTGTTTCTTTCATCGTCAGTATATTATCCGCCATTCCGAAAGTTGAACTTGTATAAGAAACGGCTATCTTCTGACTAGAAAATCCCGAACCATTATTACATCCTGCCGCTGTCACATATATATAGTCACCTTCATTGAAGGTTATTACCTTACGTACTGACTGATCTGTCTTTTCTGATGTTGAATTTCCATAACACTGTAGATAACTTGTACCATTATATCCTCCTACAGGTACCACCTGAAAATAAGGAGCGGTCAATTTTCCATTTCTTCCCGTTGTCCAATCATAGGTTCCGAGATCGAAAGAACCATTCACAAGTTGATTGCCACCAAGATACATCGTTTTTTCCTCCACCTCTACAGGGTCACCAAAAGAAATATTATCATCTACAGCCATCACTTCGTTGGTAATATATTCCTTCCCATTAAGATCAACGACTCTGATACGGTATCTGTAGTTACTCTTAGCATTTAATGAGATGTTATAATTAGCAGCTGCTTCCTTCAACTCTACAGGCTCTAAAATCTCCCAATTAGATGTATTTGGTTTTTTATATTCTATGTTACACAATTGATTATATTCACCATTATTCTCTCTAAATGAAAGCTTCATTGTTTTGGTTTCTGAATTGTAATCTCCTGTAAGGTTACCAGGTCCTGACTGCCTGGGATTTGTTGGAATCTTCTGTATGCTGGCATTATAACCCATTCCTTCATCCATTTCTGCATAATATCGACCCAGTTTTGTCAGTGCGCCATCATGATAGATATGTGTGCCAGCGGCCTCACTATTCCAATAAGCATAGCGCTCTACCCTATTATTACTGTTAAGAACATTTAGAATTGGCACTGTACCATTATAACATATAGTTTGGTTCGCATCAGAACACTCACCTGGCGTAGACGTTTTCGCCCAGAATCCATTATGATTCCATGATGCACCCCACACCCATTCTGAAATCCAAATAGGACGACCATTACCATAATGATCGGAATACCAGTTAAGATTATTAAAAGTCCCAGAATCCCAATAGCAGTGAAGGTCAAGAATATCGCAACGCCATCCACGAGCATCAATAGAATCCATGAAGGCTTTCAGGTGATTCATTGAACCATCATGTGAAGACTCCGAACACAAACGCATACCAGTTGCCATTAAGTTCTCCCAATTTGCAAGCACTGTTGCCACATCTTGTGGGTGATCGTCAGCACTGTTTCCTGGTTCATTATTTGTTTTCATATGACAAGATTCCGTTCTTGAACCACATGTTGCCGATGATGGATAATCTTCATAAATATGATTTGGAACCCATTCCACATCAGGAGACAATGAGGCATTTCCTTGCGCCCAGTCATAGCACCATGAAGAATTCAAGGCATCATTAGCAGCTGCCCTGCCATCACTACCAAGTCCCGCTTTATGGGTATTCCACCATTTAAAGATACGGTATGAAGTTATCTTTTGGTCAAGGACAATGGGCAATGTAGAGAATTCCAAGTCTTCCTTATCTGCAATAAAACAACGGCTATATCCCCTACCCTTGGCACGAGTAGAAAAAGTTACCATATATCCTCTCTTCAGTTTGAAAGAACGTATCTTATTGTTCAGTTTCTCCTCAGAAAGAGTGTTCATATATCCACCTGTATTCTCTAAACCGAAGTCGCTGACAGCCGTTCCGCCATATTTTTGCTCAGAGAAAACGGTCAATGGCTTAAAATCGCTGTCATATGGATATATAATAGCTCCACGATTATATACACGAACATCACAGTTAGTACCATTAACTGCTTGTTTGCCATTTATATACACGTGATTCTTTAGCCAGTTTTCTATTACTTTACTCGGTTTTATCTTAGAAATTATAACAACCGCATGCTCTACATTCATTATATTGACACTACCTGTTGTAGTGAATGGTTCAGTAGATGTTATCGTATAGTCTACATTTCCACTTACGTTCACACTTCCAGTGACCTGTGTAACAGTTGTTACACTATTTGCAGAAAAGATACTAACACAAGTGCTAATCCCTATTGCCAAAGATAGAAAAAACTTCTTCATATAATATTCTTTTTAATAATTTATCTTCTTTCCATTAATGATATTTATACCCTTCTGAGGAAATAAGAGTCTCTTGCCAGAGATGTCAAATACTTTGTTTTCCTCTTCGCTTTTTCTTTCCTGTACCATCGGGATATTTATATCTGTGGGATCCTCTCCATTATATATTTTTGCAATATTCTCTGCAGAAAGAGCACAATTGTATATCCTAAAGTCATCAATATTTCCTTTAAAACGAGGATCACTTACGAATTGACTTCTACCAATATAATTGCGAACAGGATTTATATCCATTGGACGTATTGTCATAGAAGTGGATGATGCCACGACCTTCCCATCAACATATAAAGCGACCTCCGTATTTCCAATTGTTACAGCGACATGATGCCATGCATTTCTTCCCAATGTTGTTGTACTAAGGATTTCTTCTTCCCCACCATTCTTCATAACAAAACGCATCTGTGAACCATTGGTTGGAGTAAGAAACATGTATTGTTCTTGTCCATTTCCAAAGTCAAATATTCTTTGCCAATTAGATGACGAGGTAGAATAAACCCATGTGGCAATTGTCATTTCTTTGCTACAGACTACACCTGCCGGTAATGATAGATGAGCAGTAGTACCGTTTAGTGTTAGAGAAGATTCACCTACCTTCTTAACAGAAGTACTATATGAAGCAGCTACATCAACAGCATCAAGGATATTTTGAGTCGCATCCTCCAAATTATTTTCAAATGAATATTGTGCAACGAGCGTTTCTGGAATTAAAGCGGTCTTTACACTGATAGGAGTAGAAGCTACAGACAAGTTACGACTTTTATCTATCGCCTTAACATAATATCTGTACATCTCTCCATCCTTGACATCATTATCTATAAACTCTGTACCTTCTACCATGCGACCTACAACATCCCATGAAGTAGCATCAATTGTTTCTTCTGAATTTATCTCTTTTGCTCTATAAATCATATAGCCGACTACATCGCTGGCAGTACTTGCAGTCCATGACAACCTTATACTTGCTGACTGCATATCAGTTTCCAGTCCTGTAGGAGCCGTCGGAGCATTTTTCTCTAAACTGGCATTTGTTGGAATAAATCTCCATTTTTGCTTGTCATCTCCAGTAAATGTTTGAGTTACCACTGCACCAAGAGCTGATGTCCCTGTAACACCCAAGTATAATCCTGAATGGCGAGAACGAATGTAGTAATATCCGTCACCAGCATATTCAAAAAACCACTGTTCATTGGTGCCTCCGCCACCAACCCATGTTATTATGTTTGCTCCTGCAGCTGTACTCCAATCCTTCAAATCTATCACCTGAGACTTATTTCTCTCACTACGTATAATATAATACCCAAAGTCCCCGCCACTATTATTTGCTATCGGCTCAAATATCCATCTCTGATAGTTATTGGATGCTGTTCCTGTATAAGATCCTTTGGTTATAGTTGTACCATCTGCAGCATTAGATGCGGAAAAACAATAATTGCAAGCCTTGTTTTCAATAACATTGCTGCGATCAGTGTATATCGGTTCAAGTGGCACATCTTCGCCATAGTTCACCTGTATCATACGCTCCGCGTTGTACTGGCCTACATTATATCCAGTTCCTGCAGGTAAGAACATTGGATATCCATATACTGGTCCGTAAGAATCATAATATACAGGTCTGTCAAGAGAGGCTATCTCATATGTCTGTGGATTTGCTTGTCTCTCACTACATCCAAGAAAAGCTGCTACTTGTTTTCCTTGCGGCATTATCCTCTTAGGGTCTTGCCATTTATAAACTGATGCAGCAGTCCACGTAGAACGGTTTTCTGCATATCCTACTTCTTTACCATAATATGAAGCCTTACAGAATTCTCCACGTGATGCACCATCCCAGCCCCACCATATACCTTGTTGCAAACCATAATGGATACCAACGAATGCTTCCATAGTATTATGCAACTCATCAGCCGTTGCTATATGCCCATTATTGCGCACCGTCTGCCAGAATTTCGCGTAGGTATCAAAACTTCCTGCTAACTGATGAGTATTTCCCTCTGTTGCATAAGGCTTCACTCCATTGTACCATGTAAGAGCCTCATCACAATTAAGGGTATTACCGGCAGAGATGCGTATTCCTGCCAGATCCGTATCCTCTGTCAAAAGTTTAGCAACCTCTTTAAAATGAGCAACCGTTCCTTGATCAGTCCAGCCATCTTTTACGCCAGTTTTCGCATCACCCCACCCCTTATAGTCGGGTTCGTTAAAAGGAGATATTGTAACTACATTAAAGCCCTTTTGCCTTGCATACAAGACAGACGCCTTTATCACTCTATACCAATTTACAGGCTTACCATAGTAGTTTGCTTTGTATGTAGGGCCTTTTTCCGGATCACTCCATTGTCCGTTGTCATGATTGAAGGCAATATCTTTTATTCCTGACAATGCTATATGATTAAGTCTTCTCTGCAATGCCGCCTGCTGAGCAGAAGACAGTACCATATCTTCCCCTACTACATCCGTAGCCTGAAAAGAAACACGTCCTATCTTCATCACCGCCTTAGAAATATAGTTTGTACCACGTATAACATTGTCTTCAGAATCCCATGCAGTATCCATTCCCCACATAATAGGAGACGTAGGAGTGGGAAGCAAAGAAATATCCGTATTAACTCTATAGGTTACAGGTATTGCGGAGTAAACACTTGTCTTGATAAACTGTGAAGTTCGTGCAGGTCTTTGCGCAAACGATGTTGCTGGTATTCCCAACAACATCGCTATCATAAATATTTTAATTTTTTTATTCATCAATAACCTATTTGATTATTCCATTTCAAATACCAATTGTTTATATCCGTGAGATCTACGGTAATCTGATTATCTACATCTCGCGCTTTTATCTTATTCGCAAGATAAGACGGATCATTTCGTCTCAGTGCCACTCTCATCAGATCATAGAATCTATATCCTTCGAATGACATCTCAAGAGCCTCCTCATCCATAATCATATCCTCGACTTGTTCCTGTTCCCACTTTAGATAATCTGCAGCAGAGAGAGTCTTCTTTTTATCTGCATCATATGGCATGAAATAGCCACGATCTCCATAATCAACGCCATTCTGTGGACGCATTACTGTAAATCCACATCCTCGTCCGTGGATACCGATAGTGTTCGCTGACGTTAGAGATGTCGGACTAACAACTACAATATATCTGTTAGAACCTATACCAGCAGAAGGGAATGGGAAATAAGTGTTAAGATATTCCTTTGATGGCTTATAATGTGGAACGATACTATCATTCAAAATCTGGTTATCTACACCTGTAGAAAGAATATGGTATGCGAAACGTGGGTAACCAGCACGGTTCAACGCTTCTGCCAATCTCAAATAGACAAGTCCACGACGATAAATGTGTACATTTGGAGTAGAATATTTTCGAATCGTTTGTTGTTCTACTGTTTCTTTTGTAAGTGGATGTGTACCATTTTGGTCATAATCCCACACAGTTCCAAGTCTTAAGTCTCCCCAAAACTGCTCTGGTACTGTACCATCTTTTGGTACAATCTTTATCTCACCGTCACCATCCCACTTATTGTAATAATAGTTTTGAGCAGCAGATAAATCACGTAAAACTTTTGACGGATTCACCTGAGCAACATAGTCGTTATTGCTCGTAGAATTGAAGATATCGCGAAGTTGGCTGTAATTTCCGTTAGACGGAATATCTTCCATTGGAATCATGGTAATTAACTCAGAATTTGCGCCTACTGTCTCATCTGTAAAAAAGTTAATATATGACGATGACCAACCCAACCAGTTGTCATTTGTCCAATTTGTTGCCATACTCGTTGTAGGATAAACTGAATTCTCACCATTTCTGAGAGATATATACTTATAATAGTATTCAGCTGCTCTCAGATAATTACCTGCCCACAGATTCAAATCTCCGAGCAGCAGGCGCAACGGAATACAGAACAATCTTGATGGTTTGCTCGCTATATCTCCATAATTTGGCAATTCTATATATGACATATTCTGAGTACTATCCTGCAACTCCGGGTCTTCTGCCAACCCGTCATCATATAGGAAGTAATCACATATATCATTTATACCATACATCGGATACGTCTTCTCCGCATCTTCCTTTGACAGAATTGGTTTTGTAACAAATGGCACCTTTCCATAGTTGAGAACTAATTGAAGATAAGTCCAGGCACGTATTGATTTTACTGCAGCGTATTCCTTTTTGAAAAGACGTTCACCACGGTTGTTCTGTTGTGCACTATCAACATTTGCAATAAAATAATTACAATTATTGATAATGGCATAATAGTCACTAGGGACATTATATTTGTTATCATCACCTATCTGGAAGTTTGCTATATCTCTTAAATCAGAAGAGGTATGATTATTCACTTTAACAAGATCTCCACGAAGTTCTCCTAACAATATAGTACGATCTGCTATTGCCTGCACCTTATTAAGAATACCTGTAACAGAATATATTGTGTCACTTGCGCCTACCAAATGGTTTTTATCCGCCTCTACAAGGTGGTTTGACTCCACATCATAGAATTTTTGACATGAGGTCAACGATAATCCTAACGCCAACCCTAATACTAATTTTATTTTATTTAGTTTCATCGTATCAAATAGAATTTAGAGTTTCACTTTCACACCAAAGACAACACTGCGGTTAGAGCCCACCTTACCATAGTCAATACCTTGTCCTATAACAGAGTTCGTAACAGAGACCTCTGGGTCACTACCCAAATATTTTGTAACAGTAAACAGATTGTTTCCCTGTATCCAGAACTCCAATCCCTGCAAGAAGGATGTGTTCATTGGAAGATTGTATGACAAGGTGATACTCTTTAGCTTCAAATAAGAACCATCCTCTATCCACCTGTCGCTGAAACGACTGTTACCCATCGGATCCTGAAATGTTAACTTAGGTACACTTGTCTCATTACCTTCAGCCTGCCATCTATGTGTAAGATAGGTAGTCTGGTTCATGAAACGTGAACCGCCTTCAAGTTGTGAACGCATATAATTATATATGTCATTACCCAAAGAATAATTGAAATTCACATCCAACTTGAAACGCTTCCATGATAATGAAGAGTATATATTACCATAGATATCAGGGTTAGGATCACCTATTACCTGCATATCTTTTTCATCGATACGTTTGTCGCCATTTACATCAACAAACTTTACATCTCCAGCTCCAAATTCATGTTTGTCAACACCATTGTCACTGAGGATATATAATCCTTCAGCCTTTGCTGCCTCCGTTGTTGCATACACGCCATTTGTTTTATATCCATAGAACAAGTTTGCTGCCATCCCTTCTTTTGTCAAGATATTAGCATTATAAACAGATGTTACCACGTAATCTTTTCCATCATTGCGTCCAAGAGACTTTATTGTATTCTTATAATGTCCCATAGAAGCACCAACAGACCACGACCAATCCTTAGTTGCAATAATCTTACCACTTACGTTGACATCAAAACCTTTGTTATTCATCTTTCCACCATTTGCCCATTGTTGACCAATACCAGCCAACATGCTCATCGTCTGCAAAGAAAGAAGGTCAGAAGTCCTACTCCAGAAGCTATTAAAGCCGAGATGTAAACGATTGTCAAGGAAATTAGCCTCAAGACCAAGGTTCCATCTTTGAGTGCTTTCCCACTTAATATCATTGTTACCTATAGATACAAGACTCAAACCTGCTATAGACTTCATGTACAACTGAGATGCAAAATATGTTCTTGCAGCAGTAAGGCTGACATCATCATTACCGCTGACATCATAACCGCCAGTCAATTTGAGATAGTTTAATCCCTTTACATCAGCCATCCACGATTCATTAGAGATAATCCACCCCAACTGCACAGCTGGGAATATTCCCCAAGGCACTCCACCAAATTTAATAGCGCCACCACCACGGTTCTTACCAAATCTTGAAGAACTTGAAGCTGTCAAGTTCACTTGTGCATAGTATCTTCCACGATAATTGTAATTACCTTGTGCATAGACATCAATAGCACGCCATGATTCATCAACGCCCTTTGCATCTACATTAAGGAGACCATTTGACAAGAAAGGTGTCTTATCGGAGCCTGTATTATAACCCTCTGGAGCAGAAGAATTGTAATTCTCAAACATCATGCGCATACCACCAAATACAGATACAGAATGTGCATTATACTGGTTCTTCCAATTAAGACGGGTATCTGATTGCAGAGAATTTTGACGTGATGTCTTTGATGCAACGAGATTTTCACGATTTGCGTTTACTGAAGCAACATAGTATGTAGGAACACCATTAACAGGTATGTAGTACTTATTATTAGTATTCAACAAATTGTATGTGAAATGTTCCGATAATATAAGATTTGGCAATATCTTAAACTTAGGAGTTATAGACAGGTTCAGCATAGATGTTTCAAAACGATTCTTATGCTCTGCATCACCATATTCATTGAATGCCACAGGATTACCAAGTCTATAATTATAATTTGCATATCCTACAAGAGCCTCATCAAGGTATGACTCGTCTTCAATGTCATAAACAGAAGAAGAGAAAGAACCTACTCCATTTGAGAAACCATATGCATAAGGACTCATGAATGGTGACTTTACATACGAAAGGAATGCTGGCGAAGTAGGAGTTCCCTCAGTATAACCTGATGGTGCAGTATCGTCACGCAATGAACGAGTAGTATTTACGAATGATGCATCAAAACGCACATCCAAACGGGATGTCAGTGCGATATCTGAATTGAAGCGTATGTTGATACGGTTCATATCATTATACTTCAGAGTACTATTAGCCAAAGTATATCCTACAGACAAGTTATATTGTGCAACGTCATCACCACCCATGACATTGATACCATAGTTGTGTGTAACAGAGGTACGATATGCATAATCCTTCCAATCGGTATTCGTATGATAACGATTATAATAAGGATATGAAGGATCATTTACCAGAAATTTAAAATCTGAGCGTTTCGAATTTGTACTACCAAGCATCTCAGATGCATAGCTACGATATTGCTCTGCATCCATCATGTCATAGAATTTTGGTTTCATATTTATACCAATAGATGCAGATGCCGTAATACGTGTTGCCATAGAAGTAGAGCGTTTTGTCGTTACAAGGATAACACCATTGGCACCTCTCGCACCATATAAAGCTGTCCCATTACGCATCACTTCTACATTCGCGATATCTGCTGGATTGATACCTGTAAGCACATCATTATAGAAACCTGAGTGCAACTGTGTACGATCATATTGTTGATCTATTATTACTCCGTCAACTACTACTAGTGGTTGCGCATTTGCGTTAAGAGAATTCAGACCCTGTATGAACATTGACATACCCTGACCAGGTGAACCAGAACGAGATGTTGAATATGCATATGCCCCCAACTGATTCTGTATTTCCTCTTTAATATTGGTAGCATAAGAATATTTAAAATCATCAGCACTTACATTTTTTAGGATACTCTCTTCAGCGGCATAGTCAGGCTTAAAGGATGTTGGCAACAACGCAACCTCCTTCTGCGCTTCTCCACTATTGAGTCCTATCGTTGCAGCATTGAAATCAGGAGTACTGATATACAATCCCGTTGAAAAAACAGGAACCTGTATCTTATAATAACCATCATCGTCTGTCAGCCCAGAATATCCTTCGACCGCAGTTGCCTTTACAATAACACCAGATAGTGGTGCACCCGTTGTTGCATTAACAACGCGTCCGATAATGGTACGAGTTTCGTACTTTTTCTTATTTACTTTGACGACCTTACGTACAACATTCTCCTCTTCAAGCTCTTCATCCTGTGCATAGGCAAAAGTCGAACTGAACGCCAATGCCAACGCTAACATTCCGTATTTATAGATATATTGTTTCATAGGTTATTGGTTATTTTTGATGTCTTCGATAGTTTTATCTATGACAGGTGAAAGTAAGATTCTGTCCAAATATAGCATATTAGACTTTGTAGCACCAACTGACGTTGCCAGCACTTTTACCTCTACGCGCAGTTTAACCATTGGATCAGGTAATCCCCATGTACATGTTGGGAATTTTATTCTTCCAATACGAAGTTTATGAACCCGTGTAGGATCTGTCTCGTAAGAATATACTTTTGAAGGCCTTCCTGGAGCTCCAAAATCATCATCTACTGAAATCTCACCAAAATCCTCAACTTTTATAGAACCTAATCCATATGTCGTTGACGGATCAAACGCAGTCTTAAACTCTATGGAGTCCTGTAGTCCTTCTGGATTCTTACAATATATTGTACACTGTATGCGAGTTGGCAGAATATCAGTATCATCCTTATTATAGGCAGTTGACGGTACTGTGCATACATACAAGTCATACCACACATTAGAGAGAACATTTGTAAAATTAAACAAAGCGCCAGACATATTTGCTGGGTTATTTGATTCCAACTTACAGAATGTATGTCCCATTATATCATCATAGAAAGGTGAAGCACTCTTGGCATCACGTGATATCAGTTTTGGCCTTCCACTAACTGCGGGATTACGATCAACATAGTACAAAGAATCCCGTGTTGCAATCGCCTCGGCCTCCATGCTTACATCCTGCAGGAAGGTGTTTTCGCGCTTTATCTTCCACTCATTTGCCTTGAAGGCAACACCATTGGAACACATAGAACTGTCAGTATCCACAAAGATACCAGTAGAAGGTACACCCAACTTAACTTCATAAGGTGACATATATTCATACACGCGCTTATCAAAAGAGCCATACAATAACTTTCTGTATCCATAACTTACAGCAAGTGGTGACTTGACAGAGTCAACCCTTTCACCTGTTCCAAGTTTTTCATTGTTAGTCCTACTGAACTGAGCACCAGCAATGATGTTATATCGTGGCAATATATACTCAAAAGAGTCACGTAGTTCGGAACTTACCACTGAATCAGGAGACTGACTATTACGAACATACTTAAAGAAATATTTATTTACATCATATTGTTCTTTCCACGCCTTGTTGGTAGGAAGCACAGCATAGTAAGAACTGTCCTCAGAATCCAATTTTGCCTTAATCCACTTATCAAGTATCTCGTTGTTAACCGTAGTAACAGAGTCCAGATATTGCTGCTTTCCATCTACTATTTCTCCCTTAACAGACTCTTCTGGGATGAAAGTAGTAAAATGATAATGGTACAAGAAATTATACAAACTGTCAAGTCCCTTGTCACCACCTTTTTCGTTCTTTATATATTCATATATGTTCTGGTAGTACTGCACCTTGTCGCGCAGAGTATAAAGTACACCATTCGAAGCAAGGATGTTTTTCTTCTGAAATTCTACCCCCTGCAGAGAATTTGGTGTAAACCAACTGCCCTTACCGTTCATCATACGAAGCGATGTTGCTTGCATAACATCAGAAACAGTATAGTTATAAAGAGCAATATGGTTCTGTACGAACTCCGTTATTGCAGTATTCTTATCATCCTTTACGCCTGCTGCTTTTTCAGCATTATACAATGCTATTATCCTATCGCGGTCTGCAACAGTAAATTTTTCATCTACTGGCGCAAAGACAGTAAATACCTGACTTGTTGCCAACCTTGAAGCATATCCGGTTGCTTCCAACACTGCAGCGAAGTTAGACAACTCCCCATCACTGTTGATATTCTCCCACAGTGTAGCACCATCTCCCATCACTACAGAATCGAAATGGTCTTTGTCGGAGCAGGAAGAGAACAATAGCACTAATGCTATAGCCAATCCTGACAAACATGTTATCTTTTTCATATTCTTTCCTTTAATTTTATTTAGAGATCGTCTTCCGCTGCATCTCCATCTGTTATACCATATATACTCTTTGGCACAAGCTCAAGATAATCAAGCATAGCCTCTTTTGTCTTTGCAGTAAGACCCTGCGATACATTCTTAATACGGAGGGTGTGTCTTTGTCCAGCCACAATATTAACTGTACACAATACCTTACGAGCAGTATTACGCATCTGTGAGAATGTATTATACTTACCACTAATCAAACCATTTGAACTATTGAAAACGGAGTGTGGTCCACGATAATATCCCTTATTCTTCAGAATCTTAAAGTCCTCCTGTCGCTTTTCATCATCCTGACGCAAGTCAGCATATGTTATAGCATTCCAGTCAGAAGCAGAGATACCATAAACCTCAGCAAGAGTCTTGGAGAAATCGAGAGGAATACCTTGAGCTACATCATCGAAATATATCTGAACCTGTCCACGATAGTTTGCAGCATCTGTAGTTGTATTCATCGGTGCAAAGCCCAAACGTATCTGCCACTCACCAGTAAACGGAACAGGAGGCAAGTCAAATGTAATGTCAAATAAATCTTGTGCATCCATCTCATCACCATTCATTGAATAGTAACCAGATCTTGCATACCAATAAATAAGACGACTGTCATCGGTATTAAATTTCACACCTGTAAGATATCCCTGTGGAAAACGATAATTCTTTCCAGTGTTAGAACCTGTAATATTTGGTCCGTTCATACGAATGTTATTAGTCATTATTTCTGGGAATATCGTTGAAAAGTCCATACGTATACGTGTATTGAACACATCATCCTTGGTCTTGTCATCATATGTCAGAATATCATCAATGTAGAAATAGAGGCCATTGGCAGCATTATTATCTTGCACCTCTACTGATGGCTGTACGTGAACACCTTCCACTTTACTATTATCATTGTAGTTGCGATTAATGTAATAGTGACCATTAACACCAGTTCCCAACCACTTTGCAACAGTCAAGTGTTCAACCTTTATCATAGAGTATGGCAAACGAGTAGTGTACCAATCTGTTGGATTCACAATATCTCTGTCAATACCTGCATCCTCACGCACTGTCAGGAAGTTGTAGCCCTGTACATTACGATCAAGTATATGATATGCCATAAACTTGTATAATGGATGTTCTTGGTTAGCATAGTCTGTAGAAGTATAAGGCACTGTGGTCGTATAATATTTTGATGCCAACTCCGACAGAGCCAATATATTCTGAGAGACATTACCTTCAGCATTAAACTTATTGGTAAGCGTGCTGTTATACTTTTCAAGAGTCTTATCTTTTACCATGAAAGCCGTAAAGCCATACATGCGTTTCTCTGGATAATAAACATCTTCCTTTGCACGGCTACCCGTAGCAAGTGCTTCAACAGCCCATGAACTATTCTTGTTCTCATTGTACTTCTTTCTGTATTCCAAATCCTCCAATGAATCCATCATAGTGCTTAATTCTGTAAGTTTAAGCGCTTCCACATAAGTCTTTATGTTCGGGTCACCTTCCATTAAGCCAGCAAGACCACTTGACTGGTTAGTTACGACAGCATCAACACGATGTACCACACCATTGGTAACTGTATCATTTTGGTGAGTCTGTGAGAAGAATATTGTAGCCTTCTTATTTACTATAACAATACCGTGGCCTTGCTCATCATTAGACTGTTCCACCTCAATATTCCTCTGCATCATGTTCTGCGTAGGCAGTACACCTGTAGGCATGTCAGACGTGAGATATATCTCTGGTAACAAATGAGTACGGGCTATCGTATCACACAACGCACCATCACTCAACAACTCATCCAACGTCATATGACGTTCATTGTTAAGATAGTTCATTACGGCATTGTTATCTGGCAAGAACAGCGTATAATGCCCATAAGCAGAAAGTTGGTCCATGAGTCTGCCACTCGTAGAATTATTGTCAGCAGACACAGCATGGTTAATTATCTCTGTAAAATATGAGTACTCTGGAAATTCCTTCAAGTAGTCACTCATCATTCTTGCTGTGAAAGTGGAATAGTTTTCTGCACTTGGTTTATCTGAGCAAGAAACCAGTGCAAGTGCCAAGAGGAGCACTATTCCAGACATATATTTTATCTTATTCATAGTACTGAATGTATTGAAGTTTTGTAATGAATTATTCCTCTGTCTCTCCACTGCTGTACGCAGGATTCTGTGCTGCCTTAAGATATGGGTTTATCTTAACCTCATCATTGAAGTAAGGCCAGAAAAGAGCATCCTCAAGGGCAAATCTTGTATTGATAGTATTCTCAAGGGCCGTTGATTTATTCTTTACCTGTGAGCGCAGATATTCGTTCGTTACAGAACTTGTAGGATTTTCTCTAAGTGAACGTCTTACAAGGTCGTAGTAGCGTTTTCCTTCAAACATGAGTTCACGATGACGCTCCTGATATACGAGGTCCGTGATAGCTCTCTTCGTCTTAATGTTATCCGTTGTAAGAGTATCCTTTAGAGGGTACTGCATTACAGAACGCTTATTGACAGCATTTACAAGGTTAAAAGCCTTTTGCAAATAATTCTTGTCTATATCAGATGTAACATTACCTTCTGTTTCTGCTATCTTCAAAGCATAAGCTTCTGCCTGCATCAACATAACATCAGTAAGACGATATATAATCCAGTTAGATTTGTTAAAGGAAGCATAATTCTTACCTGTACTATAAGGTAATGATGTTGAAATTCCCTTCGTGATATTATCTACTGAAGCTGTAGTAAATGTTATCTGCACAGGTCCAGGGTATGATGCAGTAAACTTACGTACCATAGCAGGAGTCCAGTTAGAGTAGAAGTTTTCGTATCCGCGAGCATCAAGTCCCTTATTCTTTGAATCATAGACTCTGTATGTTTCCTGCGACTCATCAAGTCCTACATACGAAGAATATGTGACGAATGCTGAGCGGTCACGATTTCCATAGAAATTACTTGCCGGAACGTTAGAAGGAGAGTTTTCTGCATTTCCTGTCTTGGTATAATTCAGTTCAAAAATACTCTCTATACTATTACCTCTTATGAAAATCTGTGTAAACGCATTACCATAAGTATTTTCCCTTGAACGTGTAGGAATGATAGGATATCCACCAAACTTATCAAAGTCACTCAGGTTATAATCTTTATTTTCCTTGATTTTTTCTCTTTTATAATCGATGATAGCCTGAGAATATTCAATACACTTGTCATAATTCTGCTGCCACAGGTACATATCAGCAAGCATAGCGTATATCGCCCAACGTGTGATACGACCAGTATTGTAATAATTCTTCAAACTGTTCTCATCACTAACCTCAGGATAAGAAGAAACGGCATTATCCTTCACAGCCTCAAGAGAAGCAATTAGTTTAGCCAATACATCATCGAATGATGATACTGGAATAGCAAACTCCTGAGTATCGTCAAGGAAAGCCTCCTCAGTATAAGGTACATTACGGAATGTACGAATGAGATACCAATACATCAGGGAACGTATTGCCGTAGCCTCAGCGATGTGGGCACTTACTTCACTGACAGTATAAGAAGGGTCCTTTGAAGCTACCTCGTTAGCATAATAAATTGCAGTATTACAACGATTTATAACGTTATAAAAGGCCCTCCAGTTAGTGTACCAGTTAGTAGCATTGATACCTTCCTTCAGTGCGAGAGTCAAACTTGGATCCTTTGTCTCATCGGCAATGTTGACATTCTCTGAACGGAATTCTCCCCATATCATCATTCTGGCAGTTATTTCCTCCTCTGCCATTACGGTATAGCAGCCTGCTATTACGCTCTCGATATCGGATTTTTCATTCCAGAAATTTTCAAGGGTAATTATATCGCGTGGTTTTACATCAAGGAAATCTCCACATGAAGTGAGACCCAGCGTAAGTGCCAAAGCACCCAGTATATATTTTCTTATTGTCTTCATAGTTGTATGTCAATATTTTAGAAGTCAACGGTGAGACTGAAAGTATAGTTCTTTGTACGTGGCAACTTACCATTATCCTGTGCTGGATTATAGGTTGATGCCGAAATATCTGGGTCAACACCTGTATATTTAGTTATTACGAATGGGTTATACGCAGTGAAAGACAATGCGCAACGTGACAAAGGCACGCCCCACTTCTTAAGTACGGCCTTTCTGATAGTATAAGACAATGTCATATGTCCGCAACGAAGATATGAACCATCCTCAACGAAGCGATCAGAGATAAGTCTGTTGTAGTTTGAATCTCCACCATACATGGCACGTGGAATAGATGTTATATCACCCTCCTTACGCCAACGATAGTTCACTGCCTCACTTTGGTTGTTATTAGTTGACATCGCCTCGTTATCAAGACGGGCAAGGTTGATGATGTCGACACCTACACGATATGTGAACTGAGCATTGAATCTCCAGTCACCATAGTTGAGTGAGAATCCGAATCCACCCGTCAACTTTGGCAGAGAAGAACCAAGATATACGATATCCAGGTTATTAATCTGACCATCATGATTAACATCTTCATAAATAGCATCACCGCCCTTGAATGAGTAGTTCTTACCTGTGCCAACATTAGTGAAGTTGAACTTCTGTTGCAACGGAGCTCCTTGTTCGTCAGTAATTAACTGTCCATCTGCATTGGTTGCGACAGGGAATGTGACACCATTATTGATAGCATTCTGCAGAGTAGCAGCACCATTCACAGAACCATCTGCATTGAATACTCTGTATCCGCCAAGTGACTCTGGTACAACATTGCCTGTCACCATATTCTTTGCAGTCTCATACTGATACTGATATACTCCCTTATAACGGAATCCATAGATTGAGTTCAAAGGATTCTTAACCTTTACATATGACAGAACCTGTCTGTTATTATTGTCAAACGTAGAGTTCATGCCTCTGAGGACGTTATCATCCATTTCAAGCAGTTCGCTTCGGTTATTAGCGAAGTTGACATTCACATCCATAAAGAACTTACCTTTCTTGATAAGTTTATTTGTATTGACATGGAATTCCCAACCAGTATTACGGAGCTTACCTGTGTTTCTGTAATCAAGTGCTGTAAAACCGGCATTTGATGGTATTACATATCCACCCATAAGCATGTCCGAACGTGTAGAGTTATACAATTCGAATGTTGCTGTAATACGGTCATTCAAGAAACCGAGGTCAAAGCCTAAGCCGAAGGTAGAAACCTTTTCCCACCTGAGGTCAGTAAGTCTCAGATTTCTTGGAGCCATCGTATTCATACCGAGGTATGATGCAGCAGACACATACTGTGAGGTATAAAGATAGTTCTTGTTTGGAGCATTACCCACAAGTCCCCAAGAAGGACGGATAGAGAGCATGCTGAGCCAATTTCCTTTGATTGACTCCATAAATTTCTCATCGATAGCATTCCAACGAAGAGATACTGCAGGGAAATAACCCCATCTCTTCTGAGGACCGAACTTAGTAGTACCATCTATACGCAGAGATACATCAATCATGTAACGACTCTTGTATGCATAGTGGTTAGAGAAAGTAAAGTACAACTGCTTATCCTCAAAGTA